>Ga0180009_10005033_pt1 | contig 14317 bp, 9 predicted proteins | sample OS_PC_MetaG_FD_123537 | JGI IMG/M metagenome (GOLD analysis project Ga0180009, IMG submission 123537) | Groundwater microbial communities from the Aspo Hard Rock Laboratory (HRL) deep subsurface site, Sweden - OS_PC_MetaG | ecosystem: Environmental > Aquatic > Deep subsurface > Groundwater...
GCTATCGCGACGCTTATATGGAGTCGGTTCGCGGACCGACAACCGCGATACTTTTCTTTGCTTGTCCAAAGAAAAGTATCCAAAAGAAAAGACACCCGGAGGCCGCTGTATCCTGCGCGCTGACGATTTTGCCGAGGGTTTTAGGAAGGGCTATCACTAGCCCTTCCTAAAACGAGCGGCATCCCTGCCGCTCCCCTAGCGGGCTATTCTCGGCAAAATCGCAAGTGCTCGGCGCGGCCTAACGGGACCCAGGCGGGCGCCCTGAGTCAAGTCAAATTGGCTGAACGTTCTAAGTAATCAGGAAAATATTTTGAGTTTAAAAACCGGAAACACAGCAATTAATTAAAAATGGTTTTTTCGATATCTTAGGCTATTAGTGTTCGCTTGAGGAATTAAACTCAAACAGTATTGCAGCATTATTTTTCTTCATGCAACCAACACGCCGAATAGTGCCCGGTGCGTGGTTCGAGTTCCGGCGGTTCTTCTACATCGCACAGCCCTTTGATGGCATGCGGGCAGCGTGGATGAAAGTAGCAACCCGGCGGCGGGTGCAACAGACTGGGCGGTTCGCCGCCCGGGAGTTCGCGTTCTTGAGCGGCATTCTCGGCATCGGGGTCGGCGGTGGCCGCCAGCAAGGCTTGCGTATAGGGATGCTGAGGAAAATCGAGCAGATCGTCGACAGTGGCTGCTTCGACGATGCGGCCTCCGTACATGACGAAAATGCGGTCGGCGAAATGCCGCACGGTGGATAAATCGTGTGTGATGAAGGCAAGCGTCAGCTCGCGCTTGTTTTGTATCGTTCGCAGCAGACGTAGGATCTCGACGCGTACCGAGGCGTCCAACATCGAGACAGGCTCGTCGGCGATGATCATCGCAGGTTGTAAAATCAACGACCGGGCAATGACGACCCGCTGTTGCTGACCGCCGCTGAGCATGTGCGGAAACTTCGGCAAATAATCGTCGGCCGGCGACAGGCGCACTTCCTCCAGTGCAGCGCGAATGCGTGCTTCACGTTCCTTCGGGTCGCTTACGCCGTGAATGATCAGCGGCTCGCTCAAGGCGCGACGGATTGTCATGAAGGGCGGCAGCGCGCCGAAAGGGTCTTGCTGCACATAGCCGACACGCGCCCGGTATTGCTTGAGTTCATGCTTATTTAAGTCATGCATATGGCGGCCTTCGAAGACGACTTCGCCTTGAGTCGGCTTATGCAGACCGAGTAAGGTGCGCGCCAAGGAGCTTTTGCCGCAACCGCTTTCGCCGACGAAGGCAACCGCCTCGCCGCGATAGAGATGGAAATTTACGCCATTCACTGCGCGGACATAGCCCGCCCGGATAAATCCCCATTGCTTCAATTCGAACCAGGTATGCAGGTCTTGTGCAGTAACCAAAACCTCTTTGCTTAACGGCTGTGTTTCCAAAACGGGAGTCGGGGTTTTAATCAACTCCCGAGGGTTGGTTGTTTCGGTAGGGTCCGCATAAAGCCAACAACGAACTTCGTTTCGTTCCGATAAGGCTATCGGCATAGGGTCTTCATCGCAGCGGTCGAATCGGGCCGGACAGCGATCGACGAAACGGCAGCCCGAAGGCAGCAGCATCAGATTCGGCGGTTGACCTGGAATGTGATCGGGTTGCCGGGTCTGATGCAGGCGCGGGACACTATCCATCAACAGCTTTCCGTATGGATGGGCCGGTTTTGCAAAAAACTGCGCGGCACTGCTAAGTTCCACGATTTGACCCGCATACATCAGCGCGATGCGATCGGCGATTTCGCTGGACGTGGCGACGTCGTGAGTAATCAGCATGAAGCTGGTGCCCAGTTCCCGCTTGATGCGTTTCAATCGATTCATGATGCCGGCCTGCGTCAGAACGTCCAACGCCGAAGTCGGCTCGTCCATGATCACCAGTTCCGGTTCCGCGACCAAGGCCATCGCCAGCACTACCCGTTGGCGCATGCCTCCGGAAAGTTCGAAAGGATAGCGCTTCAGAAAATCGCCGGAGACGCCTACCAGCTCGAACACTTCACCGGCACGGGCCATAGCTTTATTTCGGGACCAGCCGCGATGCACCCACAACGGTTCGGCCACTTGCTCGCCGACTCGCACGACCGGATTCAAGGCGTTCATCGAAGCCTGCATCACTAGAGAAATACGCAGCCATTGAACGTCCCTGCGAAAGTGCTCGGGATTTAGGGCCATGATGTCGACACCGTCAAGCAGCACTCGGCCCGAATATTGATAGACATTGCGCGGCAGTACCCGCAACAGGGCCTTGGCCAACGAGCTTTTGCCACAGCCCGACTCGCCAAGCACCACTAGCGCTTCATTACGCCGGATTTCGAAGTTCAAGCCGTCTACTGCAGTGACGACGCCGCGTTCGGTTTGATAGGCAAGCCTCAGATCTTCTACTTTGAGCAGGGGTTCTGTCATCATTAGATCCGCCGTAGCCTGGGGTTGAACACGCGATCCAGCGCAAAACCGAGCAAGGCAAAACCCAGACCTGTCAGCATCAGCAGCAAAGCCGGAGCCAGCACCCAATAATAATAGTGATTGTACAGAGCGCTTTCGTTTTGCGCGTCATTGAGCACCTTGCCCCAAGTCGGCAGCACCGGATCGCCGAGCCCTAGCACCGCCAACGAGGCCTCCAGAAAAACGAAGGCCGGGATCAGCGTTACGAAGGTAGGAATCAGCACCGGCAGAATGCGCGGGACCAAGTAATGCAAAATGATGCGGCTATCGCTGGCGCCGTAGGCTTGCGCGGCCTGAATGTACGGAGACTCGCGTATCGGCAGCAGCATTGCCCGGTACATTTTGGCGCTGGCGCTGAAGATGCCGAGCAGCACCACGACGCCCAGCATTAGCCAAATGCTGGTTGAATAGAGCGTTCCGACCATGACCAGTATCGGCAAAAGCGGTAAAATCATGTTGATTTCGGTGAGTCGTTGGATGGTGGCATCGAGGCGCCCGCCGAACCAGACGCCGGCCGCTGCGATCACTAAGGTCGTCAGCGTCGTGCCGACAGCCGCCAAGAGGCCGAAAGCCAGCGCGATCGGCGTACCCCACAGCAGCGCGAGTAGCAAATCGCGGCGCTGATGATCAGTACCGGCGAGGCCGTGAACGCGCCCATAAACAACCAGTTCGGCGGTGATTTCGGCGGCTTCGTCGAATAATACGGCATCCAAGACCAGCGTGTAGCGTCCGGACAAAACTTCAGGGGAATCGGTATCGGGCCGCGCCAGCAAACCCACATGGGGGAGTTGGCCCAGACGGCGTTCCAATGCCCAATCCTGGGATAGCGAAAAACGGTCGTTGGCCGTGATACGACGTCCTCCTAAGGGTATTTCGCGCCCGTCGGGGGTATGCCAAGTCAGTCGGGCAAAGGGTTCCCGGGTGTGCTTTTCCGACTTCAGAAACAAGTTGATTTCACTCGGAAACGCGGAAAAATCATAGTCGAAATGTAAGGGTATTCTCAAGCGTCGACCGCCGGAGAAAGTCACCGATTTGGTTTCGGCGTCATGGCTGGAAATAATCAACGTTTTAGGCTTATTACCGCCTTTCAGTCGATTCAGCCATACTGGTTCGGCATTTCGCGGATGCATGCGCCAATAGTCTCCACCGCGCCAACGATCGAGGGCCTCGTCATAGGGTATTGCGATAACCGTAACAATCGGTAAACCGACTAAACAGAAAATGATAGCCATGCCGAGTAACGCTGATGGATATCGGCGCAGTTCCCACAGTCGTTCGCTCCAGTATCTCATCGGGAGACTCCAATACGTACGCGCGGATCGACGATGCCGTACACGATGTCCAGCACCAAGATGGAGAAGGCCAGCAAATATGCGAAGATCACCACCGAGCCGATGATGACCGGCGTATCATGATGGCCGATAGCTTGAAAGATCAAAGTGCCAAGGCCTGGCCAGCTGAAGGTTCGTTCTAAAATGATCGCACCACTCCACATGCTGATCAGCATCAGCATGAAACTGGTAATGACCGGCGCCAGCGTCGGCCTTAAAATATAGCGCCGCTCTATCATCCGCGAAGGTAAGCCTTTTGCTCTGGCCATTTCCACGTAATCTTCGCTGGAGTGAATCAAAAAGAAGGTTCGCCAGGAATAGATCGAAATGAAAATTTGCGACAGCAGCATGGCCATTACCGGCAAAGCCATGTGTTTCAAAACACTGAGCGTATAGTTCCAATTGTCTTCCGGCGGCGGCGCCCGCACCATGCCGCCGGCAGGCAGTATCGGCAAAAGGAAAGCGAAGCATAGAATCAAAAAAATACCGTAGAACCAAGCCGGTGCCGCTGAAGTCGGAGCCAAAACAATGACGATACGATCCATGAAACTGCCGTAGTGCCGGGACAGCCATAAGGCGGTATAGACGGACAAGAAAAAAATCAACAGATTGGCCGTGCCGAATAAAAGCAAGGTGGCCGGCAAGCGTTCTAGGATGATGGCATGGACTTCGCGCGAGCCCTTGTCGCTGTGCATCTGTTCGGCGCGCCCTAGATCAAGGCGCATCGCGCGGTAAAGATAACTGAAACTACGCAGCAGAAAAGGTCGGTCCAGGTTAAGTCTTTGAACTTCCAAGTCTACGCGGCGTTGTATCAGTTGATTACGCTCCGCGCTGTCGAGTTCGCGGAAAGACAAGTCGCCGCGCACGGCTTCGGAAATTTCGCTACGGATTTGCACCAGGCGCAATTCGTCCACGCGCCCTCCCATGTTGGCAATCAATATGGTGAGATAGACGCCGATCAAAACCATTAGCACCAACGCAATAATGCGTTTGCAGGTCAATAACAGCATCAGTTTGAGATCGCGAAGCAATCCCTCAGCTTTCTTCGGAATACTTGGGTTTTGGCTAAGTTTCATGGTTCGATACCTTCGGGAATCGATTCGTCGGCGGGTAAGGTTGCGAAGCCGTGAGAGGCGAACGACGGCAGCGCGATACGGTTGGATTTAACCGCCAGTTCCAGACTATTGGCGCCAGCACCGAGTCGAGAAATTTGTCTTGTCGTCAAAGTCACTCGCCAAATGCCGTTCTCGGACGGTTCAGCCCTACCTTTAAGCGAAAGTTTGCCATCGCCGTCAAACAATAAAAAGATGACTTCGTCGATGGCGTCCTGCGGATAGGGCTTTCCTTGAAATGTGACTTGCAAGTCGAATGTCGCAGGCTGACCGGCTTTAACGAGGATCGGACCGCCCATGACTAATTCGGGGATTTCCGGTTGAGCGAAGCGCAGCCATTTGTCGGCGGGGTCCGGAAAATCTTCGTTACGGCGCAGCACGATGCTGCCTTCGAGCGGATGCACCGAATGCAGATAAAAAGGCCCATTGCCGATCCAAAAATGACCGCGTTCGGCATACCAGTCGCTTAGTGCTTTGTAACGCGTTTCTACTTCGTCGGGACTCAAGTAGTGTTTCAGCAGCGAGGTAAAAGGAATAAAACCTTCAAGCCTAGCCGACTCGAGCAATTGTTGCATGATCGGCAAGCTAGGGCCGGACACCAGGCTCAACCAGTCGATTTGCAGATGGTCGGCTTTGTGCGAGGAAAAGGCCAGACGCTCGTTTTGTTCGGCTAAAATGCCCAGAGCCAAGGTATGCCAAGGTAAGACGCTAGGGCTCTTGTCGGCAACCGTAACCTCGGCGTCGGGATGGATTTGATCGCTATAGATGTCGATGATCAGCGGTTGTTTCGAGACGATACGCCATCCACGGAAATGACCCTGAAAGGATTCGAAATTGGGCACATGGGCGCTGTCGTATAACGGACTATTCGGATCGGCCCGTTCGAAGCTAAGAATCCAAGGCAGCAGTAAGTCGGCCAGGGATAACGTAGTTCCGTCATGCCAGCGCCGTTGCCAATAATCATCCCTATATCGAATACGAATGCGGCCGCGTGCCTCAAGGCCATCGGGGTATTTTTCGGCGACCGTGATGAAGCGCATGTCATGACTATTCCAGTCAATCCAGGCATTGCCGGGAACGTTTATGGTTTCGGCTCGGTGTATCGTCAGCCAATCGTGACTGATGATCAATGGTACGCCATATTGGACTGTGACGTCGGCCGACTGGATATGCTGGGGCCAATACAGACCGGTAAATGGGTCCGGCAACAAAGGCGGGTCTTGCAGGGCGCGGATGATTTTTTGGTCGAAGATCCAGTTACTGCCGGCGACTGGATTCCAAGGTTCGGTTAACAAGCCGGGCGAGCCGATGACCATGTTTCCACCGACTTGATCGTCGAATCGTAAGGTATAGGGCCACAGTGCAGAGGCGGAAACACCGCCGGCTAGATCGACCGCCAATCTCACATTATGAGCCCGGGGCCAGGCATTGATTTGATCCACCAGCCATACCCGTACAGAATCTTCCAGCGCTAATTGCAATGCCCGGCTCATTAAAGCCCGACGCTCAGGCCAAGTGCGGTAATCGCGGCGTTGCAAACGATCGGCAATCTCGTCGAATTCGGCCGAAGGGCGATAAGCCTGCCATAAAGGGTCGGCGCGGCCTTTGGAGGTGTAATAGTAGCTGAAATTATCGGTTAGATCGCGCTCGATCCGGCTGGCAACCCAACCGCCAGTGTACAGATGCCAATGGCCGGCATGGGGATCGCCGGCAAGCCAAATGCGTGAAGCTTCGCCGGCGGTGCGATAGAGGTAGCTGATTTCGAACCCGAGATTCTCGAGCAGCGCGCCAATATAGTCGCCGATATTTTTGCGTGCATCTTCGGTTCGGATCAATAGACGCAAACGTACCGGCCGGTCTTGATACCACCAGCGGCCTTGTTCGAATTGAGCGCCCAAAGACTGCATTTCCCTATCGATGATGTGTTTGGCGGCTTCGGGATCGTGTTGATAACGCAGTTCTAAAGCTCTGGCAACGTCGGCCAAATGCGCATAGTCCGGAAATGCGGTGCTCAGTGGGAGAAAACGTGGGACAGCCAATCCGCCGTAGATTTCTTCGGCAATATAGCGGCGGTTGATCAGTTGATTGAGGGCTTCGCGTATCGCCGGAACATGAAAGGGATTGAGTTCGCCATTGGCGAAATGCGGGCCTGTCGGATTGAGGGTCAGTTCCACCGAGCTGCCGTAGGAAATATCGTAGTCGGCGTTTTTCGAATCGCGAAGACGCTGAAAAACCGTGGTGCTGGTGATAGCCTGCGTGAAAATATGATGGCTGCCGCTTTCGATCAGGTTGACCACCTGTCCTATATCACCTTGCTGGGTAAAGACGATCTGGTCGACCAAGGCGCCGCGGCGACCATCGTTTTGTCGTTCTTCGGAAGATTGCCGACCGGTTTCGACGAAGGCTGGTGCCGAGTCCTCGTTTTTCCAGTAAAAAATGAAAATAAGCGCCGTGAGAACCGATAGGGCAATCGTGGCAAGAACGGGTTTGTTCATGTGCTGCTCGCATCGGTAAAGTGGATGGAAAGCATTCGTTTGACACGGAGATTGTGCATGTCGGGCATGCTATGATTTAAAAAAAGCGATGTCAAACAGCTAATCCAGCTATAACAAATAAAGCAAATCTAACGTAAGAAATCTTGCACTTCTTCCTGCGTCGGTAATCCGGGTCTGGCACCGGTCTTGGTACAACATAGCGCACCGGCCGCGCTGGCATAATTCAAAATATCCGGCCAGTCTTGACCTGCGGCCAATGCGGCGGCGAATGCGCCGTGAAAAGCGTCGCCGGCACCTGTGCTATCGATCGCGATCACAGGATAGGCCGGCAGCTCGCCTTGTTCATTACGGCGTTTCCAAATCAAGCCGTTTTCGCCCAAGGTGATCACGACAGCCGGTGATATTTCCGCCAGTCGACTCAATGCGGCGGGTATGTCCCCGGCGTATTGCAGCGCAAATTTTTCCGAAGCAACCAAGTAATCCGATAAGTCCAATAAGCCGATGCTGCCCTCGTGTACCGAGCCTGCGTCGAGCACGGTCGGAATACCGTTGTATCTTGCATAGCGCGCCAGTTGTAAGGAAATATTCGGTTCGTGACCGTCAAACAGCATAACCTTGGTTTCGATGTTCGAATAATCGATCGCACCGGCGGGCAAGGGTTGGGTTGCGCCTTTGTAATTGATCAGTGCGCGTCGGCCGTCGGGTTTGACCAGTATTGCAGACAGTGGTGTCGGTGCCTTGCCTCTAAAAACAAAACGGGTTTCGACGCCATCATCGAGCAATTCTTGCCAATGTTTGTTACCGAATAAGTCATCGCCTAAATAACCGGCAAAAGCCGCATTGAAACCGAGCCGAGCAACCGTTATCGCGGCATTAGCGGCAGGCCCTCCACCGCAGCCGGCAAAGCGATCGGCAAACACTTTTTCATCGGCGCCGGGGTGAACCGGTACCGAAAGAATAAGGTCATAAGTGGCTTGTCCTACGCAAAGGACATCGATATTCGTCGTAGGCTGATTCATAAAGCGGAATAAATGCAAGTCGTTACTGAGACAAGTGTAATGCAGTTTACGATAATTCGATTAAAAACATCCAAATGGATGTATCCGTCGAGACTCGGATCGCGGGCCCCTGTCATTCTATACGTCAATAACGAAATTGGACATGCGGGAAATATCACACGTCAAAACTGTTAGCGGTTTTGGCTAGATTATCCAAGTAATTAACAATTAAATCTAAAAAGAGCATTTGGGGCTTTACCAAGCTGGTGAAAATGTTGTAAATCCTTCACGCTTCGACTTGACTCGGCACGAACGGTTTACACCATTGCCAACTACTCTTTGTTAGGTTACACCCATCGTAGATTGAAATTCGGCACCGGGGTGCCCGTCAAAGGACGCCGTTAATACATGCATTGTAGCAAAACCTTTTCCGATCACACCGGCGCCTCTTTAAGCATCGAACCATCGCCCAAATTTGAAATGCGAAAGGTATAAAACGTGTATCTTGCTTTGATCGTTTTGCAAGTCCCAATAAAACCAGGTTTTATGCCATAATAGCGTGTTTGTTTTCATCATATTTTCGCCGGTTAAAGCCATGTCAGACAGAAAAATTCTTGTTACCAGTGCCCTACCTTATGCCAATGGTCCGATTCATTTAGGACACATGGTCGAATATATTCAAACCGATATTTGGGTACGGTTTCAGAAACAACGGCATCAGCAATGCTATTTTGTCTGTGCCGACGATACGCACGGCACCCCGATCATGCTTAGGGCTGACAGCGAAGGCATCACACCCGAACAATTAATTGCCCGCTCCGCCGAAGAGCATTTGGCCGATTTTACCGAATTCGGCGTTGCGTTCGACAATTTTCATAGTACGCACTCTGCAGAAAACAAGTCGCTCGCCGAGTTGATCTACAAGCGTTTGCGCGAGGGTGGACATATCTCATCGCGTAGCATTACGCAGGCTTTTGATCCGGTCAAAAACATGTTTTTACCTGATCGCTTCATTAAAGGCGATTGTCCGAAATGCGGTGCAAAGGATCAGTACGGTGACAGCTGTGAGACGTGCGGCGCGACCTATTCGCCGACTGAATTGAAAAATGCCGTATCGGTCGTTTCCGGCGAAAAACCGATCGAAAAAGAATCGCTACATTATTTCTTCAAGTTACCGGATTTTGAGAACATGTTGCGAGAATGGATAGCCGAAGGCCATTTACAGAATGAAGTCGGCAACAAAATGAACGAATGGCTCGAAAATGGTCTGCAGGAATGGGATATCTCGCGCGATGCGCCTTATTTCGGCTTCGAAATACCGGATGCGCCAGGTAAATATTTCTATGTCTGGCTCGATGCGCCGATCGGATACATGGCTAGTTTTAAAAATCTATGCGAGCGCGAGGAAGACTTGAATTTCGACGATTTTTGGGCCGAGGAAAGCGATGCCGAGTTGTATCATTTCATCGGCAAGGACATCATTTATTTTCACGCCTTGTTCTGGCCGGCAATGTTGAAAGGGTCAGGCTTTAGAACACCGAGCGCAATCTTCGCGCACGGTTTTTTGACAGTGGATGGCGAAAAGATGTCTAAATCGCGCGGCACTTTCATTAAGGCGCGCACTTATCTTGATCACCTGAATCCAGAGTATCTGCGGTATTATTTTGCAGCGAAACTCGGTTCCGGCGTCGACGATATCGATTTAAACTTCGACGATTTTACCCAGCGCGTTAATTCCGACCTAGTCGGTAAGGTCGTCAATATCGCCAGCCGTTGCGCCGGTTTTATTCATAAACGTTTTGACGGTTTGCTCTCGAAACATTGCGTGGAGCCAGACCTGTTCGATTATTTCATCGAGGCTAATGAAGGCATTGCACGGTGTTATGAAGCGCGCGAATTCGGCAAGGCAATGCGCGAAATCATGGCACTCGCAGATCGGGCCAATCAGTATATCGACGAGAAAAAACCCTGGCTGATCGCGAAAGAGGAAGGCCGCGACGAGGAGCTGCATGAAATTTGCTCGATGGGCATCAACTTGTTTAGATTATTGATTGTCTATTTAAAACCGGTAGTGCCGGCAATGGCGCATCAAGCCGAGATTTTTCTGAACTTGGAACCGGAGGCTTGGCCGGATAAGGCCGAGCCGTTGCTTGATCATCAGATCGACGTGTTCCGGCCGCTAATGACTCGGGTCGATTCTGACAAGATCGCTGCGGTAGTTGAAGCCTCAAAGGAAAACTTGCAAAAATTCGAGGAGCCGAAACCGAAACGTTTCGACCCGATCGGCGAGGCGATTGAGTTCGACGATTTTGCCAAACTGGATCTTCGCATCGCGTGCATCGTCAATGCCGAACATGTCGAAGGCGCGGACAAGTTGTTGCAATTGACCGTCGATATCGGCGATGAAACACGTAATATCTTTGCCGGCATCAAATCGGCCTATGCACCGGAAGACCTAGTCGGCAAATTGACACTGGTCGTCGCCAATTTAAAACCGAGGAAAATGCGTTTCGGCTTATCCGAAGGCATGGTGCTGGCCGCCGGGCCCGGCGGCAAGGACATTTGGTTGCTGAGTCCGGATCAAGGAGCTGTGCCGGGTATGCGCGTCAAGTGACAGAATTCAAAGAATGAGGTCAAGTTCACCATTTCTGATAGCGAACAATCAATTGACCGCTTGAAAGCCGGGTATAGTCAGGCAAAAAAATTGCCCGACACAAGCAGTGGATGGATACCCTGATCGTCCCTCACCTAGCGTTAGGTGAGGGACGGCCGAGAATACCAAGTTACATTAAATGGCATCGAGGTCAAAAAGGCGAAAATATGCTGGTAGCCAAGCTCCAGCTTCGGTAACCTGTTCAGGAAGCTGGAGCTTCCGGAGTACCTTTCCCAAGCTGGAGCTTGGGAAAGAGCGTGGTGCGGGTTGGCCGTTTTTAGCTTGATGCGCATGGGTTGTAAACCCCGTCCTGCTTAGTAGTGATTTGCATAGGCATAATAAGTCATTGAAATAACTTCTTATTCTAAGACGGCTTCTCGATCAAAAAAGAGTATTCAATCACGGTGGGATGACAGGGCCTCGGTAAGTGCCGATTGCAAGTCGTTATATTCAAAACTGAAGCCTAGTTCATTAATGAGTCTTAATGGCATGACGCGTTGGCTGCCAAGTACTAGTTCCGACATTTCACCGAGCAGTAACTTCAAAGCCCAAGCGGGAATCGGCAGTAAGGCAGGACGTTTCAAGCAAGCGGCCAGCGTTTCGGTGAACTCTCGATTGGTAACGGGGTTAGGCGCCGTAGCATTGTATGGGCCGCGCATCGATTCGTCGTTCAACATGGCGCATGCGATGTTGATCCAGTCTTGCCGGTGTATCCAAGACATCCATTGGTTGCCTGCGCCGATTCGGCCGCCCAGGCCAAGCTTGAAGGGTAGTAGCATACGTTGTAGCAGTCCCCCACCGTGACCTAGAACCAAACCCGTTCGTATTAAACAAACTCTGATATCGAGTTGCTCGGCTTGAAGCGCACTGTTTTCCCAAGCCGAGCATAATCGATGTGAAAAATCGTCTTTGGCGGGCGTCTCTTCATCGAGAATCGTGTCGCCTTGATTGCCGTAATAGCCAATCGCCGAACCGCTTATCAAGACTTCCGGTTTTATTGCCAATCGTTCCAGTGTTTCAAACAAACGATCCGTTAATACGACGCGGCTATCCCATATAATACGTTTTTGCGCCTCTGTCCATCGTTTGTCGAAAATTGGCGCGCCGGCTAGATTAATGACTGCGTCGAATCGTTGGTCCGGAGTGATGTCTTCGAATTTGCCCAGGCCTTTTGTGCCGGGGCCGCAAATTAACGGAACGCGTTCGGGGTTCCGGCTAAGTACCGTAAGTTGGTGACCCTGACCGCTCAATTGTCTGGTCAAAAGAGTTCCGATAAAACCGGTGCCGCCTGTTAGTAATATACTTCGCATGGTCATATTTGCGGTTTTAATGGCAATGTTATTTTGTTCGGTAGCAAGGCGCGAAAACAGGCGCATAGCAAGCTATGTAACTGTTTTCGCAACACAGCTATCGGACAAAAGAACGCGTCAGAAAGCCGCAAATGTGGCCGTGCGAAGTATTTATTCATGACTCGGGCTCCGTAGTGAGAGTGGCAACAACAAATTTAGCCGGTTTGTTTATCGAGATTCCTCGACATGTTGATCGTCGTGTTCCTGTTTTACGGGTAGGAATGATAATAAACCATAAGCGATATGTGAAAGGCCGGCATAGAGAAAAAACAGTCGATAAGTATGATCGATCGGAATGTGATTGACGCGACCATAAAACTCGAGAGCACCACTCAACAAAATCAAAAAAAGACCGGCGGCTGTCAATTCTTTATAGCTTTGCTTCATGAAACAATAGGCGAACATCGATAATTCCGCTAGTACAATATAAATCATCATGATTTTGATGTTATTACTCAAAGGGCCGTAAAGGTCGGTATTGAGCTCGAAAAATGCTTGGTTAGTCGTAAAGGATAGGGTTGCTGCTGCGATACTGACGGCCAGAGAGACATAATAATTAGCTTCCAACGCATATTTGAAGCTGGTTAAGCTTTTTGTTGCAAAACTATTCATGAGATTATCCTTAGGGTTTCGTGAACAATAACTTCCTGGAGTTATTAGCTTTGTCGAGGGTTCGGTAAATCGCTTGGCAGGATGCCGTGAATACGTCCATGTAGGCTTGACGGCGGAATCTGATTGCCATGGATGACATGAATGCAGATTTTGCATTACGCCATGGATGGCGTGTATTAGAGCAACGCAGGGCAGAAAAATGCTCCTGCATTTTCTGCATTCGTTACATCCTTGTAACTCAGCAGTTGCCGAGGAGCAAAAATCTGCCCTGCCGCCGACACCTGCCAATCGAGTTACCAAACCTTCCATAAAAAAGGGAAATTATTTATCACCAAATCCTTAAAAAAAAAGTCCACCTGAAAGAACCGAGCAGGAGGACTTTATAGAGGAGGACATTGTCAGCGGCTAGGTTGCCAGGCCGCTTTGACCGATATTGCTGCCGCCCGTTGTATCCGGCGTCACCGTGACAGGGGGTTGTTCGTCCTTGTCATCATCTTCCGGTACCGGAGGGGCAATTTTTTTGCCATTCATTAAATCATCGATTTGAAACTTATCGATGGTTTCCCACTGCATTAATGCATCAGCCATGTTATGGAGGATGTCCATGCGATCGGTGAGAATCTGTTTGGCACGCTCATAGTTTTTGTCGACAAGCGATCGAATTTCGTCGTCGATTAATCGCGCCATTTGTTCTGACATCGCTTTATTTTGCGGACCGAAATAGCCTTGATTCTGATCCGGTCCATAATCCATCGGTCCGAGGCGATCGGAGAGACCCCACTTAGTTACCATGTTGCGGGCCAATTGAGTGGCACGCTCGATGTCATTGGAAGCGCCGGTGGTTACTTTGTTCTTACCGTAAATGATTTCTTCGGCAACGCGGCCGCCGAATAGGCTGGCTATTTGGCTTTCCAACTTATCCCGGCTAGCGCTATAGGAATCCCGTTCCGGTAGGAACATCGTGATGCCTAATGCACCGCCACGGGGCATAATGCTAACTTTATAAACCGGATCGTGCTCCGGAACGACACGGCCGACGATGGCATGACCGGCTTCATGATAGGCTGTCATCAACTTATCTTCTTCGCGCATCATCATGCTTCTTCTTTCGGCACCCATGAGCATCTTGTCGCGGGCTTTGTCGAGATCTTCCATGTTCACTTCGCGTTTGTTTTTACGCGCCGCAAATAAAGCCGCTTCGTTGATCAGATTCGCGAGTTCCGCGCCGGAAAAGCCGGGCGTGCCTCGGGCCAGGTCGTTGATGTTGACATCTGCAGCTTGCGGTACTTTTTTGATATGTAC
>Ga0180009_10005034_pt1 | contig 14316 bp, 10 predicted proteins | sample OS_PC_MetaG_FD_123537 | JGI IMG/M metagenome (GOLD analysis project Ga0180009, IMG submission 123537) | Groundwater microbial communities from the Aspo Hard Rock Laboratory (HRL) deep subsurface site, Sweden - OS_PC_MetaG | ecosystem: Environmental > Aquatic > Deep subsurface > Groundwater...
CATCAGTTTGTCCGGACCCACCAGATAGGTTTCATCGGTTTTCCCCATGCCTTGCCGCTGCTGCATGACGCCGTTGATGGCGTTTAAGGAAAGCTGCAACCTGTCACACCTTATATTATATCGACATTATTTTGAGGAACTATAGTATAGTAAATAAGGGGAGTCTCCGTTTGACCTATGTTAAGAATCCTGATACGCAAACCCTACATTGAGAACAGAATATCCGGATCAATGGTGTCATGTCATTTTTGACCCCTTTTGGTGAGGTAACGAATGTTCAGGTGTAAAATTTTTCATTTATTCTTTTATGTTTTTATGCTTTTGCTGGGTGGATTTTCATCCCCTGCGGTTGCTGCAGATTCCGTCAAGAAATCCATGCCTATCCAGGTTCCCGTCCGGATCGCAGAGGCTCAAAATCGGATCATCTCGGAACAAATTGCACTCATCGGAACAACGGAGCCCTTTGCCAAGAGCACCATAGCATCTGAGATTTCAGGGGTTGTCGAATACTTTCCAATAAAAGAGGGGGACTTTGTCAAAAAGCAGGACATCCTGGTTCGGTTGAGACCCACAGGGCTGAAGCTTCGGCTGAAGGCCGCTGTTGCGGCAAGAGAACGGGTAAAAGCCAACCTCGAAAATGCAGAAGCGGAGCTCAAACGCCTTGTTAAACTAAAGGAAAGCGATAGTATCTCCACACGCCGGCATGAGGAAGCAGACTATGTTTTTCGCGCGCTCAAACAGGAACTTTTAAAAAACATTGCCGAAATCGAATATCTCCAATACGAGATCGATCAAAAAGAAGTTGTCTCCCCCCTTTCGGGATTTGTGACCAAGGAGCATACCCAGGTGGGCGAATGGATACAGGCGGGCGGATCGGTGGTGACGATTCAAGATCTTGGGCAGATCCGGGTGACGGTGGATGTCCCGGAACGCTATGCGGTGATGCTTAACCCTGAGGATGATGTAGAGATACTGGTCAAAAGCATCTCGGAAAAAGGTTATTCCGGTAAGATTTATGCGGTTCTCCCTCAGGGAGATCCGAACACCAGAACCTTTCCGGTCAGAATCCATTTGCCGAATCCTAAATTTAAGATCAAAAGCGGAATGGAAGCCCTGGTCACCTTTAAACTTTCGGAAACCAAAAATGCACTGGTCGTCCCCAAAGATGCCGTGGTGACTGTTCAGAACCAACAGGTTGTGTATACCGTCGTCGAGGGAAAAGCGATCCCCGTCAACGTCGATGTTCTCGGGTATGATAAGGGGGACGCATCGATTAAAGGCAAAATAAAACCGGGTGATCCGGTGATTATCCGGGGGAATGAGCGGTTGCGGCCGGGTGTTCCGATTCAAATACTTAAATGATTTAATGTTGAAATTTCAAACCTACAATGAAGCTTGTTGACACCGCGATCAAAAAACCGGTTTCCGTTACCGTCGGCATCATCCTGGCTGTTTTGTTCGGTCTGGTTTCTCTTCTGAGAATTCCCATCCAGCTTACCCCCAACGTGGATCTTCCGGAAATCTCCGTTCAAACCGTGTGGCGGGGGGCAAGCCCCGTTGAGATCGAGCGGGAAATTGTCGATGTCCAGGAAGAGCAGCTCAAGAACCTGGAAGGCCTGAAGGAAATGACCAGCGAAAGCCGGGACGGTTTGGGCACCGTCAATTTACTGTTTGAAATCGGCACCGATAAAGACGAAGCCTTGTTAAGGGTTTCCAACAAGCTGAACCAGGTAAAGAAATACCCAGCCAATGCGGACAGGCCCGTTATAGAATCCGGCGGATCCAGGGAGCGGTCCATTGCATTCATGGTCTTAAAGGCGCTGGACGGCTATGATGGAAATTTGAGCCAGGAGTACGATTTTTTCGACAAGCATGTGAAACCGAGCATTGAGAGAATATCCGGTGTTGCAACGGCCAATATCTTCGGCGGTCAGGAACGAGAACTCCAGGTCATCGTCGACTCCGATTCCCTTGCGGCAAGAAGAATAACGATTCCCGAACTCATGCGCGCACTGGATGTGGAAAACAAAAATATCAGCGCGGGCAATTTCGATGAGGGAAAACGCCGATATATCGCACGGACCCTGGGGGAGTACACCGACCAAGAAGACGTAAAGAAGGTTATCATCAAACGATCAAGCGGAATTCCCGTTACCGTAGGGGACATTGCCTCGGTCCGGCTCGGATATAAAGCCCCGGATCTGGTGGTCCGCCATATGGGGATACCGACCTTGGTGATGAACGCCATTCGGGAACCCGGCTCGAATGTGCTGGTGGTGATGAACAGGATTCGGGCGGAGCTTGAGGAGTTAAACGACGGTCTTTTAAAAGACCGCAGGCTGAAGCTCGAGCAGGTTTATGATGAAACCGGCTATATCTACAGTGCCATCAACCTGGTGCGCAAGAATATTTTTATTGGCGGCAGCCTGGCGGTCATCGTCCTGCTGCTGTTTTTGAGAAAATTCGTCAGCACGATTATCGTCGGCATTGCCATTCCCATCAGCGTTATCGGCACCTTTCTGGTGATGACGCTTTGCGGGCGGAATATCAATGTGGTGAGTCTGGCGGGCCTCAGTTTTGCCGTGGGAATGGTGGTGGACAACTCGATCGTGGTATTTGAAAATATATTCCGCCACCGGGAAATGGGTAAAACCCGTGTTCAAGCCGCCCTTGACGGAACCGTCGAAGTCTGGGGAGCAGTGCTTGCAAGCACGCTGACAACCGTGGCGGTCTTTCTGCCCATTGTCTTTGTCGAAGAAGAGGCCGGACAACTTTTCCGCGATATTGCCATCGCCATCAGCAGCGCGGTCATACTCAGCATGCTGGTCTCCATCACCGCCATCCCGACCCTTTCGGCACGGATTCTGGGAAAGGTTAATAATCGAACTCCGGGTAAAAAGCGCACCTTATCGTTAACCGGTTTGGCCGGAGGCTTCGTGAATCTGGTTGCGAAGTTCATCTATTGGATGTGCGGCTACGTTACGGCACGCCTGGCGATTATCGCTGTAATGATGGCTTTGGCTGTGGGAATTACCGTGACGCTGGTTCCGAAAACCGAATATCTGCCGGAGGGCAACCGGGAGATGCTGTTCGGCATATTGCTTCCGCCGCCCGGGTACAATCTGGGCGAACTGGAGGAGATCGCAAAAACCATTGAGAAGGATATACTACCCCTCACGAAACCTGAAAAGGATGCCGGCAATCCTGAACTTGCCAAACTGCCTCCGGTGGGTAATTTTTTCTATGTTGCCTGGGGCCAGCAGGTCTTTATGGGAATTATATCGAAGGTTCAGCAACGGACCAGAGAACTAATTCCCTACACTTACGGCGTACTGAAGAAAATACCCGGTATGATCGCCATCGTCCAGCAACCCGGCATATTTTCCCGGGGCTTCGGAAAGGGCCGGTCCATCGAAATCGAGATTAAGGGGCCCGATTTAAACCGTCTGCTCAGCCTCGGCAAGCAGATATTCGGTGCGTGCACCCAAGTAGTGCCCGGAGCACAGATTCGACCCATCCCGAGCCTGGATTTGGGAAATCCTGAAATGCGAATTAGGCCGAATCGGGATCGGCTTACCCGGCTGGGTATTACCACAACCGACCTGGGCATTACCGTCGATGCGCTTGTGGACGGCGCCAAGGCCAGTACCTACAGGCATCTGGGAGATGAGATCGATCTCATCGTCAAAAATAGGGAAGGAAAACTCAATCGCACCCAGGATCTTGAAGCCTTTCCAATCATTGCACCAACCGGCGAAAAAGTGACGCTGGGTTCCCTGGCGGATATCCGCTTGGAAGAAGGCCCCATCCAGATCAATCGTATCGACTCTGAGCGGGCCATTACGATACAGGTCATACCGCCTCTGGAATTGGCCCTTGAGACAGCAATGGATGACATCCGGAACAAAGTCATAGACCCCATCAAGAAGAGCGGCAGTTTATCAAGCCTTTACCGGATCGATATCGGCGGGACTGCCGACGATCTGACCCGGACCAGAAAAGCCCTCTTCTGGAACTTCCTCTTGGCGATCGTGATATGCTACCTGCTCATGTCGGCGCTTTTTGAAAATTTCATCTATCCCTTCATCATCATGTTCAGCGTCCCATTGTCTGCTGCCGGTGGATTTGTGGGCCTGTTCCTGTTAAACCGTTTCTATGTTTATCAACCGCTGGATATCATCACCATGCTCGGATTTGTGATCCTTGTCGGAATTGTCGTAAACAACGCCATCCTCATTGTTCATCAAACCCTGAACAATATCCGCTACGGGCATATGGCACCCCGGAATGCCATTACGGAGTCGGTGCGATCGCGTATTCGCCCCATATATATGAGTGCTATTACAACCGTATGCGGAATGCTCCCGTTGGTGCTGCTTCCGGGCGCCGGGTCGGAATTTTATCGCGGGCTTGGAAGCGTCATCATCGGCGGCCTCCTGGTTTCGACCATGTTTACCATAATCCTCATCCCTTCTTTGCTCAGCCTGACCCTGGATACAGGAAATGCCATGAGGCGTCTTTTTAACAAATCAGAATCATCCCGTATCGCAGACAAGTCTGTTTCCGATATTGATTCCAAGAACCCCATCTAATGAAAAGGAGAAGCAGATTATTTAATATCGGCTGGTGTACTGCTTGCGGGTGCGTTCCATCTCCCGATGTTCTTCCCGGCTGCGAATGGCCTCACGCTTGTCGTATTTTCTTTTTCCCCTGGCAAGAGCGATGGATATCTTGGCTTTTCCGTTTTTAAAGTACATTTTCAGCGGAATCAGTGTTAGACCTTTCTCATTCACTTTACCGGAGAGACGCTTGATTTCATGCTTGTGAAGCAGGAGTTTTCTGGGCCGCAGGGGGTCGTGGTTGTCGTAATGGGCAAACGGGTAGGGATTGATATGCATCTGGTGGACAAACACTTCTCCGTTTTTGATCCGGGCATAGGAATCTTTCAGGTTGGCCCGACCCTGCCTGAGAGATTTTACCTCGGTTCCCTTTAACGCCATACCGGCTTCAAACTCTTCATCGATATGGTAATCGTACCGTGCTTTACGGTTCTCTGCTATGATCTTTATGTGTTTTTTTTCCGACAAGACAACAGTTCTTTCTTATGCGGCAAATTTCTTGTCCGAGAGTATATTGCCGTAGGTTTCCTGGATGAGGTCGGTGATTTCCTTGACACTCTTTTTACTTAATACATCCTGCATCAGTTTTTTTGCATCGTCGGCCCGGAGGGACCGGATCATGCTTTTTACAGCGGGTATGGATTGGGGATTCATGCTGAGTTCATCCAGCCCCAAGCCTATAAGCACCGGAATATGAAACGGGTCTCCGGCCATCTCCCCGCACATGGTGACTTTAATCCCCTTTTCCTTGGCCACATCCGCAACCTGTTTGATCATTCGGATGATCGCCGGGTTCAGTGCATTGTACATATGGGAGACTTCCCGGTTTCCCCGATCGATGGCCAACGCGTACTGGATTAAGTCGTTGGTTCCGATGCTAAAAAAATCAACCATTTCCGCCAAAGCATCGGCCATGATCACGGCTGACGGAACTTCTATGAGAATACCGATTTCAATATCTTTTCGATAGCGGATGCCCTCTCGATCCAGGGATTCGGCAGCCGCTTTCAACATTTTCTTTGCTTCAAGGACTTCTTCGCAGCTGTTGATCATGGGGAACATGATGCGAGCGTTTCCAAATGCAGCCGCCCGGAGTATCGCCCTCAACTGGGTCATGAACACTTCCGGCTTCTTCAGACAATACCGTATGGCGCGCAGCCCGAGAGCCGGGTTCTCTTCTTCCGGATCCGTTCCATTCATCAGCGCCTTATCGCCGTTGATGTCTAAGGTGCGGATGGTTACCGATTTCGGGCTTGTTACTTCAATGACTTCTTTATATTTTTCAAACAGTTCTTCTTCGCTGGGAAAATCCGGACGATTCATGTACTGAAACTCTGTTCGGTACAAGCCGATTCCGTCTCCGCCATGATCGATGACCGATACGATCTCTTCCGGCAATTCGATATTCCCCATGGCGAAGAGGCGAAACCCGTCGAGGGTTTCAGCCGGGAGGTGACTTTCCCGGGTCATGGCGGCCTGACGGGCCTGATACTCGTTTTTCCGTTCTTCGTAATCGATGAGGGTCTGTTCGGACGGATTCAGGATGAGCGTCCCGGCTGTGCCGTCGATAATTATTAAATCATCGGTTTTGATGACCCGGGTGGCTTCACTCAATCCCATGATTGCTGGAATCTCCAGGCTTCGCGCGATAATCGCGGTATGTGAAGCTTTACCCCCTCGATCCGTAATAAAGCCCATGATCCGGTCCACCTTGATCTGACTGGTGTCCGCCGGAGAGAGATCGTGTGCAACGAGAATGACGCGCTTGTTGATTTCTGCAAAATTGACGGTTTCAGCACCTGTCAGGCATCTCATGATGCGATCCGATACCTGGGCAATATCATTGGATCGCTCTTTTAAATAAGGGTCAGTGATGTTCTTGAAGGCGGATTGAATGTCGGATACTACCTGCTTTAATGCCCACTCGGCATTGACGTGATCCTGTTCGATGGTATCTATGGTTTTGCCGTAAAGCATCTTGTCTTTCAGCAAAGCCATGTGGGTTTCGATAATATAGGCATGCTGACGGAAATCCTCGGGGATATTCTCGAGGATTTCGCGCAGTTCATCCATTGCCCGTTTTACGGCCGACCGGAAGCGGTCGGTTTCCCTGCCGAGTTTTTTGCCTTCGATGGCGTATTTATTGATGATATCCACACCACCGGTATCGACCAGGTAAGCCTTTCCGATGCAGATGCCTGGAGAGGCGCCAATCCCGGTGAGTATGGTTTCCCCTGGGGTGTTTTTCGTCATGATTCTTTACTCTCCGAACCCGTTTTCGATGAGCGATGCCAGTTCATCCAAGATGTCGGAATCGGACGGATCTTCGATTTCTATCCGTATCTTTGATCCCTTTGATCCCGCTAGCGTCAGGATATCCAAGACGCTGGCGGCATCGATCCGTTCGCCGTCTTTCATCATCCATACCCCGGCCGCTGCATTTTGGACAATTTTGGAGACCATGGCAGCCGCCCTTGCATGGAGACCCAAATCGTTAATAATTACGACGTTTTTAAACAGTCTATTCATATGGATAAAAAAGCGATAAATGCCCTCCGCGAAACTGAAAATATACAACATCGACTGTTTTTGTCAATGTGAATTCCAGAAAGCGACCCTTGCAGCAAGACTTATTGACGCCCGCGGTGTAACTTGATAGGGAATGATGAACTTGAGCGATTTGATTCCCTTCGGCCGGCAGCCGAAATAACAGTAAAAGCAGAGATACTATCAACTTGACAACATCGGCGATAGTAGCTTTAATAAGATCATCGGTTTTTATGATGCAAAAGCGAGTTGTAAGTACCCTTATTTCTTGACTTAACAGAAAGCATTTTATTATAAGGCCCTTTATGAACTGAAAAATGTTCGCAGGTGGACCCGCTGATGCCGGATCCATGTTGCGGGTATCGTTTTCTTGGTGGCAAAATATTTTTATCTTTAAACACAAATGTGTCGTATCCGGAAGTTTATACTAAATGAATTGTATTCAGAAATTTAACAAAATTTTATAAAATCACCTGCACCCAAAAGAAAAAGGGAGGGTTTACGATTGATCGCAGAAAACGGGGCGAAAGATTCAGACATTCTTCTTGAACTCGAAGACATTCACATGGCCTTCGGGAAGGTGATAGCGATCGTCGGTGTCAGTTTAAAAATCCGTAAAGGGGAGATCCATTCCGTCATCGGTCCCAATGGCGCCGGAAAAACCGTCATGATGAATTGCGTCAACGGTCTTTACCGGCCCCAGCAAGGCAACATCTTCTTCAAAGGGGAGAAAATTAATCATCTCAAACCTTATGAACGGGCGAAATTGGGAATTTCGAGAACATTTCAAAAGGTCGAGGTGTTCGGGGGTATGACGGTGCTCGACAATATACGTCTCGGCCGCCATATCCATTTGAAATCGGGAATTGTTAGCGGATCGTTATATATGGGAAAAACAGCCCGGGAGGAAATTGAACATCGTAAATTCATCGAGGAAGAGATCATCGATCTTCTCGAGATCGAACATATCCGAAACAAGCCCGTGGGCATGCTGCCGTACGGTCTCCAAAAACGCGTGGAATTGGGGCGGGCACTTGCCCTTGAGCCGGAGCTCCTGATTCTGGATGAGCCGTTGGCAGGGCTGAATCTTGAGGAAGTTGAAGACATGGCCCGTTTCATCCTGGACGTCAATGAGGGGAAACGCTGGCAGGTTACCTGCCTACTCGTGGAACATGACATGGGGGTTGTCATGGACCTTTCGGATAAGATATTTGTACTAAATTTCGGCAACACAATCATGGACGGCACTCCGGAAGATGTCCAGTCCAATCCGGAGGTGATCAAGGCATATTTGGGTGAAGAGGATTTATATGCAACACGGCGATAAAATCGATGTGAGTGGCTCGGATGTCTCAAAAGAGCTGACCATTCCAAAATTGTTTTATGAAAAGGCTCTGCAATACGGGGAAAACCGGGTCGCCATGCGGGAAAAGGAATTCGGAATCTGGCGACCCATCACGTGGGGAAAATATCTTGAAAACGTCAAGCATATCGCCCTGGGTCTGATTTCACTAGGGCTTGAAGAAGGAGATAAAGTCTCCATGATCGGTGACAACCGACCTGAAGGTCTCTGGGCGGAGATAGCCACATTGTGTGCCAGAGGAATAGGGGTATGGCTGTTTCAGGATTGCCTCATGGATGAAGTTCGATATATCGTCGATCATTCCGATACCAAGTTTCTTTTCGGGGAGGGCCAGGAGGAAGTCGATAAGGCCATTTCCATATTCCATGAATGTCCGAAGTTGAAAAAGATCATCTGGGACGATCCCAAAGGGATGCGGCATTATGATGAGGATTATCTGATCAGTTTAAAAGAAGTAATGGAATTGGGCAAAGCCCTTGAAAAAGAAAAACCCGATCTGTTTGAAGAGACGATCGACAAAGGCCATGGAGATGAAGTGGCCTTGCTTTTCTATACTTCAGGCACCACCTCTTTGCCCAAAGGAGCACTGCTTTCCCACCACAACATGCTGACCATGGGAAAACACCTCATGGCCGTCGATCCTTGCCGCGATACGGATGATTATGTTTCTTACCTGCCGTTTGCTTGGATCGGGGAGCAGATGATGTCCATATCCTGCGGTCTCCAGGTGGGCTATACCCTCAACTTTCCCGAAGAACCGGGAACCGCTCAGGAAAATATTCGTGAAATCGGACCGCATGTCATGTTCGCCCCGCCCCGCTTGTATGAGCAGATGACCCGAACGGTTCAAGTCAAATATCTGGATGCCACATGGATCAAACGGAAATTCTATGAACTTTCGAATAAAATCGGATATCATGTGGCGAATCTAAAATTCGGGAAGCAATCGATTCCCTGGTACTGGAAGTTTCTGGAATGGCTGGCAGAGATCTCAGTGCAGAAGAAGTTAAAAGATCATCTGGGGCTCTCTCGCGTGCGTAATGCCTATACCGGCGGCGCCGCCATGGGGCCGGATCACTTCCGCTTCTTTCACGCCATGGGGGTCAACCTGAAACAGATTTACGGGCAGACAGAAGTTGCCGGCATTTCCGTGGTGCATCGAGACGGGGATATCAAGTTCGACACTGTTGGACATCCCATCCGGGGCACGGAAATAATGATTACTGAAGATGGAGAAATCATCACCAAGAGTCCTTCGGTATTTCTAGGATACTATAAAAATCCCGAAGCAACAGAAAAAGCACTCAGAGACGGTTGGCTTTATTCCGACGACAAGGGATTTATTGACGAAGACGGTCATCTGGTGGTTTTCGATCGAACAAAGGACGTTTTTACACTTCGAAACGGCAAACCCTTTTCGCCTCAATATCTTGAGACGCGATTAAAATTCAGTCCATATATCAGGGATTCGTGGGTCATTGGGGACAAGCGGGACTATGTGACGGCTGTTCTTTGTATTGACTATTCGGTAGTGGGAAAGTGGGCGGATGAAAAGAAAATCACCTACACCAGTTATCCGGAGCTTTCCCAAAAATCCGAAGTTTATGAGCTTGTTGAGGAACAAATCCGCCAAGCCAATAAAGATCTTCCTGAAGAAGCCAAAGTCTCGAAATTTGCAAATCTATACAAGGAATTGGATCCGGATGATGAAGAACTCACCCGGACCCGAAAACTGCGCCGTGGTTTTGTGGAAAAGCGGTACGAAGATATTGTGAATGCCTTGTATGGCGACACCGACATGGTTCATATCGACACCACCATAAAATATGAAGATGGTCGACAATCGAACATTAAGACGGACTTGCAGATCAGAAACGTTAAAGAATGAAATTGAGAATTGAAAAATGACTGTTGATTATTGGTATTTTTAAGAATCTTATTCTGAAAAGATAAAATTCCAAAAATATTCAATATTCAATTAATAAGGAGAGAATATGGAGCTATTTTTAATGTCCATTACCACCGGTATTATGGTCGGAGGTATTTATGCACTGGTGGCCCTTGGGTGGGTTCTAATTTATAAGTGTTCCGGAGTCCTGAATCTGGCCATGGGGGAGCTGACGCTCATCGGGGCCTATGTTTCCCTGAGTTTCTATTCCATGGGCGTTCCATTTCTTCTCTCCCTTTTATTTTCTCTAATAATCGGTTTGATTTTGGGAATCCTGACAGAATGGGTATTCCTGGACAAGCTCATCGGGAAGCCGGTTCTTACGGTTATTATGGTGACCGTGGGACTTTCGTTCTTCTTTAAAGGGATCGTTGAATTCATATGGGGTACAGACACGCAGGTTTTCGAACCTCCGGTGTTTTCCATTGAACCGATCAGAATCGGACAACTGGTCATCGGCCAAGTCTATTTGTGGAGTTTTATTGCGGCCATTATCCTTTTGGTTATCTTTGTAAGCTTCTTTAAATATACGCGCTGGGGGCTTGCCATGCAGGCAACAGCAGATGACGAGATGGCTGCCTTATCCCTTGGGGTCAGTGCACGTTTTGTGTATGGCGCGGCATGGGCCATCGCTTTTATGGCAGCCGGTGTCGGCGGTACGTTTTTGGGAAATATCAACGGGTTAAATATTTCCGTCGGCTATCTCGGATTGCTGGTGTTGCCGGTGGTGGTGCTGGGAGGGTTGAATTCCGTACCCGGCGCCATTGTGGGCGGTATTATCATCGGAATTCTTCAAAATCTTTGCGGTACCTATTTGGACAAGTATTTTCCGGGCGGTGTCAAGGAAATTGCACCGTTTGCTTTCATGGCGATATTTCTGCTTTTCAAACCCCATGGTCTGTGGGGTTGGGAAAGGATAGAAAGAGTATAACGCGTAACACGCAACTCGAAACGGAGTTTTTTCATGTCCACGACTTTTCTTCCATGTAGCGTTTACCACGAAAACTACGCTCAAGATCATGGCTGGTGGCAGACAACCTTCATAACGGGGAAAATGATTCTGCTGGCGGTTGTCCTGTTGGGCGTGATCCCCTATTTTGCAGACATGTACTCGCTGAGTGTATGCAATCAGATCGGGTATACGATATTAGGGGCTCTTGGCGTTCAGCTATTGATCGGGTTTTGCGGCCAAGTGACCCTCGGCCATGCTGCATTCATTGCCGTTGGAGCTTACACCAGTACGCTTTTAATATTGGAGTTTCCGTGGCCCAAAATTTTAATAACAGCCGGCCTGGCGTATCCCATCAGCATCCTGGTTGCCGCAATTGTTGCAGGACTGTGGAGCGTTCTTTTCGGGTTACCCTCGGCCAGAGTGAAAGGTTTTTATCTCATCCTCACCACCATGGCCGCTCAGTTCATCACCGTTGATTTTATCATCACTCAATATGTCAGCCAGATCGGTGGCAGGGGCCAGGCCTTTTCATTGCCTCCAGGCACCATTAAAATCGGACCCTGGGTGATCGACAATGACCTTAAAGTTTACTATCTGATGCTGGTGCTGGTCATCATCTGTGTCATCGGGATCATCAATCTGCTCCGGTCAAGGTCCGGCAGAGCGTGGGTGGCCATCCGGGACAACGACATTTCAGCAGAGGTGATGGGAATTAATGTCGTCTGGTACAAGCTGATGGCCTTCTTTGTGGCCGGTTTTATCGGCGGCATTGCCGGAAGCTTCTGGATCAGCAATTTGGCTGCCATCAGTCCCGAGCATTTTCCATGGTTTTGGTCCTTGTGGTTGGTGGGGGTGATATTGATCGGCGGTGTCGGCTCCATACACGGTACGGTGTTTGGATCCATCTTCATGGTGGTGGTGATTGAACTGCTTCAACTGGCGGTCATACCGCTGGCAGACATTTATCCAAAACTTCTGATCGACTTCTTGTTTATCAAAGAGGCGGCCTTCGGATTGGCGATCTGCGCATTTATGATTTTTGAACCCAACGGGCTGGCCTATCGCTGGTGGCAGATGAAGAACTATTTCAATCTGTGGCCGTTTTCGTATTGATTTGTATTTGAGTTCAGTGTGTTTTGTGTTAAGTTATCCAAACACTATACACCAAACACCGAAAACTTAATACTATCATGATAAAGGAGGTGATAAAACTTAAGGCTTAGGAAGATGAACGTCCCGTTGACTTTCAAGACAAGGGGGAAATTATGAAAAAATATAACTTCTGGTCAAAATTTTCAGTGTTCATTTTATCTGCGGCTCTTTTTTTTGGATTGAGCTCCATGGCCGGAGCCGCCACCATCAGGATCGGTTCTCTGAATGACACCACCGGTGCTACATCGGATGTGGGCAAGGATTACGCTTTGGGAATTGCCGATGCCATTCATTATGTCAATGACAATGGGGGCGTCAACGGCAAAAAAATCAAACTGTATCAGTTTGATTACGGCTACCGGATTCCTGAGGCACTCACCAAATACAAACTATTCAAACGGCTGAAATGCATAGCAGTTCTGGGTTGGGGTACGGGTGACACCGAAGCCCTTTCACCCACCATAACCAAGGACAAGATGCCTTATGTGTCTGCTTCCTATTCAGCCCATTTAACCAATCCCGAAAAGACACCTTATAATCTGTTCGCTGCCGTGGATTATTCAACAAACGCCAGGGCGGCAATTACCGCATGGTTCGACAAACGGTGGCCGAAACACAAAGATTACGGAAAGAGAAAACCCAAATTCGTTACCAGCTACCATTTTGCCCATCCTTATTGTAGTGCACCCATCAAGGCCATAAAAGACCAAGCAACGATTCTCGGGTTTGATATCGGCCCGGATCAGAATGTGGCATTAACGACCATCGATGCCAAAAGCCAGGTGTTGGCCATGAAGGGCTACGGTGCAGATTTGGTTTGGCATGGGAACACCACCATGTCGGTATCCGCTACAGTGAGAGATGCTTATGCCCTTGGCCTTGAAGCCGACCATATCGTCAACAACTGGGGGTTTGATGAGAACTTGCCCCGCTTGGCCGGAAAGGCATCAGAAGGCGTGATGGGTGCGGCGGTTTGTGAATTTTTTGGCAATGAGGTCAAGATGATGGATAATGTGGTCAAGTATGCCAAAAAATACAACCCGGATGTACCATTGGAAAAACGCCTTATCCGATCCATCCAGGCATGGGCAAATGTATTGGCGCTGTGGGAAGCCATGAATCGGGCAGATAAAGTCGGCGCCCTTAACGGCGAGGGCATTCTGAAGAAAGGATTTGAATCCTTTAGGAACTTTGATATCGGTTTGGGTGTACCCCCACTGAACTATACCGGTACGGATCACCGGATTTCCGGAAAAGTGCCCATCTACGAAATAAAAGGTGGAAAATTTCAAGTTGTTCAAGTGGTCGACCTCAAGGGGCGCTGGCCGGATAAATGGGCCAAAGAGTGGCTCGGATGGTAAAAAACCGATATCCCTCAAAGGAGGTTTAGGGCATTGTCGAATGAAAATGCGATCCTAAAAATCAACAGCATCGAGGTGAAGTACCACGAAGTTATCCTGGTGATTAAAGGCGTTTCCATTGAAGTTCCTGAATCTGGTATCGTGGCGCTTCTGGGCGCCAACGGCGCCGGGAAAAGCACTACGCTTAAAGCCGTGTCGGGTCTGTTGAAACACGAAGACGGCCACGTTACCGACGGTTCCATCGAGTTTATGGGAGAGCGGATTGACCGGCTGGGCGCTGAACGAATCGCAAAGATGGGTATCGTTCAGGTGATCGAAGGAAGACGGGTTTTCGAGCACCTCACGGTGGAGCAGAACTTGAAGGTTGGAGCCCA
>Ga0180009_10005036_pt1 | contig 14315 bp, 8 predicted proteins | sample OS_PC_MetaG_FD_123537 | JGI IMG/M metagenome (GOLD analysis project Ga0180009, IMG submission 123537) | Groundwater microbial communities from the Aspo Hard Rock Laboratory (HRL) deep subsurface site, Sweden - OS_PC_MetaG | ecosystem: Environmental > Aquatic > Deep subsurface > Groundwater...
GCCAGATCCAGCTATGCTTCTGGAAGACCTGCGGCCCCGCTCCAGCGGCAGCGATTAGGCGGTCCCAATCGTCCCGCAGGTTCTCGAACTGATCCCACGTATCGACGATCTCCAAGACGATTTCGCTGCGGTGCGCGCGCGCGCACCTCGTGCCTGGTTCTGCGGGGCTGCCTATATTCGCAGGCTCTTCCAGAAGCACGTTGAAACGCCAATCGTTACTGCTCAAGTTGGGCAAATGAAGCACACAGTGCCCGTACCGGTGCCCCTATCTCATGGGTGATGGAACAATTCTAAGTGCATACCCAGCATCTGCGCACCGAAACAGAAAACTAACCTTAAGCCCTCGCCGACTTGCTTGAACATGGCGCCGGTTAACGCTCAAACATGCCGCCCGTCTCTCAGCGCCTGCGCCGGCGGCGCGATTTGTCGGTCCAGGTCACACCGTAAAGATCGAACCGGCGGTTGCGCAAATTGCGCACCGTCCCCGAATTTCGAGCAGCCCTCAGGTCCGACAAGCTCAGATCGCTGAACCCGATCGTTTCCGTGTTGAGCGCTGTATCGGCGGCGATCCCATCGCGCGCAAATGCGAAATCGCATGGCGTGAAGATGCAACTCTGCGCATAATGGATATCCATGTCCTCAACGTTCGGCAGGTTTCCGACAACGCCCGAGATCGCCACATAGCATTGGTTTTCGACTGCGCGCGACTGGCTGCAATAGCGCGTCCGAAGATAACTGCGCGACTCATCGGTACAGAATGGAACGAACAGGATCATCGCCCCCTGATCGACGAGATGGCGCGCCAGTTCCGGGAATTCGACGTCGTAGCCGACCATCACCCCGACCGGTCCGCAGTCGGTGTCGATCACTTCGGCGCGATCGCCGCCCTTGATGTTCCACCAATAGCTCTCGCTCGGCGTCGGATGAATCTTCTCTCGCGCATGCACCGAGCCGTCGCGCAGGAAGACGTGGCAGACGTTTCGGGTTTCCCCCTTGCTGTCGATCATCATGTGGGTTCCCCCGATGATGTTGACGTTATAGCTGACCGCGAACCGGCTCATGAATTCGCAGAACCAGTCGACATAGGTTGAAACCCGCTCAATGCTGTCCTTGTGCTGCAGCCTGCTCGACTCGAGCGAAAGCAGCTGCAGCGTGAAGTTTTCCGGGAACACGATGAAATCCGTGCGGTAGTCCCCGGCCACGTCGATGAAGTATTCGACCTGCTGACGGAACTCCTCCTTGGAAGAGATCTTCCGCATCTGGTACTGCACGGTGGCGACCCTGACGGTTTCCTGAGGGGCCAGCCGCTCCTTGGAGCCTTTTCCGTCCGGCGTTTCCGGAACCCTCGGATTGCGCCAGAGCATATGGGTGGCGTAACCGCCCGATTGACGGTCATCCTCATCGTAGCCTTCGAGCACGCCGATCGCCTCGAACCCGTTCGAGAAATGAAAGCTGATCGTGGAATCCCTGACGGCACGCTGCCGGACCGCCTCGATATAGTCGATCGGACTGGCGAAGCTCTTTGCCCTGCGTGCATACCCCGGCATGCGGCCGCCGAACACGATGCCCTTGAGGTTCCACTCCTCGCAAAGGATCTTGCGCGCCTTGTACAGCCGCTGTCCGATGCGCAGCCGGCGGAACTCCGGATCGACGCTCACCTCCATGCCATAAAGGTGATCCCCGTCCGGGTCATGCCTTGAGGCATAACCGTTGCCGGTAATCTCATCATACGTGTGGGCCTTCAGTGCGATATCGCCGCCGATGATGAATGTCGCGCAGTGCCCGACGATCTGCCCGCCGAAATCGGCGACGAACTGGCCCTCTGGGAAGTTGTGGATCTGTCCCTTGATCATTCTTGCCGATAGGGAAGGAGCCGGCGCATAGACCTTGCGGCCCAGTTCGGCAATGGCCGACGCGTCCGAAACCTTCGCACGACGCACGACCAGTGTCGGCTTCTCCTGTCGCGAGTTCACTGAAGATCGCTTTGCAGACGATGGCGGTCGCGCGGATTTCTTGTTTGCCACGGTGAGTAATGATCCTGGTTGCGGTTGCCTGGCGGCTTGGGAGGAACGCGTATCATACCTGTTTGTTCATTCGACAACGCACTGCCCCCACGCTGGCGGCGGCCCGATCGGCCCGAGCTACGTTGAACCTCATCGGAATTTGGGAAAGTCGGGAGCCTTCCAGACGATCCAGCGCATGCCCTTCTATGAATTTTGCGCCTGCCCACGCTCGTGTATGCTGGAATCGCACACCACCAGGAACCGGAAACGCTACTCGAATTCGCCCGCCAATGGCGACAGATCGATTTTTACCATTCGATCAAATCGTTTGCATACTCAAGCCGGCTCCGGATACAAAATACAGTAAATAAGATAGTGCCGCCTCTATCCGCAGCATTGCAGGCGGCCTCGATCTTCAAACACCGCGCTCGTGACCTCGATCAGAAGCCCGAGCCCGCTGCCAGGTCGAGCAAACACCGCAAATCCGGAACACAAACAATGGCCTAACCCGCGGGGTCTTGAACGGCACTTGGTATCATGATGTCAGAAGCGGAACACGAGCGCAGCGCTGCGGCAATCTGCGGGTAAGTACCGCACACATCCTGTCATGCCTCGCTGAACTCAGCGGCCGGCTAGGGGCTTAGATTTAAGATGAACGCGAAACTATAACTCCATAACTTTACGCGCTTCCCCGTTGCGGGTGCGAAGGCGGCCGGATATAGGAAGACTACTAGATAGCGTGGCGAGGCGTGGCTGACGACGTACAGGCAGCCACCGTAATGACAGCGGGAAATCATGCTCCAGGAGGTAGGTTATTCCGATCGGAAGGCGCTTCGGCGCACCAAGTACGCGGTGGGCAACGCGGGCTTCTCATCCGCGGTCGCCGCTCTTGAGATCGTGACCATTCTGACGGCCTCCACGCTAAGTGGTGCACTCTACCATTTGATCGTTTACCGCGTGATCGGCCCTATTGGCGATTTCGTCGGTTACGGATTGATCGCGGCAGCGTGCTTTATTGTGCCGTTTGCATCCCGGGGGAAATACGTTGTCGAGAACTATCTCGACGGCACGCGCAGCTTTGCCGAATTATTTGCCGCATGGACCTACGCAATCCTCGGAATGACGCTGGTCGCCTTTCTTGCATACAACACCGATACCGCCTCGCGCGGCTGGCTGCTCGTGTTCTATAGCATTGGGCTGGCCGCACTTGCCTTCCTTGACGATCGTTTGCATCAATGGGTCGCTGGCGCTGTGCGCTCGGGACTGGTCGCGCCCAGGCGGCTGATGCTCGTCGGCGAGGCCGACAGGCTGGCCGGTTTCATGGCGAACCTTCCTAACAAGGGCCTCGGAGTCGAGATCACCAACACCGCTATTCTTCCCCCGGAAAGCGAACTCGGCGCAATGAGTGCGGCCGGCATTCGTGAATACCTCAAGGAAGGGGTCGCGCGGGGTCGCGAAGGTGGTGTCAGCGACGTCGTCATCATGCTCGATCCCAACAAGGATGAACTCCTCCGCCGCCTAACCGACGGATTGATGGATCTGCCGGCCACCATTCACCTTGGCGGCTGGTCGCTGATCGAAAGGTTCCCCGGACTGCGCGCGGATCGTATTGGCCATATCAAGACGCTGATGTTGGTGCGGCCGCCGCTTAGCGTGTTCGAGAGTGCAGCCAAACGCCTCTTTGACGTCTGCCTTGCTCTGGTCGCCCTTCTGCTGGTCAGTCCGATCCTGCTGATCGCGGCCCTGGCCATAAGGCTCGATTCTCCCGGTCCTGTCTTTTTCAGGCAGCGCCGCAGAGGGTTCAACCAGCAGGAGTTCCGCATCTGGAAATTCCGCACCATGACCTCGCTCGACGACGGCGATCACGTCGTCCAGGCTGCCGAAGGCGATGCCCGCATAACCCGTGTCGGCGCGTTCCTGAGGCGCACCAACATTGATGAGCTGCCGCAACTATTGAACGTCCTGCAAGGTGAGATGTCGCTCGTCGGACCCCGCCCGCACGCCATCGCACATGACCGCCGCTACGAACGGACCGTCGACCGTTACGCTTGTCGTCTGAACGTTAAGCCCGGCATCACCGGCTGGGCCCAGGTCAACGGCTTCCGCGGACCGACGGTTGCCGACGAGGCCATGAATGACCGGGTGCGACACGACCTCTATTACATCGACAATTGGTCGATCGCCTTCGACCTGTTGATTTTGCTGATGACGGTTGTCTCGCCGCGCGCCTACCGCAACGCCTTTTGAGAGCTGGCTCATTGCCGGCCGTACGACTGAAACGGACCGAGATGAATTCGCCGGAGCTAAGTCGAGTCAGTGCAAATCCGACGGACGTCATGTTCCGCCAGGAAGGCCTGAACGATCGCTCGCCGCCGATTGCTGGGAACGCCTGCCAGGCAACTGACCTGACCTTGTCGTTTGTCGGCGACCCGGATCTGATCCGCGAAAAATGGTTAGAATTCGAACGGACTGCTGTCTGCACGTTCTTCCAAACCCACCACTGGTTGTCGCATTGGTCGCGCTACGCCTCGCCATCATATGGTGAAACTCCCTTCATCGTCATCGGCACAGACGCAACGGGCCAACTCGCATTGATTTGGCCGATGGCGAAAGGCCGCTCGATGGGCGCCACCGTTCTGACTTGGCTTGGTCAATCCTACAATACCTACAACATGGGGATCTTTCGCCGCGGCGTGCTGCGGGCACTCGGCCCCGACGACGTTCGCGCGATCCTGTCTCGGATAGTTGAAGCGAATCCAGACATCGACGCCTTCAACTTCTACCATCAGCCCGCGCACTGGGATGGATTGCAGAACCCGTTCGCACTGCTCCCCGGCACTCCGTCGTACCTCAAAAGTTACGTCGTTCGCCTCGAACAGGATTTCGAAAACTTCTGCAAATCCCGCGTGAGCAAGAAGTTCCAGGCCAAAGTTCGCCGAATGGAACGAAGACTGGCCGAGACCGGACAGGTGGAATGCCTCCTGGCGCAAACGCCCGAAGAACGCTTGGCGGTATTCGAATCCTTCTTGCGGCACAAGGACTACGATCTGAGCCGGCTCGGGGTTTCGAACGCCTATCGCAACCCGGGGCTGGCAAGGTTCCTCCGCGAAATCATCACCTGCAATGAGCAGGAGGAGTGTTTCGAGGTAACGTCCCTGACCGTTGATTGCGATCGGCTCGCAACCATCATCGGCGCCAATTTCAAACAGAAGTTCGTCTGCCTGATCCTGTCCATGGACAACGAGAACCCACTCGCCAAATGGTCACCAGGTTCAATCCTCATTCACGACAGGTTCCGCAACTGCCACGCCCAAGGCACGGACGTCATCGACATGGGAATTGGGGAAGGCCACCACAAGAACGCATGGCGTCCCGATGAACTCCCGATGTTCAACACCCATTTTGCAGCCCGCTTCCGCGGATGGCCGTACTCGGCAGGGCTGCTGCTCTCGGCCCGCGCCAGGCGCTTCATGCGAAACAATCCCTATGCCTGGGCCGTCGCGAGACGTGCACGCGATGCCGCGAGAGCCATGCGAAGCCTCTATGCACGCTACGCATCGGGTCGGAACTGACGGATATCCCGGTGCGTCCCAGGCCGAATTGGGCCCACCCTTTCGAATGAGCAGCCGAGCACACCATGACGTCTGCAATGATGATCAGAGCCGTGGCGTTGTGTGCTCAGTTCGCAAGCCTTTACATCATCATTGAATTCTCCGAAAAATCGAACGCTACGACGTTTTTCGCGCAACTGGCGATAGCGCTTCTGGCATCGCGCGCAGCGACCTTGGCGATGCCACTCTATGCATACCCGCTGGTCGAAAAAGGCCGCACCGAAATGGCGTTGGCGATGGCGCTTCAAGTGCAGCTGGCGACGTTCATTCCGGTCCTCGCCGTTCTGGTGCCTATGTATCTTGTTTGGGCACTGCCGCTCTGGTCGGGAATAGCGCTCTATCTGGCGGCTCTCCTGGATATGAACCACATCTTCTTCCGTCACATCCTAGTGGCCAGGAATGCCGATCCGCGGCGCATCGTCGTTTACGAGGCCAGCCAGCCGGTCTTCTTCTGCACTTTGCTACTGCTCGGGCATGCCATGCCTGGCCCCGGCCTCCTGCTCATTGTCACGGCCTACGCGCTTGCAATGATCGGCATGTGCGCCGTCGGGAGTATGTCTTCCGCGGGAGCCGTCAATTGGCCCAACGCACTTGGCCGCGTAACGACCTTCAATGCGAGGCATCGCAGACAGCTGCGGTTTCATGCGTTGAGATCCCTTCCAGTCAGCCTCGATCAATTCATCGGCATGGCCGTTGGCAACTTCCCCATATACGCCGCAACCGTTCTGGGGCGCCCGCTTGACGTCATCAGCATGGCGCTATTGCAGCGCCTGATAGCTGTTGTCGAAGCCTTTTCGTGGCTCGACGTCGTGCATTCCCTGAACGTCTATTACGTTCAAAAACAACCGCAGCTGCGCATACGGCTGACTCTTGCCGTCGCGGTCGCAATCGCTGCCCTGTCCTATGCCGCGAGCTGGCTGCCGCACGTTTCCTCGATCGACAGTATCGGCAACGCGTGGCTGCCAAACCTCTACTTTCACCTGGTCCGGCTGGCCGACGTCCCTGGCATCTTCCTGCTGCCGGGTCTTGCATTCCTGATGATGCATCTTCATTCCGCGTATCTCGGATCGAGGAAATTCGCCGAACTTCTCAACGTCGGCCTCATATCGCTTGCAGTTCTCGTTGCCGTGTTCGCGCTCTCCGTCGGCCTGCAACCCGCCAGCGCATTCACCGCCGAGTGCCTGTCGACCGCAGTCTTTGCGGTTGCGTTCATCCTACTTACTGCATTCATTTTCCCAGCCGCGCTTGGCCTTGCACCCTCCAGCACGGATCGCGAACCGAATGCGCCATCAACCATCTTGCGATAGCCGGCCCAACCCGCCTGCCGAACCCGCCAGGCATCGCACGTTCCGCCAGCACGGCGAGTTAAATCGCCGGGACCGCGCGTTTAACGATCGCTACAGCCGTTCACTGGTTAATCCTGTGAGTGTGATACGGATGAATGCCTCATTTCCGATCGCTGGAACACCCAAGAGCCACCCTCGATGATCATCGATCTGCAAGCGCCCGATGCGCCTCGCGATATTCGCGCTGAAATCTGCATTGTCGGAGGCGGAGCGGTCGGATTGTCGATGGCCGTGCAGCTGGCGCGCGCAGGCAGCGACGTCGTCCTCCTCGAAGGCGGCGGCCGCTCCCTCGAACAGGCTTCCCAGGCTCTGCACGTTGGCACCAACGCCGGCCGCAGGTTCGATAACATCGAGGTCGGCCGATACCGCGTCCTTGGCGGCACCACGACCTTCTGGGGCGGCCAGGTGTTACCGCTCGGCGAACATGCCATGGGGCCGCGCCCGTGGCTCGAATCCGCTGGCTGGCCGATTGCCTATTCGGAATTGGAACCCTACAACGATGAAGCCTTCGCGCTGCTCGGCCTGGAGGCCGCCGAACGCGACGATGGCCCCATCTGGAAGCAGCTCAAAGTCGATCCCCAAATCGGCGAAGGACTTGAATTGCTTCTGACCCGCTGGGTGCCGACCCGCAATCTTGCCCGCCATTTCCGCGACGACATCGAACACCGGCCCAACCTTCGTGTCGTGGTGCACGCCAACGTGACCGGCGTGGAGATGTGCGCTAAGCGCACCCGAGCAACTGCCGTTAACGCCAAGACGCTCGTTGGAACCGCTTTGAAGGTGACGGCCAGTGACTTCGTACTGGCTTGCGGTTCGCTAGAGACGGCGCGGCTCCTGCTCCATCCGGCGGCCGATGGCGGCAATCTGCCCTGGCATGGCAACATCTGGCTGGGCCGGGGATTTGCCGACCACATCAACGGTCCTGTCGCCGAGGTAAAGGTCCGCGACCATGCTGCTTTCCACGCGCTCTTCGATAGCGCCTACCTCGGCGGCTGCAAGTACTACCCCCGTATCCGACTTTCGCCGGAACTCCAGGCCAAGGAACGCAGTCTCGACGTTTCCGGCGAGTTTCTTTTCGATACCGCAGTTTCCCAGCACCTCGACAACATCAAGATGTTCATCCGCTCGCTGCTTGACGGCCGGCGCCCGGATAATATTCTCGAACTTCCGCGCCACGCCGCATCCGTCGCCGGTATCGCGGCGCCTCTGGCATGGCGCTACCTGACTTCGAAGCGGTCCTACAAGCCCCGCAACGCCAATGTCCGCCTCTCGGTATCGAGCGAGCAGTGGCCAAACCCGCAAAGCGCGGTCCGGCTGTCGCGCGCCAAGGATGCAATCGGCATGCAGCGATTGGAGGTCGATTGGCGCCTTGATGGCCGCGAGATCAAGACGCTTGGGTTGTTCGCCCGCCGCGTCCGCGATGCATTCGCCGCCAACGGATTGGCCGAAATCGTCATCGATCCAGCACTCGAGCGCGAGGATCCTTTGTTCCTCGACACGTTGAACGACTGCGTCCACCAGATGAGTACCGTCCGTATGGGCGAAAATGCCGCTACCGGCGTTGTCGACCGAAACCTTTGCGTATTCGGGACTGATAATCTCCACGTCGCCGGACAGGCGGTATTTCCCCTGGCCGGTTTCGCCAACCCAACCTTTACCGGAATTGTATTGGGCTTACGCCTCGCCGACCGCCTGACCAAGCCGTCGCACAGCTAGTGTTCTGGATCAAACATTTGATTCCCGGGTGGAGGTCGTCAAATGTTTGTGAATCCAGTACACAATCAAAAGGTTGCCTAATGTTCCGGGCTGACATTCAGGTTCCCGGCAGGGAACCATATGTCAGAGTCGGAACGCTAGCCATAACCAAGGCCACGAAACACATGAAAAAAATAACACTCCCGGGCGGACGGTCGACATCCCAGCTCGGACTTGGCTGCGGTCCGCTCCATGGCGGCCTTCTCGCCGCCGAAAGCCGAAGGTTGCTTGATGCCGCATTCGAAGCCGGCATCCGCCATTTCGATGTTGCGCCTCCATATGGATTGGGCCTTGCCGAGGGAGTTGTCGGCAAAGCATTCGCCAAGCGGCACGCTGAAACAACGCTCACCACCAAGGCCGGAATCGCCCGCCCGCGACGTCCGCTCCTCATCTCGACCATCCGCACGGTCGTGAAACCGGTGCTGGGGCGTATTCCAGGGTGGTATGCCGCGGCCCACCGGGTCCGCGAGACTGCCGCTCCCAGCGGCTACTTCGATCCCCAGTTCGTCCGCCGGAGCTTTGCCGAGAGTCTGGCCCGGCTCGGCAGAGAGCGCGTCGACATGTTCCTCTTGCACGAAGTCGAGGACGCCGCCGTCACCCCGCAACTGGTCGCGCTGCTCAAGGAGTTCGAGAGCAGCGGACTTGCCGCCGCAGTTGGCGTCGGAACGCTGCGCAGACAGGCGGAAGCGATTGCCCGCCGCTTCCCCGAGATCGCCACCGTCCAGCAATTCAAATGGAATGCCTTCGAGGCCCCATTGCCTAACGATGCAGAAAGCCTCTTCATCATCCATGGCGCTGTCGGACCCGCCCTGGCCCGCGCCGGAGAGATCTTCGCTGCTGATCCCGAGGCATGCTCCCGTTGGTCGGCCGCAACCGACGCCGACCTTGCCGACCCGGCGGTGCTCGCCGATGTCCTTCTCGGCGCCGCCTTCGCGGAGAACCCGAACGGGCTCGTCCTGTTCTGGTCCCACCATCAAGCCCGCATCCGCCGAGCCGCCGCGGTGGCCTCCAACCAGGCCATCATCGAAGCAGGCGCCAGACTGACGCGCACCCTTCGCGCCCAGCAGCAGGGCAATGTTCGATAGAACAGAAGGAATGCCCTCAGGCGTGCTGAGTGTGCCCGGCGCGGTGGTCATCGGCGCAACCGGTCGCGGCTCCGTCGGGAACCGGAAGGCCGAGCGCCTCGCCAAGCCGTCTCCGATAGGCAGCCTCCGAATAGCACGTCAGCACGCGCCGGCGTGAAAGTGCCTTGGCTGCTGCGAGCGAAGCCGGATTCGAGGCATACATCGCCGCCAGCTGCACAATGCGATCGATCGAATCATCTTGTCCCGGCTTGATGACGTGATCGGCGAATTCATCACCCAGCATCTCGCGCAATCCCCCCGTATCGTAGACGATCGGCACCGTCTCCAAGACCATCGCCTCGAGAACAACGAGCGGGGACAGGTCGTGCTCGGTTGGGTAAACGAACAGGTCCAGTTCGGCGAACATGTCGTCGCGCTGCTCTGGGGTGACGAGCCCGCGAACATCAACGATGTCTCCGACACCCCGCTCGCGCGCATATGTGCAGAGCGCCTCTATCGAAAGGTGCCGGCTCGGACCTCCGGCCATGCAGGCGCGGACCCTCAGACCCGCGTCCTTCATCCCCCGCACCGCATCGATAAATCGCAACACGCCTTTCCTTGGATCGGCATGTCCGAGAAATCCGACCCGCAGTTCCCCGGCCGCAGGCGTGCTGTGCGGCGGCGTACCTGGATCTTCCACGAGGTTCGGCAGCCAATGAACGCGCGAGAACACCCCGGAAGCCGCGGCAACCTGCGCAACGTCTTTCGTGATTGCGATCAACTCGCTGTCCCGAAGCCCCCAGCGCATCAATCGTTGCTTGAGCGCCGCGCCGGCAAGAATATCCTCAAGCCCGCGGGTATGGAGGTGTACGAGTGCCCGCTTCCCGATGCGTTTCGATAGTGCGATCAACAACAGGTCGCGGAGCGCCGCATCGCCATGTGGCGCCAGGGTCTGATAGGTGAATTCGACCCGCCTGCCGGAAAGCCAGAGCATGACGAGCCACCCCAGCAGCCGTGCGAACCCGATAATCTTGCGCAGATCCCTTCGCCCGATCTCATCGACCGAGCGCGAGCTTCCCAACCAGTGCTGCTCGACATCGAGACACGGCACCCCCTTCAGTATTTGAAGAACGCGCAGCGACATCGTCGTGACGCCGTGCGATGGCGGCGGCAGCTGCGCCAGAAAGAGCATCTTCTGCTTGTCGGCCATGCCCGCCAGACTCCAGTTCCGTGAATGACCTTGCCCATCGACAGCCTGCTGCACCATGCGCCCGCAGTTCCGGCTATCGCGGTTCGCTGGCAAGATCGGCTCTCGTGCCGCAAATCGCTGAAGCCTCCCTCTGACTTCGGCGAACCTCGAACAAAACGTAGGCAAGCGAAATGACATTCGCGCTGATCACCACCAAGACAGCACCGTAGATCCCCGCGAACAACATGGCAGGCGCGGCCGCCAGGATCGCCAGGATGGAACTCAGCGCGAACGCATTGAATATCCCCCGCGAGCGATCCACCGTCCTCAGGTACATCATCCAGACCTCGCGCACGAACACCGCCGCATAGCTTATCGCAAACAGCCGCAGCACATCGGCATACCGCACGTATTCGTCGCCAAGCAGAAGACCCAGCCAGAACTCTGCGGGCACCGCCAATCCGAGCAGCAGTGCGCCGGTCAACAAGCCGAGATGCCAGGTTCGCTCAAACAGATACCGCGTCAGTGCTGCGTGCCCGCCGGCCGCGTAGGCGCCCGCCGCTTCGCGGGCCACGAAATTATGCATGCCCAACAGTATGAAGTGCGTGATGCCGAGCAGATGCTGACCGGCGCGTGCTCCCCCGACGGCCGCATCGCCGAGCAGCCCGCCGAGCAGCAGCCAGATTGCCTGCTCCTGACCGATCGATATGCTGACCATGCCAACCAGCCATTGCGACATTTTCCAATGCCGGTTGAGGACCGCACGTCGCATTCGGACATCGGGGTATCTCGACAATAGCCGCAGAAGTGGAATGACGACCGACACCGCCGACGCCACCGCGAGAAGGGACAACAGTGAGAACGCGTTGATGGTGTAACCACCGACGACAAGCGCCGATCCGCCGACCGCAATGGTCAGTCCACGGATGACGCCGCAAAGAAACCCCCACGCACCCTTGAGCCTCGCAAACAGGATGCGCCTGACCATGTTATGCGCAGCCTGCGCGAAGGTGACGGCGAACGCGACGCCAACAAGCTCGCCATGGATTAATCCGTCGCGCAGGTAGAAAAACCCGCCGATGATGCCGGACACCGTGAGGCCGCCCGCCAATGCCGTAATCACGGTCCAGACCGCAACCGTGGAATAGTAGACCGGTGGCCGCCGCGCCCGCGCACCCGCCAGCGTCATCATTGGCAGCGCAAGCACGGTCTCGATAAGCGTCGCGGCAAGCAGCGCCAGAACAAGAACCAACGTGAACACACCGAACTCAGTATGACCGGCAAAACGAGCCGCGGCGATACCGAGACAAAAGCTCACTCCACTGGCCGTCAACTGATCGAGAAACGACCAGCTCATCGGCCGGTCGACCCAGGCCCACGTGCCCCTGAGTCCCCGCCACCAGTCGTGTCTCACTTCCTGCAATGAACGCCCCGGATTGGCGGCTGAGCCTACTCTGTTCTTGCAAGCCGCAGCTGTCTGTACAGGCCACCATGATCGCAGCGGCCGCTTAATGCTATTCCCGATCGCATGCAAGAAAGAAGCCTGCGAATTGTCCTATGTCTCAATGGCAGGCTTTTTGCAGCCCAACATTCTGCAAACCGCCATCCTGCCCACCTGCTGGCGGCAATTTTGCGCGGAACATCCGGTAACCATTCTGATCAGTCTTCAGTCGGCGGGAATTGGGACCGCTCCGGCTGTCCTTGTTTAGAGTGTTTCCGAAACGACCACGACACTTGCGTTCCATTCACGTAAATAAAGGACTGCACTGCGAATGGAATTGAGACGTTGGAGTAGCGAGTAACGATGATGCCCCATGAAAGCCGATCATCTGCAAGCCGTCGGCTTGCACTTCGGCTCGGTGCAGAAGATGCAGAAGCCCCTTTGACGGCGGGTGCGCCAGCGGTTCGGTTCCGTACGCTGCTGGCTGCTGCCCGGCGCCATCTGTGGACCATCGTTCTGTGGGGCTTGCTGCTGCCGCTTCTGGCCGCGGCGATTTTCATTGCCTGGCCGAAACGCTATGATGCATCAACCCGCCTGCTCGTAGACCCCCGTGGACTCCAGATTGTCGACCGCGATGTGACACCGCGTTCGGATTCGACCGACCAGGCCGTGACCGTCGTCGAGAGCGAAATGCGCTTCGTCACGTCGGATACCGTGTTCATGGCGGTCATCGAAAAACATAACCTGACCGCGGATCCAGAATTCAACGGATCTGAGCGTTATTTCTGGTCCCCGTTGCTTGACGTAATCGACATCGCCAGGACTACGCTGCGCACGGCCCTGGGCGTCGACAGCCCCGAGGGTCCGGCCGATCTAGCCGCATTGAGCGCTCTCAGCAGCAAGGTGAAAATCGAGCGCGAGCCGCAAAGCTTCGTCATCGATGTCGCTGTGCGCACCAACAGTGCCGAGAAGTCCGCGCGCATCGCAAACGCCATTGCCCAGCAATACCTCGACACGCGCTTTGCGGCTCGCTCATCGGCCACCGAACGCGCCTCCGCGGCGATCGTCGGCCGTCTCGACGAACTGCGCAAGGCCGTTGAGGAGGCCGACGACAAGGTCGAAAGCTACAAGCGCTCGCAAGGGATCATAGGCGCCGACGGCAAGCTCGTGAACGAGCAGCAGTTGGGCGAAGTCAACACCCAGCTCGGCAACGCGCGCGATGAGGTCGGCCGCGCAGCCGCCCGGGTCGAACAGATCCGCGCGCTCCGCGCCAGCAGCGCTTCCGCTGACGCCATTTCCGAGGTGGTTAGTTCACCGACAATTACGCAGCTGCGTTCGCAGCAGGCATCGATCCAGCAACGCTACGCTGCCGTGACCGCTGATATGCTGCCGAGCCACCCGGAGGTTAAACAGGTCCGCCAGCGCCTCGACGCCGCCAACCGTCTCATCAAGGAGGAGATCGACCGGATATCCCAGACCGCTCAACTGGACTTGAAGCGGGCCAAGGACACCGAGAAGGCAATTGAGAAGCGCCTGACCGATCTCAAGCAGCTGGCCCAGACAACCAATGAGAAGATCGTTCACCTGCGCGAACTCGAGCGCGAAGCCGAAGCCCGCCGTGCGGTCTATACGAACTTGCTGTTGCGTTCTCGCGAACTCGATGAACAAAAACGCGTCGATCCTTCACTTGTGATTGTGCTGTCACCGGCTGTCCCGCCGCAGCGGCCCGGCGGACCGCCGATCACCTGGATCCTGGCTGCCGCGACATTCCTCGGCCTCGGCCTTGGGGTGGGGCACGCCCTCACCAAGGACTACCGCGACAGGAGCCTGCGGTCTGCGATGCAGTCCCAGGACCTGTTCGGCGTCGAATCCACTTCGATGCCGGATCTCGGCACCAGCACGGGCA
>Ga0180009_10005037_pt1 | contig 14315 bp, 10 predicted proteins | sample OS_PC_MetaG_FD_123537 | JGI IMG/M metagenome (GOLD analysis project Ga0180009, IMG submission 123537) | Groundwater microbial communities from the Aspo Hard Rock Laboratory (HRL) deep subsurface site, Sweden - OS_PC_MetaG | ecosystem: Environmental > Aquatic > Deep subsurface > Groundwater...
CAGCTTCTCCAGAATACCAGATCGGCACCCAGCCTGTCTGTCCGTGAAACTACGTACATGAGTGTGCGGTCGAGTCGGAGGATATGCTCCAGTGGCCACCATCGGGCATTTCGGTTGTTTGCTCTGGTGGTCGGCGGCAGGACCTCTCCATCGCTCGCCAACGTAGCGCCAGGCGCAACCCCGTCGATGACGATCTTCTCTGCGCCTGCTGCCAGACCGAGGAGGACCCTGCGCAGTGAGACAGGCCCTTGACGATCTGGGACAGGAGCTGGGCGTGATCCGGTCTTCGTTGGCGAAGGTCTTCTTGATGACGCTGGGAGATCTGGTCGTCGGCGACCAGATCAGGGTCAAGGACGTGGCCTGGTCGGTTCACCGCCAAGATCCCGCCCATTTGAGTGTCCCATGCTACAATCGGTGGACGGATGACCCATCTACGCGGATCCGTGCTTGTGGTGGCGCTGACGCTGGTCAGCCCGCTGGCCGTGCGCCATGGCCAGTGCAAGAAGACCTATGTCATCAAGGGGATGGGGACCCACTACACGGGCAAGGGTCGCGAGATCCGTCGCCGCAAGCCACGCAGGAGGCTGCCGCTGGTGCAGCTGAAGAACGGGCAAGGCTTTGTGGTGGCGAAGCCGGACAGGGCCTGGGGCACGCGGCTGGTGGTCTACCAGCTCAATCGCATCATGGCCCTGTACCGCGTGCGATTTCCCAAGGCGCCTCCCGTGATCATCCTCGATCTGAGCAGGCGCGGGGGCGGCGTGCTGGACAACCACAACTCCCATGTTGACGGCCGCGACGTGGACATCCCCCTCATCCTCGATGAGGTGGAGGACGTGACCGACACGCGACCGAGAACAGTGAACGTCGCGCGCACCTGGTTCATCATCAAGGCGGTCGCCGAGTCGTGCGACGTCGAGTACATGTTCCTCGATCGCAAGGTGCAGGAATCGCTGTACAACCATGCCCTGCTCCACGGCATGTCGCAGACCGAGCTGTCGCACATCCTGCAATACCCGGCGGCAGAGACGGCGCGCAGCGGCATCGTCCGGCACTGGACCAACCACCACGACCACGTACACGTTCGCTTTCGACACGAGGGAGCGCCGCTGATGCCGGTGGTCAAGGCCTACTGCGACTGGAAGAAGACCCAGAAGGAGTGAAGGCGGCTGTCGGCTCCGCCTGGCTCACCGGGCCGCGATCCTCAGGGGAGCGGTCGGACGCCAGATCGGCTGCGGTCACGCTCGAAGACGAAGACGGTGGGGTTCGCCGTGTAGTAGAACGGGTTCTCCGAACAGCCCTCGAACACCGCCACCGGGCGGTGGTGGAACGCCTCCTTGACCTCCCTGTACTTGATCAGCTTCCAGGTCTGCATGTTGAAGTATTTGCGCGTCAACCGGTCGGTGCCGACGTAGTAGTCCCAGGCGAAACTGTCACGGGACAGGCGGTACTTCCCCGCGGTGAGGGAGTCGACGCTCCAGGACTGCAGCAGCAGCGCCGTGCCCCGCGGAAGGTGGCGCTCGATCCACTCCCGGGCCTGCACCCGGGTGTCGGTGCCCGACAGCCTCGCGGTCTCCATCACGGCGGTGCTGGCTGGCTGGGCCAGCGCGAGCAGCAGGCCGACGAGAGCCAGCTTCCATGGTCGTATCCGGGCCAGCCTCGGCCAGGCCTCGCGTACCTGTCGCAGCGCCTCCACGGCACCGAAGCCGATCCACAGCGCGAGGTAGGGCAGCACGGGCATCAGGTTGCGAACGAATCGCACCTTGTATGCGCCGACGAACAGCATGTACAGCAGCGGAAACGCCAGCAGCAGCAGGTGAGAGCGCCGGAAGCGTCGGAACATCGTCACCAGGCCGAAGATGCCCAGGGCGGTGAGCACCGGCCCGAAACCGCGGCCGGCGAGGAACAGAAAGTAGAACAGGCGGTTGAGCTCGCCCTGATGTCCGATGTGGCCGTGGTGGTAGTGGGAGATCTCGTTGGCCACTCCGTCGAGGAAACGCGGCAGATCCAGCAACGCGTAGGGACAGGCAATGAGGAAGCCCAGCGGGATCCAGGCCAGCCCGCGCCAGAGGTTGCGGTCGAAGAAGCGCTCCCGCCTCGGGTTTATCCAGTGCGCGAGGGGGACGTTCACAGCGACGAGGAAAGCGTTGTACTTGGCTGCGATGGCGAAACCGCACAGCAGCCCGGCGAACAGGTACGCCCTGCGGCTGCCCTCGTTGGCCACCGCCGCCGCGCTGCACAGCGCCGCCACGCAGAAGAACGCGGCGCAGACGTCCGTGGTGACGAAGTGGCTTGCCGCCACGTGCAGCGGCATCAGCGCCAGCACCAGCGCCGCCACGGCGGCGCTCTGTCGGTCGAGCAGTCGCTTTCCGGCGATGTAGACCGCGCCGATCGATGCCGTGCCCAGCGCGGCAGTGGCCAGCCGCCCGGCGATGTGGAACGGGGCGGGCCTGGCCATGCTGCCGCCGACGTCGTTCCACAGCCCGGCGGAGATGCCGTAGAGGAACGTCAGGCAGAACACGCCGAGCAGGATGTAGATGTAGAGGGTGGGATAGACGAAGAGGTGGGGGTTGAGGTCGCCCGTCCGCAGCATGTGCATCGCGGGGCGCACCAGGTAGTGCTCGTCGGGGTGGCAGTGCAGCATCGGGTAGCAGAAGCCCACGCCCAGGACCCTCAGCGCCATCCCGGAGGCGATCGCCAGCAGCAGCAGCGCCAGCGCTCCGTCGAGGCGCTGCATGGCGCCACGTAGTCTGCTCGTCTGGCCTGACCTCGTCATCGGGCGACTATTACCATGTCAACGGGCCATAGTTAACATCACTGCATCAGCCAGTAATGGTAGGAGGTGTAGCGCCCGCGGGCCTCGAGCCTCAGGCGCAGCTGCTCACCGTCGACCAGCCTGGGCGGGATCAGAAACGGCTGTTCGCTGAACCCCAGCGGAGGCGTGGCATGCCACCGGCCCACCTTGTGGCCGTTGACCGACACGTCGATCTGCAGCGGCAGCGGTCCCACGACCCTCATGAGCAGGATCGCCGGCTTGCCGACAGCGGCGTGCAGGACGAAGCTCTCGCCGGTGCGGACATGCCGTCCACCGTCGATCATCGCGCGCTGGCCATGGTCCACCACCTGCTGCGACACGATCCCCTCCGGTTTCCCGGGATCGAGCCGACGGTATCCATGCTGCCGTTCGCTCTCCAGGTTCGCCACGTCGAGGAAGTCCATCAGTCGCGGGGGGCGACCGGCGACCGGCGGCGGCGGGCGATCGGCGTCCAGCACCCGGTTCCAGTGCAGCTTCCAGACCACCTTGGTGTCGTTGGCCACGATCGTGCGTTTGCTGATCGGGAAGCGCTTGATGACCTCGAAGGGCAGCAACCGGTGCAGGTCCGGGATCCACTCCGGATAGGCCACCACGTACTCGGGCCGGCGTGGCAGCGCCTCGAGGGCTTCCCAGACCGGCGCGGTCTGGTTGTGCGGCATGTGGGTCTTGCGGCCGTAGAACGCGTTGTGGACCAGCCCAACGATGTCGTAGGAGTAGCGCTGTGACAGGTAGGGGATGGCTCCAGCGTCGTTGACCGCGATCCGCGTGTCGGGTGGCGTGTGCTGCTTGATCCATCGCGCGACCTCGAAGTGTTGCAGCGCGAGGTCGCGGCAGTTGTCACCGTATCGTTCGGCCCACGAGTGGGTCTGGGGCACCATGAAGAGCAGGAACATCGCGCTGAGCACGACGCCCCCCCAGGCGAGGGAGCCGACGCGCTCGGCGATGCGGCCGAGCGTCCACCAGATCGCCACCACCGTCAGCCCCCAGTAGGGCAGGTAGTAGCGGTCCAGGTGGTCCCGGCGAGCGATGAACAGCGAGTAGAACAGCGTCAACAGCACCAGCCACCCCAGGACCATGGCGCCGGCCCCGGGACGGCGGAGACGGCCCTGTACGGCCCAGAAGGCCAGCCCGGCCAGCGCGAGCGTGGTGGTCAACGGCTGCACCAGCCGGGGCCACTTCTCGAGCAGGATCTGCACCGTCATCGGCAGCCAGTTGACGGAGGTGGTGAGGTAGAACCCGGGCTCCCAGGCCAGGTGGCGCAGGTGGGACTTCACCGCGGCGTTGGTGCCGAGGCGCCCGGTCAGCAGCAGGTAGAGCAGGAGCAGGGCGATGCCGGCGCCCAGCGGCAGCATCAGCCGCCTCCCGGCCCATGTGCGGCGCAGCAGGCTCGTTGCTGCGGCGCGGAGGGAGGAAGCCGGCTCCCGTTCGCTCGCTCCCAGGTGTCGCCAGAGCAGCCAGACAGTCAGGGCCCCGGCCATCAGCATACCCTCCGGTCTGACCAGCGCGAGTAGACAGCCCCACAGCAGCAGCCGGCTCGGCGGCCGTTGCTCCGCGGAGGCCCGATCGAGCCGGACCGCGTCCATCAGGGTCAACATGGTCAGGGTGCTGAATAGCGCGACCTCCATCTGGCTGTACACGCCCCACAGCAGCGGGCCGCCGATGAGGTAGGCGCACAGGCCGGTGTAGGCCAGAGCCCGGCGACGGGTCAGGTTGTTGATCGAGGCGAACGCGGCCAGCCCTCCCACGAGGTGGAGCCCGGCGTTGACCAGCCAGGCCCACACCAGCAGGTTGAGCGCGCGGAATCCGATCAACCACCCGGGCGCCAGGAGCATCAGGTAGAGCAGGCTGGTCGCGCCGGTCGTGGGGGAGTCTCCATCGTTGAACTGCAGCACCCGCCCCCGGGCGAGCTGCTTGGCATACTGGAAGTGGATGAACGTGTCGTCCAGCGGCGCGGAGAGCCAGACGCCGGCCCTGTCATGCGTGTAGGCCAGAAACAGGACGGAGGTGGCGGCCACCAGCAGCCCCGCCGTCACCAGCGGCCCGACCTTGCCAGTTCGGAGCGGTTGGTCGCTCATGGCGGTCCATGATGGCGTGGAGGCGCCCAGAGATCCACAGAATACTGGCCGTTTTGGGCTGTGCCCCATAAACTGCCCGCCATGTGGAGCAGGCTCGGGCAAGTCGTAGTCCGGTGGGGCGGGGGGGGGGAGCGTACGATCGACCGGCTCACCGCCTGGGTCCTGGGCGCCCTGCTCACAGCAGGGACGATCTGGTTCTTCACCATCGACAGCGGGTTCGGCTTCCGTGGGCCGAGGGTCGACGGGGACGGCATCTACTTCTGGCTCAATCTGCGGTCGCTGGTGATGGACCGCGACGTGGACTTCAGCAACGACTACGCCGCCTATGGCAATCCCTGGAACTACGGGGAGACGTCCAGAGGTATGCCGATGAATCCGGCGACGGTCGGGAGCGCGCTGATGTGGGCTCCTTTCTACCTGCCGGCGCGCGGGGTCGTCGCCCTCCTGGCGAGCCAGGGGGTCGCCGTTCGCTCCGACGGGACGTCCCACGCCGAGCAGCTCGCCGCGTTCTACGGCTCGTTCCTCTATGGCTTCTTCGCGCTGCTGCTCGCGCTGAAGCTGTGCCGCCGGCATTTCCCGCGCGGGCCTTCCCTGCTGGGAGCGGTGGCGACCGCGGTGGGCGGCAACCTCGTGTTCTACATGGTGGTCCAGCCCAGCTACTCCCATGCGCCCGCCGCCTTCGCCCTCGCCGCGTTTGTCGAGCGGTGGGATGCGACGCGGCAGAACCGGACGCTCCGTGGCTGGATCGTGCTGGGGGCGCTGGGTGGGCTGGCGATGCTCGTACGCCCCCAGCTCGTCGTGGTGGCGGTGCTGCCGCTGTGCGACCTCGTGCGGCAGGCGCTGTCGTGTTGGCGGCAAGCGGAGAGACCCAGGGCCGACCTGTGGCGCCTGATGCGCAACGCCGCGGTCGGCGGATCCGCCGCGCTCGTCGCGTTCGCGCCGCAGATGGTGATCTGGTGCGCGATCCATGGTCGCCCGTTCGCCATCCCGCAGGGTCGGACCTTCATGCAGTGGGGCTCGCCGCTCTGGCTGGAGGTGCTGTTCCACCCGAGGGCCGGGCTTGTCCCATGGATGCCGCTGGCCCTGCCCGCCCTGATCGGGCTGGGGCTGCTGGTCCATCGCCGCCGCCAGCTGGGCCTGCCGCTGGTCCTGCTGCTGCTGTTGATGGTCTATGTCAACGCCGCGTCCTGGGACTGGTGGGCGGGCTACTCCTATGGCGCACGTCGGTTCACCGCGTTGTACGTGCTGCTAGCGCTCGGGCTGGCGGCCTTTCTCGACCTGCTCAGGCGGTGGGTCGAGCAGCGACCCCGGGCCTTCATCGCCGCCGTGGCGGTCGCGGTGCTGGGCGGGTTCTGTCTGCTCAACCTCTCCATGATCAACAACCGCCGGCACCGCACGATCGACTGGTACAAACACCGCGAGTTCTACAAGGTGTATGTAGGCGGCGTGGAGCACCTGGCCCACGCGGGCCATCGCGTCGTCGGCAACCCGCTCTCCTGGCCGGCGAATCTGGCCTTCGCCGCCCGCTACGGCGTCTCGCCGGGGCGCTACGACGAGGTGGTCGGCCGCTACTTCCTCGACGAGAAGCACGGCGTGGTCCACCGCGGCTGGAAGCAGAAGACCCGTGACGACCTGAGCCTCACCGCGCGCTGGATGAAGCCCTTTCTGGACCGCGGCTTCGGCCACGTCCAGACGCAGGCCGGGCGCCAGGCGGTGCTGGTGCTGAAGCGACGCGCCTGCGTCCTGCTGCCGCTGATCCAGCGTCCGAAGGTCCGGCTCGAGCTTTCCGGGGGCAGCCTGGTTCCCACCGGCCTGACGGTTCGTCTCAACGGTGAGACGCTCGGGACCCACCGGCTGACCCGGCCCTGGCAGACGATGGTGCACGAGATCGCGCCGCGCCGGCTCAGAAGGGGCGTCAACGAGCTCTGCCTCGATCACGAGCCCGATGCACCAGGCCCCGCCGCCTCATCCCGGAGCGCCCCGCAGGGGCGCGAGGACCGGGGCCCCGCGGCGCCGCGGCGGGTGATCGGCAAGACGCAGGCGGTCTCGCCGGTGGACCTGGCCGCGTTCAGCACCGGGGCCTCCGGCGGCGGTCGCGTCGAGCTGTGGGTGGACGGGCGCCGCGTTGGGACCGAGCAACGGGGCCTGAACGTCGTCGCGGTCGATCCCGAACACGGCGAGGTCGTCTCCGCCTCCGGGTTCGACCTGGCCTACTGGCCCCAGGGGGGCGAGCTGCTCGCGCGGTGGGTGGCCGGCCTTCCCCCCGGCACCATCGTGGTGCTGGCGGTGGGCACGGACGCGGCCCGGCTGTTCAAGAAGCCGGCGCTCGAGGCGCTGAATGCCCTGGGGGCCACCACCGACCTGCACCGGCACTCCCGGCAGGGCTACGCGGCGGTGGGGGTCAAGGGGGCCCGACCAGGCAGCGCGCTGGAGGTCGTCTCCGCCAGCGGCCCGGCCGTGGTGGCGGTGGGTCGAAAGCCCCTGGCCTGGACCGGGGTAGCGCACTACGACCGGCTGAAGCTCGTGGTGACCGAGCCGATGGCCTGGCGGTGAGGGATATGGTCCCGTAGCCGATGGCGACAGAATGTGATTCAGTCCAGCCGATCGATCCCCGGGATCTGATCGAACCCGCCATCGAAGCTGAGGATCCGGTGCACGCCGTGGCCTTCCATCACGGCCAGATGGAGAGCGTCCCGCGCCGAGAGGCCAGTGAGATGGAGGACGATCTCCTTGGCGCGTAGCGCGTCCTTCAACGTGACATCGAAGACCTCATCGATGACCGCGAGCAGCACCTCGAAGGCAGGCGAGATCGCCTCGCGCCGCGCGATCGCCACGTACCGGTGCAGGATCTCCTGGAACACCTCGACGTCGGTGACCAGGCGCTCGCCGTCGCCGACGCAGCGCTCGAGCAGCGCGAGCGTGCGAGGCTTGTTCGGGTGCTCGGCTCCCACGAGGTACATCGGGATGTTGGAGTCGACGAAGATCACGGGGCGAGGTAGCCGTGCTCGATCTCGGCGAGCATCTGGTCGATCTCTCCGGTCGGGAAGCTGTGCCGCGCGGCGGCGCGGATCGCTGCGAGCTTCCTGCTGGCTGGCGCAGTGGGTCGGCCGCGAGCGGCAGCGCGGAGCGCACGACGAACCCACTCGGAGACAGGCACATGATCCTCGCGCGCCAGCCTCCGGATCTGGCGCAGCTCGCGCTCGTCGAGCAGGACCTGCAGCCGCTTGCTCATAGGATGAGTCTATCTGACTCATCCTATGAGTCAAGGGACCAAGCACGGGAACGGGACCACGGGACTACAGATGTCGGCGCACATACCCTGGCAGTGACCGGGCCTTGGCAGATATACTGTTTGGTGGTGGGCTTGTCCAAGCACGAGGAGCATCTGCCATGAGACACTGTTGGCTGTGGGCTGTCTGTCTGGCGCTGCTGGTCGGCTGCAACAACAAGGAGATGACCAACGGGGACCCCGACGGTGGCAAGGGCGACGGGATGGGCCAGGACGCGAACCAGGCGAAGTGTCCCAACGGCACCGACCAGGATAGCGACGGATACGGCAAGAACTGCCCGTCGGGGGACGACTGCAACGACGCCGATGACGCCGTCTACCCCGGGGCCAAGGAGATCTGCGACGAGAAGGACAACAACTGCGACAACCAGGTCGACGAGGGTGTGAAGAACAAGTGCGGCACCTGCGACCCGGGCTGCAACATCATCGGCGACGCGCCGTTCGAGACCGATCCGTCGCAGGACCCCAACGTCAAGGACGCCAACGGTGTGGGTCTCGACGCCAACGGGGACCTGGTGCTGGACAAGACGAAGAAGAACTTCAACTTCATGTGGATCGCCAACACCTTCGACGTGATGGGCGCCGGCAACGGGTGCAGCTACGCCAACGATGCGAGCTACAATCCGACCCAGGCCCCCTGGTGCCGGGGCACCGTCAGCAAGATCGACACCAAGAACCTCAAGGAGACAGCGCGCTACTTCACGGTCACCTGCACCACGACCAGCGGTTCGACTGGCTGTGACGATCTGCACGGCAATCCGATCACCCAGCTCTTCCCCCACGCGCCGTCGCGCACCGCGGTGGACTACAACTTCGACGTCTGGGTCGCGAACCGTGGCTTCGCCGGCCAGGCCTCGGCGACCAAGATCGCAAACGAGGCGGCCGATTGCATCGACCGCAACAAGGACAACGCCATCGACACCTCCGCCGACAACAACGGCGACGGCAAGATCGAGATCGACTGCAACGGCGACGGCGTGCCCGACGACGGCTCCACGGTGTGTGCCGGCGCCTACCTTGGCAAGAAACCCGAGTTCCTGGGCTACGACGACGAGTGCGTGCTGTTCACCGTCAACTACTCCGATCTGGACGACGTGGGCCGCTCGATCTGCCTCGATGCCGGCATCGACACCGGCGCCTCCAACGCATGGGTCGGCACCTGGCAGCACCCCTTGGGGGGGCAGACGGTCAACCGCTTCTACAAGATCGACGGCAAGACCGGCGCTCTCTCCGGACCGTTCGACGTGGTGGCGGGACACCACTCGTACGGCTGCGTGGTGGACTCCAAGCGCATCCTGTGGTCGGTCGATCACTACGGCACGTTGACCTACCTCAACACGGTCAACCCGACCCAGGTCGGGCCCGCGCTGACCTCGCCCTGGAGCGGGACGTCGTTTTACGGCGTCGGGATCGACGGCAACGACCACATCTGGATCGGCGGCTGGGACAGCGGCAGGACCTACCGCTACAAGCCGGTGCGCACCAGCTTCGCCGATCTGGCCAACGGCACCTGGACCGGTCTGACCCAGCCCGCCGCCTTCGACTACACCCGGGGCATCGCCCCCGACGCCCGGGGCAAGGTCTGGGTCGCTGTGAACGCGGGCTACATCTGGCGCGTGGACCAGAGCATCACCGACGGGCTGCACGACCTGAGCACCAGCACTGACTACTGGCCCACGGCGGGGACCGGCGTGATCGGCGCGGGCGTCGACTTCGAGGGCAACGTCTGGGGCATCAGCTACAACAACGACGTGGCCTCGCGGCTCGACGTCGACCCGCAGGGCGACGTGGTGCAGCCGCCCACCGGGCAGTCCAAGACGGTGCCGGTGGGCAAGAACCCCTACACCTACAGCGACTTCACCGGCTACGGCCTGCAGAACTTCACCAGGCCGCAGGGGCGCTACCTGTACCAGCTCGCGCCCTGTCCGCCGGGTATTCAGGCGCTGTGGAAGGTGGTGAGCTGGAACGCCACCACGCCGACCAACACCAGCGTCGAGGTCCGCCTGCGCTCCGGCGACGACGAGAGCAACATGGGCCCCTGGCAGGGGCCGTATCAGACCTCGCCGGTGCTGCTCGACCCCAAGTCCTCGACCCCGCTGTCGCCCAACCCGGCCATCATCCTGCAGATCGAGTTCACGCTGAAGAACTCGAGCAAGAACGACACGCCGATCCTGCACGACTTCAACGTGAGCTACGACTGCACGCAGGCTCCGACGTAGAGTTGACCTATCGAACCCTGATCACCAGCGGCGCGTCGTATGTGCCGCGCAGCAGCAGGCCGCGCGCTACCTGGTCGCGGCGGTAGGGGGCCCGCCGCCCGGTGGCCGGGACACGACGCGCTGGCATGCCCCTGTCGCTCACCAGCAGCTCGCTGGGGGCGTTGGCGGGTCCGGCCCGAAGGGCGGCCGCCTCCCCGCCCAGGTCCAGCCGCCGGCCGGCCACCACCAGCTCATCGATGTTCTCCACCACCTCCGCGCCCCCGGGGGCCACGATTTCGACCTCCGCCCCCGCCGGCAGCCGGGCCGCCTGCCCCTTCGAGACCAGCCGCTCGAGCGGGAGGTTGGTGTTCTGGGTCATCCATTGCTCGAGGTCACGCTTCAGCCCGGGCTCGAGCTCGGGGAGATCCAGGCGGGCGTCGTGCCGGGCCAGCAGCCAGGGCCCCTGGCTCGGGTCGACCACCACCTGTGGACCATCGATGGCGAGCGCGAAGGTGCTGGCCGTCACCAGCCGGACGGCGGACTGGTCGCCGGCCAGCCACCACTCGCTCATCAGGTCTTCGTGTTTCTCTCGCGCGCTCGGTCCGCACTCCAAGGGAGGCCCCCCACCTCGCGCGCTGTCCTGGTCACCCGCCGCCCGGGCCCGGCCGCGCAGGCGCAGCGGCCCGGTTCGCTCGCCGGGCGGCGTGGACTCGAGCTGCTGCACCAGCTGCTCCGTCGTGGTCTCGGGCAGATCCCCGAGGCTCAGCTGTCGCAGGGCCTGGGCCATCTCGCGCCGGTCCAGCTGCAGGTCGGGGTAGATCCGTCGCCTCGAGCGCGGGCCGACGATCGGGAACATCAGCACCAGCACGGCGAGGATGAAGAAGAACAGCAGGGCGAGCCCGACGAAGCCGACCGTGATCCAGTCGCCCCCGGGCAGGTCGAAGACGTGGAACACGACCTTGACCAGGATCAGCGCCGGAGCGAGGTAGAGCGCGACCACCAGCGGCCGTATCAGCCGCTTGAGCGAGCCGAAGACGCTCGCCAGGCCCCGCTGGCTCCAGCGCAGGTGGAACAGCGGTGGATCGATGCTCTCGGTCTCGGGCGGCCGGCCGGCGCTGCTGGCCACCGCCTGGTGGCCCGAGGGCGTGAACAGCGCGATCTCGATCCGGTCAGGCTGGTCCATGACTGGCCATAGCCTGGCCAGGGGGCGACGATCCTGTCAAGCGATCGCCTGCTGGCTCGCGCCCTGGCGGGCCTGGTAGGATGGACAATGCTCGGACTGGCCAAGGTGGTCGGCTGCGTCGTGGTCACGACGCTCGGCCTGGCGCTGTTCACCCAGTACCACGACGGCGTGTCGAACACCCGGGTCTGCGGCTACCCCGTGGTGGCGGTGGCCCAGTTCGGCGCGACGGGCCTGATCGCCATGGGCCAGGTCAACGCTCGCGGGTTGATCGTGCTGGCCCAGAACGGCTATGGCCTGGTCGCCGTGACCCAGGGGGGAGTCGGGCTGCTGTTTGGGCTGGGGCAGCTGGTGGGGGGGCTGGTGGTGATCGCCCAGGGGGGCCTGGGCCTGCTCTTCTTCCTCGGTCAGTTCGGCTTCGGCGCCAGCGGGCTGGGCCAGGCCGCCGGCATCAACCGCGGTCGCGAGTACTTCAAGGAGATGAACGCGGAGTTCGGCGAGCTGCTCAGCTTTCGTCGTTCGGATCGACGCGGGGCAGGGTGACGATGAACGAGGTGCCCTCGCCCAGCTTGCTCTTGACCCGGATGGTTCCGTTGTTGTCCTGCACCATCCGGTGCACGGTGGCCAGCCCCAGCCCGGTCCCCTTCTCCTTGGTGGTGAAGAAGGGCTCGAAGATGTGGTCGAGGTCGCTGTCCGGGATGCCGTTGGCGTGGTCGACGACCTCCAGCACGACGTGGGCCTGCGCGCCGGAGGTGGCGCGGATCGTGATCTGGTCTCGTTCTCCGGCCTCCCAGGCGTTGCGCACCAGGTTCCACAGGATCGCCCGCAGGCGGTCGCGGTCCGCCCTGACCCATAGCTCGGGCTCGGTCTCCACCACCACCTCCGGGGTCTGTCCATCGGGAGGCAGATCGGTCATGCCCTCCGCCAGCATCGGCAGCTCCAGCCCGAGATCCAGCAACACCAGCTGTGGAGGGGCGGGACGGGCGTAGTCCAGGAAACTGGTGATCAGCTGGTTCAGCCGCTCGATCTCCCTCAGGGCGATCTCCATCAGCTTGGGGTTGTCCTGCCGGGCCCCTTCCTCGGCCTGCAGCAGCTCGAGCGAGCCCGAGATGGAGGCCAGCGGGTTGCGGATCTCGTGGGCGATGGCCGCCGCCATCCGTCCCAGGGAGGCCAGGTGCTCCGAGCGCTTGACCGTCTGCTCCATCCGCCGGATCTGCGTCAGGTCCTGGAAGTTGATGATCCGGCCACGGATGCGGTTGAGGTGGTCGGTGAGTGGGGAGACCGAGGTCCCGAGCAGGTGCGTGTCGCGCCCACGCTGGATCTCGACCTCGATCCTGCGCTCCCCGGCCGGATCGTTGGCGGCAGCGGCCAGCTCGGGGCAGAAGCTGCCGAGCTGCCTCCCCACCGCCTGGCTGTGGGGAAGCCCGAGGATCTCGCCGGCCGCACGGTTGATGGCGATGACTCTGCCCTCGTTGCTCACGGTGATCAGCCCGCTGGTCAGGCAGCGGATGATGTCGATGTTGAGGGTCGCCAGGTCGTCGATGTGCGCCTGCTGGACCTCGACCCGTTCGTCGGCGAAACGGAGCTGCTCGGCCAGGTAGCCCGCGAGCACGGCCACGGCCACCATGGCGCTGCTGTTGATCAGCAGGCTTCGACCGAGGGCGCCGGCGGTGATCTCGTATGGCAGCTGGACCTGGCCGGGCAGCGGCGGCAGCCATCGGGCGAATCCCAGCAGGGCGACGAGGATGAAGACGAGGGCGGCGGCGGCGGCCATCAGCATCGCGGTCTTGCGGCTCAGAGCAACGGCGGCGGCGATGGGAGTGAGCAGGAAGAAGAGCACGAAGGCGCTGTCCGCCCCGCCCGTGAAGTGCACGAGGATGGCGCTGGTCAACAGGTCGCCGGCGAGCTGCGCCACGGCCAGGCCGCGCAGGCTGGTGACCCAGCGCAGCATCAGCCCGTACGTGATGTTGAGCACGTAGATCGCGGCGATGAAGACGAACAGGAAGGTGACGTAGGGGCCGCCGAGCTCCTCGGGTGTGCCCCACACCAGGTTCAACACCACGGTCCCACCGAGGATCAGGGTGAACAGGATCACCCGGACCAGCATGATGTAGCTCAGACGTCGCGAGAGGAGGCGGCGGGCTATCTCTGGGGTCGCGGGGGCGTCGGCGTGGTCGTCGTCGGCGTGGTCGTCGTCGACAGGGGCGTCGTTACACACCACTTCGTCCCGACGAGGTCCGGATCCTGGCGATCATTGACGAATGTTGCCGGCCATCTCGAAGATCGGCATGTACATCGAGACCAGGATCACGCCGACGATGCCGCCGAGGACGACGATCATCAGCGGCTCCATCAGGCTGGTCAGGGCTGCGACGGCGGTGTCGACCTCATCCTCGTAGAAGTCGGCGATCTTCTGCAGCATCTGGTCCATGGCACCGGTCTGCTCGCCGACGCCGATCATCTGCACCACCATGGGCGGGAACACACGGGTCTGCATCAGGGGCGTGGCGACATCTCGCCCCTCGGAGACCTGCTTGCGCACCTTGTAGATCGCTTCCTCGATCACGATGTTGCCGGCTGTCTTGGCCACGATGTCCATGGCGTCCAGGATCGGCACACCACTGGAGAGGAGCGTACCGAAGGTGCGTGTGAAGCGGGCGACCGCCGACTTGCGCAGCACTGGACCCAGGATGGGCAACTTCAGATACATGGAGTGGAAGAACCGTTTCCCCTTGCGCGTGCGGTTGAGCATGATGATGCC
>Ga0180009_10005038_pt1 | contig 14309 bp, 13 predicted proteins | sample OS_PC_MetaG_FD_123537 | JGI IMG/M metagenome (GOLD analysis project Ga0180009, IMG submission 123537) | Groundwater microbial communities from the Aspo Hard Rock Laboratory (HRL) deep subsurface site, Sweden - OS_PC_MetaG | ecosystem: Environmental > Aquatic > Deep subsurface > Groundwater...
AGGGTCTGACCGACGTCGAGGCGCTGCGAGGCAGTGCTACGACGCAAACCTGGCGGGGTCCGGAGGGGGAGTTGGCGGGGGGATGGCGGGGGCATGGCGGGGCCAAAACGGGGGGGGGGCGGGGCGAGCCAAGTCAGCAAGGTGCCCGTCATCCCGAGGGCCTGGCCGCACCTGACGCCGAGCCTGACGGAAACGCACATCTGGAGGCCGAAAAGGCCGCCCAGTCGTACACCCTTCGTCGTAGCCGCGCCGAGGCCCCGGTCGCCGGCGAGCTCCACTGATGGCCCGCCGGCGCAAGCGGCCGGCGCCGACGACCGCCGCCGAGCCGGTCGATCCTCGCGGCATGGCCGCCATGCTCGAGCGCTTCCTCGAGCACATGCAGGTCAAGGCGTACGCCAGGGCCACGGTCGAGAACCGCCGGACCTACCTCGGCTGGTTCATCGCCTGGTGCGAGGAGCGGGGCATCAGCCGGCCGGCCGAGGTGACCCGCCCGGTGCTCGAGCGCTACCAGCGCTACCTCTACCACTACCGCAAGAAGAACGGGCAGCCGCTCAGCTTCCGCAGCCAGTACAGCCGGCTCTCGCCCGTGCGGGCGTTTTTCAAGTGGCTCGCCCGCGAAAACCTCATCCTCTATAACCCCGCCTCGGAGCTCGAGCTCCCGCGCCTGAGGCCGCGTCTGCCGCGCCACGTGCTCAGCCCGTCCGAGGCCGAGCGCGTCCTTTGCCAGGCCGACGTCACCGACCTCCTCGGCATCCGGGACCGCGCCATCCTCGAGACGCTCTACTCCACGGGCATGCGCCGAAGCGAGCTCATCGCCCTGCAGCTTTGCGACCTCGACCCCGAGCGCGGCACCGTGCTCGTCCGCCAGGGCAAGGGCAAGAAGGACCGCATGATCCCCATCGGCGCCCGCGCCCTGCTGTGGGTGGACAAGTACCTCGACGAGGTGCGGCCGTCGCTGGTGCTGCACGCCCACGACCGCACGGTCTTTGTCAGCCGCGAGGGCGATCCATTCACGCCCGATCACCTCACGCGTCTGGTGCGCGACCACGTGGACGCGGCCGAGCTCGGCAAGCGAGGCGCCTGCCATCTCTTTCGCCACACCATGGCCACCTTGATGCTCGAGGGCGGGGCCGATGTCCGCTTCATCCAGCAGATGCTGGGCCACGCCAACCTGTCGACGACGCAGATCTACACCCAGGTCTCGATCCGCAAGCTGAAGCAGATCCACACGGCGACGCACCCGGCGGCCGAGCTGCGCCGGCGGGAGCCCGCGCGGGAGCCGGCCGGCGACGAGGACGACGCGCGCGACGCACTGCTCTCGTCGCTCGACGCCGAGGCTGAAGAAGAGGACGACTGAAGCCTGGGGGTTTCCACGTGGGGGCGGATGTGGTATATACAAAGCATATACAGAGGCCATGACCGACGACGAGTTTCGCAAGCTGATCTCCCGCTACCTCGACACCACCTCGCCGGAGATGGCCGACGTGGAGCTCGACATGATGGAGGGGCAGCAGAGCTTCGGAGCAGACCACGCTCTGCACGACCACGGCGTGAGCCAGGAGGAGATCCGGCAGGTGATCTACGAGCTGCCGGTGCCCGAGGAGAAGCGGAGCCAGCAGGGGCTCGCCCGCACGCTGTTTTGGGGCATGACCCGCAGGGGCCGGGAGATCACGGTAGTGGCGCATGACCAGACGGTGGAGGGCGTACGTCGCCTGACCCTGATCACGGCCTTCGACGAGACCGAGGAGCAATGGAGGAGGCGCCGATGACCAAGCCTACCAAGGAGGAGCTGGCGGCCGCGGCCGCCCGGTACACCGAGGACAACGACTTTGCCCGCGATGAGCCGCACGAGGAGGTCAGCGGTAAGACGGTGGCGATCAGCATCCGGCTGCCGGAGGCGCAGCTGAGCATCCTCAAGGAGTTTGCCCGGCTGGAGGGGGTGGGCTACCAGACGCTGATGAAGCGCTGGCTCGACGACCGGATCCGCGACGAGCATGCCCGGATGCGGGCGGACCAGACGTCGGAGGACGTGATCGTCGAGCTGCGGCGCAGCTTCAACACGGCGATGCGGCAGCTGATCAACCTGCAGCGCCGGGGCAAGAAGGCCAGCTGATCTCTCGATCCCTCACGGCGTCACGGCGCTTGCATCGCGGCTCGTTGGCCCGCGCGGCCTCGCGGGTGGCAAGCGCCGCGCCGCCATGTGCTCTTGCTGACCGGCATCGTCTCGTCGACGGTCCGCTGCGCTTCCTGGTGCGGGCACCGGGCCCCATCCGGACGCGGCGGGGCGGCCCCTGGCGGGGCCGGGGCGGCGCAAGTCGCTCCGCTCGGCACGTCCGATAAGGCCGCCTTATCGGACGTGGCCTGCGGGCACGGCCCGTGCAGCCCCAGCCTCTGACTGTCGTCGAGCTTGGCTCTCGAGTGAGGCCTGGCAGCAGGACCCGGGACGTTTCTGTCGTCGAGCGATGACCGGACCGCGGCGCGTCGAGCGCACGGGCCGCGCCCTGCGGCTCCCCTCGCTCCGCTAAACATAACGCTGGCGTTATGTTTCCTTGCGCCGCCACCGGCTGATGCCGGCCCGCCGCGGCCGGCTGGGGCCCTCATGGACGGGGGCAGATCTCACCGCTGGTCCGCGCCTCGTCGTCGTCTGGGCGTCACGGCCCTTGCATCGCGGGCTCCGCTTGTGGCCGGGCTTCGCCCGGGCAAGGGCCGCGCCGCCCTCGAGCTTTGCCGGCTCTCCGGCACTCCACGCGCCGCTCGCCCTCCCCCTGGCTCGCCTGCTACCATGGAGGCACCTGCACCACCGAGGGGACCATGGGCCACACGGCCACGGCCGAGGACAGGACGCACCGGCGATCGAGCGCCGCTCGCCCGCGATCTGCATCTGCGACGGGCCGAGCTAAGCGAAAACTCGCGTCTGGGCCTCGAGCTTTCTGGACCCCCCTTCATCGGGCGATCAGCGCCTCCAAGCCGGCGAAGGCATCCGGGAAATCGGCCGGCGTACGACGAGAACGCGTCCGATGTCGTTGTCTGTACAAGGACCAGCTCAACCCCGTGGCCGAGCTCGACGGAGCGGGCACTGTGGTCTCGCGCTTCGTCTACGGCACCAAGGCCAACGTCCCCGACTACATGGTCAAGGGCGGGGTGACGTACCGGATCCTCTCCGACCACCTGGGCAGCGTGCGGCTGGTGGTGGACGCGTCGACGGGTGCGGTGGCGCAGCGGCTGGACTACGACGAGTTTGGCGTGGTGCTGACGGACACCAACCCGGGCTTCCAGCCGTTTGGGTTTGCGGGTGGGATCTACGATCACCAGACCAAGCTGGTGCGCTTCGGGGCGCGGGATTATGACGCGCAGGTCGGGCGGTGGACGAGCAAGGACCCGGTGCTGTTTGCGGGTGGGGACAACAACCTGTACGGCTACGTGCTCAATGACCCAATGAACCTGTCCGACTGCTGCGGGAAGGCCGTTGGGGAGGAATGTCTCTGTCTTGCGCCGGGTCTTGCTCCGGCCGTCCTCACCCCTGTTGGCGCGTTGGTGGCCGGCGTTGTGTTGGCCGGGGCCGCCGTCTATGCGCTTACCAAGACGTGTTGGCTCATCGGACGAGTCATGCCAAAGACACCCCCTCAAGGTGAGTGTCTTCCCAGAGACAACCCCAAGCCGAAGTGCCTCTACTTCTGCTCCTTCGCTGCCCCCGGGTCAGTAGGTTTCAGCTATGAGTTTGGGCCACCCAACGCAGATGGTACCTGTCCGAAAAAGAAATAGCCCAGGATGTGGAACCTGTTCAGAAGATCTCGAGACAAGCCTTCGACGGAGCACGATCCATCTTCCATCGACCCTTCACCGGAACTGGAGCTGACGAAGGCTGACGTTGATCGACTGCGACGATTGGCTTCGCAGGATCCAGATACCCATCTCCCCGATTTGGCTGAGGCGCTCGGCGCGCTTGGGTCCCATCTGATCGAACAACGCCCACTCGAAGCACTTCAGCCAGCCCAGGAGGCCCTTCAGATCTACCGGCGGCTCGCCGACCAAGAGCCTGAGAAGTACCGCAGGGGATTGGCCTTCAAGATCGACTTCGTCTCCACGGTGCTTATGATGCTGGGTCGATGTTCCGAGAGCCTCAAACTGAAAGAACAGACGGCATCGATGTTCCGCGAACTCGCCCAGGAGGGCCCCTGGCTCTTGCAGCAGTACGTCTACGTCCTGGCGGGCTGGACACATCTGCTGCGTGCTTGCGGCAGAAACGCAGAGGCGGTCGACGTGGCTTTCAGACGTGTCGAGATCTGCCGCACCATGATCGGTGAGAGCGGAGACCTCAACCTAGTGCAGAGTCTAGAGATGCTATGTGGTGCACTCGCTGCCGATGGGCAGGTGCACGAGTGCCTGCAGACTGCACGAGAGGCACTCACTGTCCAGGCGCGACGCTTCGCCAAAGATCCAGAGGAGCAGACCGTGGAAGAGGCAGCGATGGGCATCGCCCAGAACCTCGCGCTGCTTGGCCGGTTTGAGGCCCTTGGCGTACTCCGTCTTGTAGGCGAGATTCAACAGTCAGACCGGCGTAGCTGGCCCTTTCGCGAACAGCTCACCTACTGGCGGAAGCAAGTTCGGAGGGAGGCAACCGTTTCCGTGCTCGTTTTGGATGGCATCCGGGCACGGGCACTATGGGCTCTGGCAGATGGCGGTGGATGGGACAGAATCGTCGCAACATCGGCGTGGATTCCGCCTGTGAGATGGACTGACCGCTGGCTTCGCCGCTACCTGAATGCTCGTCCGCGCGACCCCTACCAGTTGGCGTGTCGCGAGGGCGGCCAACCTGCCGGATCGTGACCTCACGCGCCGATGACTCCTTGAGGGTCTGGTTTGCGACAACGGAGTCGATGAGCACGAAGACGGCGTCCTTCTCGGCTGAGCGACCTCCTCGAACCGCCGCCGCCGGCCCTCTGGGCGTCACGGCGCTTGGATCGCGGGCTCCGCTTGTGGCCGGGCATCGCCCGGGCAAGGGCGCCGCCCTCGAGCTTTGCTGCCTCGCCACGTGCCACTCGCCCTCGACCGCGCTCGCCTGCTACCATGGAGGCACCTGCACCAGCGAGGGGACGGGCACCATGGGCCACACGGCCGTCGCGATCGCCACGAGCAAGCACTCGCCGTCGAGCACCGTCGACGCCGATCACCCTCAGCCGCGCCCGCTCGCCGGCCCCCGATCTGCATCTGCGACGGGCCGAGCTAAGCGAAAACTCGCGTCTGGGCCTCGAGCTTTCTGGACCCCCTCGCATCGGGCGATCGGCGCCGCCAAGCCGCGGAAGGCACCAGCGAAATCGGCCATCTGCGGGTCGTAGATCCCGCCGGCAAACCCGAACGGCTGAAACCCCGGATTGGTGTCCATCAGCACCACGCCAAACTCGTCGTAGTCCAGCCGTTGCGCCACGCCACGAGCAAGCACGCGCCGTCGATCACCGTCGACGCCGATCGCCCTCGGCCTCGCGCGACCACGTTGCCGGCGCCGTCGAGCTCGGACAAAGGAGGACGCCAGATTACCTGGGAAGGCGGCGGACCAGGCGATACTGGGTTTCCGATGTATTTCCCTGATGTATTCGGACGACAGTTCTCACTGAAACTCCGAAAAATCATCGAGGTCGAGAAGCAGCGGTTCCTCTTGGCTGGCCGTCACCGCCGCCGACGGAAGAAATCGACGAAGAAACCATGATGACTGGGGGGCTTCCCTGTTTGATGCGGTCCATCTCCCCTTCGCCAGAAACGCGTCGATGGTCCTCAGGATGGCCTGCTGATCCCGCCGGGGCAGCTTCTCGATCTGCTGCAGCCGCCGCGCCAGCCGTCGGTTCCCGACGGCCCCTTCGCTCTTCTTCGCAGGCTCGAGCCCGAGGAGATCGTCGGCCCCTGCCGAGGCCGAGCGCGTCCTGGCCCAGGCCGACGTCACCGACCCCCTCGGCATCCGCGACCGCGCCATCCTCGAGACCCTCTCCTCCACGGGCATGCGCCGGAGCGAGCTCATCGCCCTGCAGCTCTGCGACCTCGACGCTGAGCGCGGCACCGTGCTCGTGCGCCAGGGCAAGGGCAAGAAGGACCGCATGATCCCCATCGGCGAGCGGGCCCTGCTGTGGGTGCAGAAGTACCTCGACGAGGTGCGGCCGTCGCCGGTCCTGCGCGTCCACGACCGCACGGTCTTTGTCAGCCGCGAGGGCGAGCCCTTCACGCCGGATCACCTGACGCGTCTCGTGCCCGACTACGTGGACGCGGCCGAGCTCGGCAAGCGCGGCGCCTGCCACCTCTTTCGCCACACGATGGCGACCCTGATGCTCGAGGGCGGGGCGGATGTCCGCTTCATCCAGCAGATGCTCGGCCACGCCAACCTGTCCACCACCCAGATCTACACCCAGGTCTCGATCCGCAAGCTGAAGCAGATCCGCACGGCGACGCACCCGGCGGCCGAGTTGCGGCGGCACGGGCCCGTGCGGAAGCCAGCCGGCGACGAGGAGGACGAGCTCGACGTGCCGCTTTCATCTTTGGCCGCCGAGGAGGAGGACTGAGACCCGAGGGATGCGGCGAAGAGGACCGCCTACTCCCCGGCGAGCTTGCAGGCCTTCGCCCTGAGCTCCGATGACATGTGGAAGCCCGCCCGCTCGAGGACGTCGAGCGCCGCGCGCATCGACGGCAGTCTGCCTTCTCGCTTGGCCCGCAGAAGGATCCCCAGGGTGCCGGTGAGTCGAACACCCATCGCCCGGGCCGTCGCGCGTGCACGCTTGTCGTCGAGCACGGCGAGTGCATCTGCGCTCTGCGCTGCCACGGCGATGACCTCCGCCTCGCCGTGCCCAAGTGACTCTCGCAGTGCCGCGATGACCAGTGGATCCCCGTGTACCGGTTTCGCCCACTGGGGCAATGGCTCCGCGAACTCTTGGGCCACGGCGTCCGGAACCACGACGTCGTCGTAGAGCTCGTCGAGGAGATCGAGACGAGACATCGCCGACAGGGCGATCAGGCAGGTCGTGTCGGGGACAACACGCCGGTCAGGCATTTGCGAGGTCCTCGTCGATCTCGTTCGCTTCGTAGCTCACGACGGGTATCCCCCGGTGAGACAGGATCTCCATGAACGCCCGCCGGCTGTAGCCCGCCAGCTCTGCCGCCTTGCCCAGCGAGACCCGCCCGTCAACGAAGAGCCCGATGGCGACGAGCTGTCGTGCCTCGTCGTCCGAGATGCCGGCGGGAACTTGAAGCGTCACTGCTCGCATGATGCTCACCTCCAAGGAAAGTGTGCTCGGCGCCTCGGCCACATGTCAACGTGCTGTGGCCTGATTCGGACTTTCATGGAGTCACGGCGTTTGCATCGCGGCTCGCCGGCCCGCGTGGCCTCGCCGAGGGCAAGCGCCGCGCCGCCATCTGCTCCTACTGACCGGCATCGTCTCGTCGACGGGCCGCTGCGCTTCCTGGGCCGGGCACCGGGCCCCACCCGGCCGCGGCGGGACGGCCCCTTTGGGGGCCTGCGGGCACGGCCCGTGCAACCCCAGTCTCTGACTGCCGTCGAGCACGGCTCTCGAGCGCGGCCTGGCAGCAGGGCTCGGGACGTCTCTGCCGTCGAGCGATGACCGGACCGCTGCCCGCCGAGAAAACGGGCCGCGCCCTGCGGCTTCCCTCGCTCCGCTAAACATAACGCGGGCGTTGTGTTTCACGCGGGCGTCATGTTTCCTTGCGCCGCCTCCGGCTGACGCCGGCCCCGTCGCGGCCGCCCTCGAGCTTTGCTGGCTCCACGCACCCCTCGCCCTCGACCGCGCTCGCCTGCTACCATGGAGGTACCTGCGAGGGGATGGGCACCATGGGCCACACGGCCGCCGCGATCAACCAGGCCACGCACGGGCCGACTCCCCCGGGCGCCGCCGATCGCCGCCGGCCTCACGCGGTCGACGGCGCTCGACCTGCATCTGCGATGGGCCGAGCCAAGGGCGCAGCCGCGCCAGCCGCTCGCCGGGCGACTCCACCGGCTTCCTGCTCCTCGCTTTCTTCGTGACTGAGACCTCCGAGCTTGAGGCCTGGCCAATCGAACTCAGATGGGGTATATACACAGCATATACCACGGCCATGAACGACGACGAGATTCGCAGGCTGATCTCCCACTACCTCGGCACCACCTCGCCGGAGATGGCCGATGTGGAGCTCGACATGATGGAGGGGCAACAGAGCTTCGGAGCAGACCACGCCCTGCGGGATCATGGCGTGAGCCAGGAGGAGATCCGGCAGGTGATCTACGAGCTGCCCGTGCCCGAGGAGAAGCGGAGCAAGCAGGGGCTTGCCCGCACGCTGTTTTGGGGCACGACCCGCACGGGCCGGGAGATCACGGTCGTGGCGCACGACCAGACGGTGGAGGGCGTGCGTCGCCTGACCCCGATCACAGCCTTCAACGAGACCGAGGACGAATGGAGGAGGCGCCGATGAACAAGCCAACCAAGATGAACAAGCCGACCAAGATGAACAAGCCAACCAAGATGAACACGCCGACCAAGGAGGAGCTGGCGGCCGCGGCCGCCCAGTACACCAAGGACAACGACTTCGCCCGCGACGAGCCGCACGAGGAGGTATGCGGCAAGACCGTGGCCATCAGCATCCGGCTGCCGGAGGCGCAGCTGATCATCCTCAAGGAGTTTGCCCGGCTGGAGGGGGTGGGCTATCAGACGCTGATGAAGCGATGGCTCGACGACCGGATCCGCGATGAGCATGCCAGGATGCGGGTGGACAAAACGTCGGAGGACGTGATCGTCGAGCTGCGACGGAGCTTCAACACGGCCATGCGCCAGCTGATCGACCTGCAGCGCCGGAGCAAGAAAGCAAGCTGATCTGTTGAACCCTCATGGCGTCACGGCGCTTACAGCGCGGCCTCCCGGGCCCGCGAGGCCCCTCCGAGGCAGAGCAGGTGCTGGCCCAGGCCAACGTCACCGACCCGCTGGGCATCCGGGACCGGACCATCCTCGAGATCCTCTACTCCACGATCATGGGCCGGGGAGAAGGCCGGCGACGACCACGATGCAGTGGCCGATGTACTCTTTTCGTCCTTGGCTGCCGAGGCCGCGGAGGACGATGCGTAGACGGCTGCGTGGAGATGACATACGCTTGGAAGTGGAGCGAGGGACCATGGTGCGCAAGATCACCATCGAGTACGAAGAGGACATCCTGCTCAGGCTGGGGCTGTCGCCGGACCAGTCTACCGAGGAGGCGAAGCTGTTGCTGGCAGCCAAGCTGTACGAGCAGGGGCGGATCACCTCGGGGCAGGCGGCCCGACTTTGCGGCAAGGAACGCGTTGCGTTTCTGCTGTCGCTGGAGCGCGTCGGCGTTGCCATGAGCAGCCTGCGGCCCGAGGACGCCGAGGCCGAGCTGAGCTTTGGCCGAGATGGCTGATCGGCTGGTCACCACCACGAGCCCGCTGCTCGTGCTGGCACGAGCAGATCTGCTGGAGGGTGGGGCGCCTGCCCCTGGACTTCATCTGCCCCAGGGAGGTGCTCGACGAGATAGCCTGGTCGCGCAGGATCACCGACTCAGCTGCTGTGGCTGTCAGCGGTTGATCAGGTTGTAGCGCAGGATGCAGGCCAGCGCCTCGAACGCGTCGTAGACCCCGATCTTCTTGCCCTCGTTGTATGAGCGGCCGCTGTAGGAGATCGGCACCTCGTAGATCCGGAAGCCACGGTGGGCCACCTTGGCCGTGAACTCCGGCTCGAACCCGAACCGGTCCTCCCGCAGCTCGATCTTGTGCACCACGTCGGTGCGGAAGGCCTTGTAGCAGGTCTCCATGTCGGTCAGGTTCAGGTCGGTCAGGATGTTGCTGAGGGTCGTGAGCGCCCTGTTGGCCATGTAGTGCCAGAACAGCATCACGCGGTGAGGCCCGCCGAGGAACCGGGAACCGAACACCACGTCGGCGCGCCCGTCGAGGATCGGCTCGATCAGGCGGGCATACTCGCGGGGGTCGTACTCCAGGTCGGCGTCCTGCACGATGATGATGTCGCCCAGCACCTCGGCGAACCCTCGCCGCAGCGCGGCACCCTTGCCCTGGTTGCGCGGCTGCAGGAACACACGTACGCGCGGGCGTGCCGCCGCTTCATCCCGCGCGCCGCCGCCGTATCCCGGAGCGCCCCGAGAGGGGCGCGAGGACCGGCGCGCCGCCCCGTCAGGGGCGCGAGGACCGGCACGCCCGTCGAACTCGCCGATGAGGATCTCACGGGTGCCGTCGGTGGAGCAGTCGTCCACGACGACCAGCTCCAGGCCGGTGCCCGCCGGCAGCTCGACGGCCAGCACGCGATCCAGGATCTCCCGAATGGTGGTGCGCTCGTTGAACACCGGCACCACGACCGAAAGCTTGTGCTTGTCTGACATGCGCCCGAACCCTACCATATCGTGGGCGCCACAGACTAGGTGCGCCGGGGTGTCACGGATGCGGCGAATCGTCATCCTGCTGGTTCTGGTCACCGCCATCGGCTCGCCGGCGAAGAGCCGGGGACAGAGCCGGCAGCAGGAGCTGGCCCGCAAGGTTCAGATCCTGCGGCAGGCCATGACCAGACGCGGGGAGCCTCCGGGCGAGATCAGCCTGGCGCTCGCCGCGCTCTACGCCCGCGCCAACCAGGCGAACGAAACGCTGGAGCAGGTGCGCCTGGCCCGCAAGCAGGGGGTGAGCGCGGGACGCATCGATCTGATCCTGGGCATGTTCTATCGCCAGCAGGCTCGCTACGACGCTGCCTTCAGCACGCTGGTTCGCGTGCTCGTGCAGCATCCGCAGCAGCCATTCGCCCTGGTCCAGCTGTGGAAGACCCTGTACGAGGCCAAGCTGCAGGGCAGCGAGGTGAAGACCGACACCGACGTGATCCGGGAGCGGCTGGCAGGTCTGGGTCTGCACTTCCCCGGCCAGTTTCGGCCCGATCGCATCTCGCAGGACAAGTCGAGAGAGCTGGCCGCGGCCGGCTACAACGCGCTGCTGACGGGAAAGACCCGGTTCGCCGCCGAGCTCTTCGAGGCCGCGATCGACGTGTTCCCCTCGAGCCCGCTCGCTCACAGGGGGCTCGGCATCGCGCGGGCCAGGCTCCAGGACTACGCCCGGGCCTCGGGCGCCTACCTGCTCTACCTGGAGCTCAAGCCCGACGCGCCCGACGCGGACCAGGTCGACCGGGTGCTGATGGACTACTGGAAACACCGCAGCGAGGTCAGCGAGTAACCACGACCCGCCCGCTCTTCAGCACCAGACGCGCGTGGTTCTCGCCGTAGTGGTACGGCACGTAGCGGTAGTCCGGCACATCGAACAGCACCAGGTCGGCCCGGCACCCCGGCGCCAGGCGTCCGATGTCGTCTCGTTGCAGCGAGCGCGCCGCCTCCACGGTCACCGCGCGCCAGGCCTCATCGACGCTGACCCGCATCTGCATGCAGGCCAGAGACATCATCAGCGGCAGGGAGGCCGTCATGCTGCTGCCCGGGTTCAGGTCGGTGCCGAGCGCCACGGGGACACCGGCGTCGATCAGGTCGCGAGCCGGAGGCCAGGGGCAGCGGCAGGTCAGGGCCGCTCCGGGCAGCAGCACGGCCGTGGTGCCGGCGCGCGCCAGTTGCTCGACGCCGGCGGTCGAGATCGCCTCCAGGTGGTCGGCAGACGCGGCGCCGGCCTCCGCCGCGACAGAGGCGCCGCCCTGGTCGGTGAACTGCTCGGCGTGCAGCCTGAGACCCAGGCCGTGGGCCCGCGCCGCCGCGAAGATCCGACGCACCTCCTCGGCGGAGAATGCGCCGTCCTCGCAGTAGGCGTCGCAGAACTGCGCCAGGCCCTCGCGCGCCGCCCGGGGCACCATCTCCTCGACCACCAGACGGAGATAGCCCTCCCGGTCGCCGGCGTGCTCGGGCGGGAGGGCGTGAGCGCCGAGGAGCGTCGGGACCACGTCCACCGCATGGCAGGCGGCCACGGTCCGCAGCACCTCGAGCAGCCGGAGCTCCCCCTCCGGCTCCAGCGCGTAGCCGCTCTTGCCCTCGATGGTGGTCACACCCCACGCCAACAGGCGCGAGAGGTTGGCGGCGCAGCCGGCGGCCAGCTCCTCGAAGGACGCCCGCCGGGTGGCCTCCACCGTGGAGAGGATCCCGCCCCCCGCCTTGTGGATCTCGAGGTAGGTCTTCCCCTGTGCCTTCATCCCGAACTCGACGCACCGCTGGCCGGCAAACACCGGGTGGGTGTGCGGGTCCACCAGCCCGGGGGTCACCAGCCCGCCACGCGCGTCCAGCACCCGCGCGCGCCCGCCCACCGGGAAGCGCTGCTCCAGCTCTGTCTCGGCACAGACTCCCATGACCCGGTCGCCGCCACAGACCACCGCCGCAGATTCGACGAGCCCCACCCCGTCGCCCTCCATTGTCAACACCTGCCCGGCGTTGCGAATCACCAGATCCGCGGCGGGATCCGGTGCGGGCTGCTGCCGGCTTGTCACCACGAGATGGCGGCTGCCGTCCTCGAGCACCAGCTCGAGGCGGTCCTTCGCGACCGACTGGGCGTCGCGGATCCGGGCCCGCCCGCCGTGGACCCTGTCGGGTCCGAGCAGCTGCTTGAGCCGGTGGATCGTCCCCTCCACCCTCACCGCGGCGCCATGGTACATCACCTCGATGGACATGACCGATCTCCAGGTGGCGCAGTTTTCCAGGGTCGCGCCACCCGGTCAACCAGTCACACCTCCGCCCGACTGATGCGGGCCGCAGGGTGATTGACATTTCATACCCTTATGGTAGGTTAGCTGCGCGTAATCTCGTCGGAAACTGCTCCAGGGCTGGTGCCGAAGGCGGTGCTGGAGAGGGTATGATAGGGCCCACCGATGGACGAATCCAAAGACAACAACGCGGCAGGCAACGGCGACGACGGTGGAGATGAGGGACGCAAGCGGAGCAAGTGGCTTGATTCCCTGATCGAGCGACTCGACGACGAGGACTCATCGGGCGATGACAGCATGGCCCCGACAGATGAGCCAAAGCTCGACCTGTCACCGGACGAGAACGCAGCGGCTGTTCGCACGCAGGAGGCCACCGAAGCGGAGTTGAAGGTCCTGGAGCAGTTCGACTCCGAGGAGAGCGAGGAGAGCGGGGAGGAGCCGGCTCCCGAGATGCCGGCAGTCGAGCTCGGCGGGGAGGATCTGATGATGCTCCGCTCCGGCGAGTACCAGGCCATGCCGGATGTCGTCCCCCCACCGACGCCGCCTCCCGTGCCGGCCGCCCCCGCGCCGGCGGTGCCCTCCGCACAGGAGACGAAGGACGAGGACGACGAGGGGTTGACGTTCGAGATCGGCGAGGAGATCGAGGACGACGCCCCCTACGGTGTGAGCGAGCCCGACGAGGCGGCCCGGACCGAGATCGAGCTGGCCCCGGCGGACGAGCCCGACCTGGCTCAGGAGCCCGAATCCCCGGAGGTCGAGCCGATCGACCTCGAGCTCGAGGCGGACGGGGAGACGCCCGCAGCACAGGAACAGGAGCCGGAGCAGGATCAGACAACGCCCGAGCAGGCAGAGTCAGAGGAGCCCGAGATCGAGCTCGAGGCCCGGTCGATGGAGCACCCGGGCCCGTCGCCCACGGCCCCGGAGCTGCAGGCGACGGTGGACGTGGAGCTGGACGACGTGGACGAGGAGGGGCCGACCATCGCGCTACAGCCGGGTGACGGTCCCGCCGAGGATCTGGACGACAGCGACGACGAGGAGCCGGCTCCCTCGGTCCTGGCGCTGGCGCTCCAGATGGCCGAGGAGGACGACCCGCTGCGCATGGAAGCGGCGCTGGTCCGCGAGGCGCAGTCGGTGGAGGAACCCCGGCGCAAGGCGCTGCTGGAGCACGAGCTGGGTCACCTGCTGCAGGAACGTCTGGACAACGAGAGCCGTGCGGCCAAGGCCTACGCGCAGGCGCTGAACCTCGACCCCAACCTGCGCCCCAATGTGTGGGCCATCGCCCGCATCTTCTCCCGACGGGAGCTTTGGACCAACCTGGTCAAGCTCTACGACGCCCAGATCCGCTTCGAGCAGGACGACCAGCGCCGGGCCGAGATCCTGCTGGAGAAGGGCTGGATGATGCAGGACCGGATGGGGGATCTGGCGGGCGCCCGCGAGAGCTTCTGGGCCGCCTATCAGGCCCACGAGAGCTGGCTCGCCCCACTGCTCGCCCTGGAGCAACTGGACGTCGCCCAGGGTGACATGGACGACATGGCCCAGGTCCTGCGCCACATGGCCGAGACAGCCCAGGATCCTGCCAGGCGGACGGCGGTATTGATGGACCTGGCGCGGATGCAGGAGCAGCTGAGCGGAGGCAACGCCCAGGTCGCCCTG
>Ga0180009_10005039_pt1 | contig 14306 bp, 8 predicted proteins | sample OS_PC_MetaG_FD_123537 | JGI IMG/M metagenome (GOLD analysis project Ga0180009, IMG submission 123537) | Groundwater microbial communities from the Aspo Hard Rock Laboratory (HRL) deep subsurface site, Sweden - OS_PC_MetaG | ecosystem: Environmental > Aquatic > Deep subsurface > Groundwater...
CTCCTCACTGACTTTGATTTCGGGCGAGAGCGATCCTGACCAACCACCATTGGAATATGTGATCTTCGACAACCAGTTCTGACAAACCAGACCCATCTCGGCCTCGGAGGCGAGCTCAGCGGTGGCTGTCTGGAATGGCAATGCCCAGATCAGAAGACTCACTAAAATTGTAATATATAGCGTTGGGATTTCTGAATTTATGCCCGTTCTGATGTCTAACATGGAAGATCCTCCGATAATTATTCTCGGTGCCGACGGCAAATACATTTACCCTATTGTGATAATGTAGGGCAAAAGACCGATTTGTCAACAGTTATACGTCAAAGTCCATATACGTCAAAGTCCTATCTTTAGAGTGCTTTATGTCGACCTGAACATAATAACCCAAGTCCACTATCGCCAACAGTTTGTATACGCGGCAAAGATGTGGCAGAATGATCCTAAATCAGAGCGATTTAATTGTCGGATACTCCGCTTCCATGGCCGTGATGCTTGATCTTCTCAGCATAGGTCATGTGTTTGCGGGAATAGTACTCGTCCGAGATCCTGCGAGTAATACCCGAGAGAGCGATGATTGCTATGAGATTCGGTATGGTCATCAACCCGAGAGCTATTTCTCCGAAATGCCAGACAGTTTCGAGTTGCAGGATGGCTCCCAGGAAAAGAACGATGCAATACACGAATCGATACGGCATGACCCATGAATTGCCGAAAAGGTACTGGACCGACCTGTCTCCATAGTACGACCAGCTGATCATCGTCGAAAGAGCGAACAAGAACACTGACCCCGTAACAATATACCCGCCATAACCTTTCAGGAATGTCAATCCATGTTCGAATGCATAAGCCGTCATCGGGGAACTATTGAGCAATTCGCCGTTGACCATAGCCGTGTGGGCATCAGTCACAACGATGGCAAGTCCGGTGATCGAGCAGACAATGATGGTGTCGATATAGGGACCCATCATAGCGACAGTCCCCTCACGCACCGGTTCGGTTGTCTTGGCTGCAGCATGCGCGATCGGTGCAGACCCCTGCCCCGCTTCATTGGAGAATAGCCCGCGCTTGATCCCTTGAACCATTGTCATGATGAAAGCAGAACCAGCAAAACCGCCAGCGGTACCGGAGAATGTAAACGCGCCCTGGAATATTGATGCGAACGCCCCCGGGATCTTGTCGGCATTCAGGATTAGAATCAGGATTCCCCCAATCAAGTATACTACTGTCATGAACGGCGTCAGCTTGCTGGCAACCTGACCGATTCTCTTGATGCCACCGATTATGACCAAACCCACGATTACAGCAAGAGAAACCCCGGTCACCCAGCTCGGTATAGCGAAATCGGAATTCAACTGGTCAGCGACCGTGAATGCCTGGATCGAGTTTCCTGTGCAGAACGAACAGATGGCAGCGGCAGCTGCGAAGACGATCGCCAGCCATTTCCAGCCAAGTCCCTGCTCGATATAGTACATGGGACCACCCGACGCAGAACCGTCGGGATTGATCATCCTATATTTCATCGACAGCGTACATTCAGCATACTTGAGAGATGTCCCGAAGATAGCGGTAACCCACATCCAGAATAACGCCCCCGGACCGCCATAGTGAATAGCCAACGCGACACCAGCGATATTGCCGATTCCGATCGTGGCCGAGAGAGCGGCGGAAAGAGCCTGAAAGTGCGAAATGTCACCGGCATCCTTGGGGTCATCGTACTTGCCTCTGGTAATATTAATGGCGTGCCCGATCCTCTTCAGTTGAGGCCAGCCGAGTTTGAATGTGATGAATATGCCCGTTCCGACCAGGAGTAAAACCATACCGGGGAATGACTCGGGGGTCTCCCAGACAAACTTGTTTACTGCATCAATAACGCTCGTGATGAATCCCATGTTACCTCCCGGCGTGAACTTGATGGGCGCAGTCCATTACTTCGCTGGCGCGACGGAATTGATGTTCAATGCTCACAATTTTCGATAAATGTACATCCTGAGTCAGCATTGGCAAGAAAAAACTCCCAGGCAACCCCAAAGACGCTGACCCAGTCTGAAGGGCTTGTTGAAAAAGTCAATGTAGCGCTAAACTCCGTCATCGCAAGGAACGGAGCGACGTGGCGATCTCCGACCCTGCGCTGTCAGGAATCCCTTCCTGACAGCTTGATAATACGGGCAGGAAAGGATTCCTGCCCGCGCGGAAGTTCGTTGTGAGAAGCCGAGACGGCCAGGGTTCGCTCGCAGTGATATTATGAGAGCGCGCCTCCGGGGTATAAGCTATCTTAGTTTATGCCTTGGAAAAACAGCTAACGAAGGAGGCGCACAGGATGAATATATCATTTGACGGTCACAAAGGCTACACTCTTTGTTCGATGACGATTGACGGACTTTATCAACAGGCCCTGAAGAATGGAGTGCCTTCGGCTGTTACTGGAATTTATGTTGAAACTGATGTCGGAATCCAGTTCAAATGAACAAGCAGATAACCGATGTGTTATAAGAAGGCGACAAGAGTATGAGCGTCAATCGACTCGATCTGCAACTACGTGAAATAGTGATCCTCGAATGTCACATATGATAGGAGGCGGCGATGATTGAAAGAACAGAGAAACTGATGGCTGATTTCAAGAAACTCGGACTAGTGAACACCGGGGATATTCGCTGGAATCTTAATACACCATCGCTCTACGAACAGGCTATCCGCAGGCGTGAGGGAATTCTCGCCCATCTCGGTCCGCTTGTGGTGAGAACTGGACACCACACAGCCCGAGCGGCGCAGGACAAGTACATTGTGGATGAACCGTCATCGACAAAAAACATCTGGTGGGGAAAAGTCAACAAGCCCATCAGCGAAGAGAGGTTCAGTAGCATACATGACAGAGTGAGAGCATATCTGCAGGGCCGGGAATTGTATGTTGAAGATGTGTATGTCGGTGCCGATCCGGCTTACAGGCGGTCAATTCGAGTAATCACCGAAAATGCCTGGCATTGCCTTTTTGCACGCAACATGTTCATCAGAATTCCCGACAAATCGGAGCGGCTCGCCTTCGATCCTGAGTTCACCGTCCTGCACGTTCCGCATTTCCATGCTCTCCCAGAGATGGACGGTACTAGAAGTGAGACATTCATCATTGTACACTTCGGGAAAAAACTTGTGATAATCGGAGGAACCAGCTATGCGGGGGAAATCAAGAAATCAGCATTTACTATAATGAATTACCTTCTCCCGCAGGAGAATGTGCTCTCGATGCACTGCTCGGCAAACATCGGCAAAAATGATGATGTCGCGCTCTTTTTCGGACTGTCCGGCACCGGCAAGACAACACTCTCCGCTGACCCGGAACGGCGACTGATTGGAGACGATGAGCATGGATGGAGTGAGCAGGGAGTATTCAACTTTGAAGGCGGGTGTTACGCAAAAGTCATCAAGCTCTCGAACGAGGCGGAGCCGGAAATCTACGAGACCACCAGGAAGTTCGGGACGATTCTTGAGAATGTAGCTATCGATCCCGACACCAGGATGATCGACCTTGACGACGGTACCCTGACGGAAAATACCAGAGCTGCATATCCGATAACTCACATTGAATCGGCGGTCAGAGATGGTCTGGGTGGAATTCCGAAAAATGTCATCATGCTAACCTACGATGCGTTCGGAGTCGTCCCTCCAATTTCAAAGTTGACTCCTCAGCAGGCAATGTACCATTTCATATCCGGATATACAGCCAAGGTAGGCGGAACCGAAAAGGGCCTCGGCAAGGAGCCGCAAGCGGTCTTTTCGGCTTGTTTCGGCGCACCATTCATGGCGCTGCATCCGACTGCATACGCAGAACTGCTTCAGAAAAGAATCAAAAACCACGGAGTGAACTGCTGGTTGATCAACACCGGGCTGATCGGCGGTCAGTTCGGAATCGGCCGGAGGATCAAGATTGCTCATACTCGAGCGATAGTGAAAGCGGCATTGACAGGCGCGTTGAACAGTGTTTCATTCACGACAGAACCGGTATTCAACCTTGCGATTCCGACTGAATGTCCAGGCGTTCCGTCGGATATCCTGAATCCGCGCAATACGTGGTCGAATCAGGAAGAATATGACAAGGTTGCTCAGAAACTCGCGGAGAACTTCCGTAAGAACTTCGTAGAGTACAAAGACGCAGTCTCCGCGGAAGTCGTGGAATCCGGTCCCGGGAGGATGAAAGTCTCGATCTAGCTCACTCAGATTCACTGTTTGAATAACGGACAGACGCAAACCAGGGATAGGTGAGGAACGTACATGTCAGTAGATAGGATCGGTATCATCACAAGTGGAGGCGATGCGCCGGGCATGAATGCCTGCATACGCGCAGTCGTGCGCACTGCACTCAAGAAGGGGATGGAAGTCTACGGATATAGGCGAGGCTATCAGGGACTCATCGCCGATGATTTCATTCCGCTGAGAAGATTCGCAGTGTCGAACATTATTCAGACCGGGGGCAGTATTCTCATTTCATCGAGAAGTGAAGAGTTCATGACACCTGAGGGCAGGAAGAAAGCCTGCGACAACCTCAACAAACGCGGCGTCAAAGGACTGATTGTCATCGGGGGCAATGGAAGTCTCACCGGTGCCCACCTGCTGAACCAGGAGAGCGATATCAAGGTCATCGGTATTCCGGGAACCATCGATAGAGACATCTATGGAACTGAGCAGACAATCGGCTTCGACACAGCGGTCAACACCGCGCTCGATGCTATCGACAGGATTCGTGACACTGCATCGGCAATGGAGAGGGTTTTCCTGATTGAGGTCATGGGCCGGCACTGCGGCGATATTGCACTTCTGTCCGGTGTGGCAGGAGGCGCCGATGCCGTGCTGGTGCCGGAAATCAAGACGGATATCGATCAATTGATACAGGATATCAAGTCGGGCCTTGAGGTTGGAAAGAAGACGAATCTGCTGGTCGTGGCCGAGGGAGACGATTCCGGAGGAGCGCTTGAGCTATCCCGGATACTTCAGGAAAAAGGCGGTATCAAATCATGGGTATCTATCCTGGGGCACATTCAGCGTGGCGGCAGACCTACAGCAAGAGACAGGTATTTCGCTACATTGTTCGGGATAGCGGCCACCGACGCACTCGCGGACGGCATCTCAGGAGTCATGATCGGCTATGATGGACGGCAGGTCAAACATGTTCCGCTGAAGGAGACTTATTCGAACAAGAAAGTATACAATGAGGAAACCAGAAGATTGCTGCAAGCTGTGGTATAGAAATCGGACTAGTCCGGGGACCGGGAAGAACGGATTCTCCAGTACGAAACAAAGCAGCTTGGGAAATGGCAGCTTACGGCCGATAGCAGATAAGATGACCATTACACGCGGGTAAGAATATGAGTGACAGTTTCATCAGAGCAATAAAGACATTCCAGGTACATCCGACGCTTCCCGATACGTTGCAGGATCTAAAGAAAATCGCTTTCAACGTCTGGTGGAGTTGGAATCATGACGCAATAGGCCTTTTTCGTCGTCTCGACCGAAACCTGTGGGAGAGCACAGGCCACAATCCTGTGTTGTTGCTGGGATCAATAGAGCAAGCCAAGCTCCAACAGGCGGCGGCCGACGAGGGTTTCATAGCGCACCTCGAACGAGTCTCTCAGGATCTGGATAAATATGTTTCAGGTGCGGGATGGTTCGGCAAGACACAGTTCATGAGCGATCAGCCGGTCATTGCGTACTTCTCGGCAGAATTCGGGTTGACAGAATGCCTTCAGAGCTATTCGGGCGGACTCGGCATACTTGCAGGCGATCACATCAAATCTGCCAGCGACCTCGGAGTCCCTCTGGTCGGTGTCGGGCTGCTATATCAACAGGGGTACTTCCAACAATATCTGAATAACGACGGATGGCAACAGGAATTCTATCCCGAAAACGACTTTTACAACCTGCCTTTGACGCGCATTGACGATGATAAGGGCAAGCCTGTAACCTTATCGATCGCGTTTCCCGGCCGCAACGTTCTTGCGTATATCTGGAGAGTCCAGGTTGGCAGGATTAGCGTCTATCTTCTGGACACCGACGTGCCACAGAATTCGCCTGAAGACCGCGCGATTGCAAGCCAGTTGTACGGAGGCGATGTTGAAACGCGGATCAAGCAGGAAATCGTGCTGGGAATCGGCGGCATGTTGGCTCTGGATGCGCTCGGGATCAATCCAACAGTCTGCCATATGAACGAAGGTCATTCCGCATTCCTGGCGCTTGAGAGAATGCGCCGCTGGATTCAGGTGGACAATATCTCCACCTTTGAAGCCATCATGCTATCGAGACAGAGCACCGTGTTCACTTCGCACACTCCCGTTCCGGCAGGTATCGACGAATTCCCGGAACTGTTGATGCAGCGTTATTTCAAACAGTACTATCCACAGTTGAAGATGTCCTGGCCCGAATTTCTCGCACTCGGACAGTCAGCGGATTCAGGCACCACTCCTCAGCCTTTTAACATGGCCTATCTTGCGCTGAGACTTTCATCGTATATCAACGGTGTCTCAAAGCTTCACGGTGAAGTAACGAGGAAGATGTGGCAGAAATTCTGGCAGAAGGTCCCCATGGACGAGATACCGATTGGGCACGTTACCAACGGCATCCATACTAATTCGTGGATTTCCGCGGAAATCTCCGTGCTCTTTGACAGATATTTGGGACCGTCATGGAATATTGGCACCGCCGATCACAGTGTCTGGGCCAGAATCTCTGAGATCCCTGACGAGGAGCTCTGGCGAGTACACGAGAGAAGGCGTGAGAGACTGGTCGCATTCACCCGGAGAAGACTGCGCGAGCAGGTGAAACGTCGTGGAGGACTCAGTTGGGAGATGAAGGCTGCTCAGGAAGCGCTCAATTCGGAGACCTTGACTATAGGATTTGCAAGACGATTTGCGACATACAAGAGAGGCACTCTGCTTTTCAAGGATCTCGACCGGCTCATCAAGATATTGACCGACTCGGATCGCCCCGTTCAGCTCATCTTCGCAGGCAAGGCTCACCCACGTGACAACGACGGTAAAGACCTCATCAAAGAAATTATACACATGGCAAGACGGGAAGAGCTGCGGCACCGGATTGTGTTCCTTGAGAACTACGATATCGCCCTGGCGCGCTATCTTGTTCAGGGTACCGATATCTGGCTCAACACGCCACGCCGTCCGATGGAGGCATCAGGGACATCCGGAATGAAAGTCGTCTTTAATGGCGGCATCAATCTGAGCATACCGGATGGATGGTGGGCAGAAGCATACACTCCCGATGTCGGATGGGCGATAGGACGCGGCGAAGAGTATGCGGACCTCAGGTATCAGGACTGGGTTGAAGCGAACGCGCTGTACGATGTGCTCGAAAAGGAAGTCGTCCCACTGTATTATGATCGGGGACCCGACAGTCTGCCGCGCGGATGGATTGCCAAGATGAAGGAATCGATGCGCCAACTCTGCCCCGTTTACAATACGGGCAGGATGGTGCAGAATTATGCCGAATCGTTCTATCTGCCGGCCTACCGCCAGTCCAATATCCTGAATAAGGACGATCGAAAAGAGCTCAAAGCGCTCTCCTTATGGCGATCGAATCTGAAAGAGAAATGGAAAGACGTAAAGATCCTTGAAGTAAACCCCAAAATTCCGGACAAGACTGAAGTTGGATCAGAATTGGAAGTGGAGGTTGGAGTGCATCTCGGCGATCTGCTGCCATCTGACGTTCTGGTCGAAATGTATTTTGGGCGTGCCGGCTATGGTGAAGCAATGAGTGACGCTGAGGCAATACAACTCGACTTCACCGGAGATGAGCGCGAAGGGATTTATGTATTCCGAGGCAAAGTGCGCTTTGCCAAATCGGGCAAACACGGTTTTTCTGTTCGGATAATCCCTTTCCACAGAAGCCTTGTCAATCGTTTTGAGCTCGGCATTGTCTCCTGGGCTGACAACCCGGTATAGAGCTGTTCTGTCACATTTCTCAGCCCGTGACTTTGCTTTCGCGGGCCGTTCCGTTTGATTGCTGACGCATTAATGCTTTCGGTTCCTCCTCGATCACCTTATATTCTTCAAATTGATTAACGTAACCACACTCCAGCGTCGGGAGATTTCGCGATGAAAACACTCGGTATGTCGACCAGGCTAACCCTGCTACTTCTCACCTCTCTGATCTACCTTTCCTGTGGCGGGGAGTCAAATCCAAAGGATCGTGCAGTCGCTGAAGCGAAATATCCACCCACGCAGATGAAGGACGCTGTCGATACACTTCACGGCACCGTCATTACAGATCCCTACCGCTGGCTGGAAGATGGAGAATCAGAACAAGTCATCAAGTGGACGATAGCGCAAAACAACTACACGCGTGATGTTCTGAATGCAATCCCGATCAGAGATCAACTCCAATTCGAGCTGAAAGAGGCAATGATGATCGGCGATGTGTCCGCGCCCCGCATATATGGCAGCAGATACTTCTATACCAAGCGCAGCGAGACACAGGATCAGGCGGTACTATACATGAAGATCGGGAAGAACGGCGACCCTGTCGCGCTCATCGATCCGAATGCCATGAGTGCGCACGCGATTGTGTCTCTCGACTGGTTTTTCCCATCGCACGATGGCAAGTTGGTTGCCTATGGGCTCTCCTCCGGCGGTGACGAGCAAAGCACGCTTGCAGTTCTCAACACTGATGACCTCAAGCATACATCCGACACAATACCGCGAACATCGGCCGCAAGTCTTGCCTGGTTGCCCGACAACTCTGGGTTCTACTATACTCGCTATCCGACGAAGGGTGAAGTCCCCGAGGGCGAGGAAGTATACCACCGCCACGTGTTCCTCCACATGCTCGGAGAGGATCCCGCAGACGACAATAAGATATTCGGCGATGGGTTCGATATGCAGGATTGGACTGATGTACTGCTTTCCGAGTCTGGTCGTTACCTGATCGTGTATGTTTTCAAGGGCTGGAGCAAATCGGAATTATATCTAAGAGACCTCAGCACTGATCGTGGCTTCGTTCCGCTGGCGAAAGGCGTGGAAGCTCACTTCAGGCCTTCGTTTCTCGGCGATGATCTGTATGTTCGAACGAATCTCAACGCCTCCAATTTCCGCGTGTTGAAAGCGGACTTCGGCGGTGACGATGTGACGAGTTGGAAGGAAATCGTGCCGGAGCAGGAGAATTCGATGCTGGAATCATTCGGAGTGGCCGCTGATCGTCTGGTTCTCAGCTACCTGCATGATGTTTCTTCGCAACTGAGACTCTACAACCCTCGGGACAATTCGACTGCCGAGATTGAACTTCCCGGCATTGGATCGGTCAGTCAGACTTATGGAGAGATCCATGGCAGGGAAATATTCTTCGATTATGAGTCGTTCTTTGTTCCGACTACGATCTTCGCATGCGATGTCACATCGGGCGAGATAGCAGTGTACGACAGTGTCGAAGCCGAGGCAAACCCCGAACTCTTCACCACGAAATTCGTCAAATACCGCTCCAAGGACAGTACTGAAATCTCTATGTTTGTGGTTCACAAGAAGGACCTCAAACTCGATGGCACCAATCCAACTCTGCTGACCGGCTACGGCGGGTTCAGTCATTCCGAAACACCCTATTTCTCGGCCACACGGCTAATCTGGCTCAATAGCGGCGGAGTATATGCGCTGCCACATCTGAGGGGCGGTGCGGAGTACGGAGAAGAATGGCACAAAGGCGGGATGCTTGACAAGAAGCAGAACACTTTTGATGACTTCATCGCAGCTGCTGAGTACTTGATAGAGCAGAGTTACACAAGCAACAGCAAGCTCGCAATCTGGGGTGGATCGAACGGTGGCCTGCTTGTCGGCGCCGTTGAAACACAGCGTCCCGACCTGTTCAAAGTTGTCATCTGCAGCAATCCGCTGCTCGATATGGTCAGATATCACCAATTCCTGATAGCGCGGCTATGGATTCCGGAATACGGTTCGGCTGATGATCCGGACCAGTTCGATTTTATATATGCCTATTCGCCGTATCACCATGTGGTGGATGGAACTGCCTATCCGGCGACTCTGGTACTTACGTCAGACTCGGATTCGCGCGTCGATCCACTGCACGCTCGAAAGATGGTCGCAAGGCTGCAGGCGGCCAATGCCTCCGAACATCCGCAGCTTCTCAGATTCGAATTCGAAGCGGGGCATGGGCAGGGAATGCCGATGTGGAAACGAACTGAGCAATACACCGACATCTACTCATTCATCTTCTGGCAGCTCGGAATGAAGCTGGCGGAGTGATATGTCCGGGCGTCAGGAAGTGATTCCAAATGGTGCAAGCAAAGGCTGCGCCTCAGCGCATCCTGACAGGATAGCAGGAGCATAGCTCCTGCGAGCACTTCCATAGCGCTGCAGGAATTCTCTCATCCCGCGGGCAGGAATCCTTTCATCCCGCGGGCAGGAATTCTTTCATCCCGCGGGCAGGAATCCTTTCCTGCACGATTTATTCACATGTCGTATCACAGAGCCGTCGGGATAGGAATGCTAACGGCGTACGGAATGAGCATCAAAAGATGGGCCGCACACCTTCAATGATTACGCACGACTTAACTTTTTGGTTGTCAAAAGGTCAGTTCTTCCCTACAATTTCCGTGTACTCTGATATCGATAACGAAAGGATAGATCATGCATAGGATCATCTATTACTGGTTCATTTTCTCTCTCGTAGCAGGATCCACAGCTCCGGGTGCGAAGATCACTTTCGATGATCTCTACAGTGTACCCTCAATTGGGGATTTGCAGATATCCCCCGATGGCGAGCGCATTGCGTTCACATTGACCGAGAATGATTTGCAGACAGATGAGTCTCAGCAGCATATATGGGTCATGGGCAGTGACGGTTCTAATCTCAGACAGTTGACAAGCTCTATTGACGGCGAATCTCACCCTCGTTGGTCGCCCGATGGAAAGTCCCTGGCATTCCATGCAGACAGTGGAGATGGAAGCCAGGTGTGGTTTCTCACTCTTGAAGACCGTAAAACAAAGAAGATTACTTCCATCTCGACTGGAGCTGAGAATCTGGTATGGTCGCCGGATGGGCAGAAGATTGCGTTCAGCTCGCTCGTGTTTCCTGAGTGCCGTGACGATGACTGCAATCGTTCAAGGCTTGAAGAGAAAGATAACAATCCGGTCAAAGCAAGGCTCTACGATCATTTGATGTTCCGTCACTACAATTACTGGTTCGACGGTATGGTCGACCGGATATTTGTACATGACACAAAGGCCGATCAGACACGACAACTAACATTCACTCACGACAACGCACCGATATCGCCAATCGGAGGTCATTACGGTTTTGCTTTCTCTCCCGACGGTACTGAACTCTGTTATGAAGCCAATACTGATTCGATTCCTGCGCTCTCGACCAACAGCGATCTTTTCACGATACCTGTGATTGGCGGTGAACCGGTCAGGATCACGACCGGCAAGGGATCAGACTTCGCAGCGCAGTATTCCCCCGATGCCAAGTATATCGCTTACCTCTCGATGGCGCGTGCAGGCTATGAGTCGGACCAGTCTGACCTCGTTCTCTATGACCGGCAAACGGGCTCGCATACGAATCTCACCGAGGATTTCGACCAATCCGTACGAGGTCAGCGCTGGCACCCTAATATGAGACACATCTATTTCGTCGCTATCGAGCATGGATTCCAGTGTGTTTGGCGAATAGATGTCAAATCGCGTAAGGTCGAAAAGTTACTTGACGATGCCGTGTACGGCGGATTCGTAATTTCGCCCGATGGCCGCTATCTTGTGGTCACGCGCTCACTGTCGAATCAGCCCTATGAAATTCATCGCTATGAAATTGCGTCAAGAAAACTGACTCGCCTGACGCATTTCAATGACGAGATGGTCAGCAGGCTCGACATGAACCGTGCGGAAGATTTCTGGTTCGAGGGCTTCAACGGCGATTCCGTGCATGGATTCCTCACCCTGCCGCCTGACTTCGATCCAAACACCAGCTACCCGCTCGCGCTATTGATTCACGGTGGTCCGCAATGGTGCTGGCTCGGCGATTTCAACTACTACGGCTGGAACACGCAACTTGTCGCTGCACAGGGTTACATTGTGGCACAGATCGACCCGCACGGCAGCGCTGGCTATGGCCTTAGATTCAAAGAGCATGTTTCCGGCAATTGGGGCAGAGGAGACTATGAGGATTTGATGCTCGGTGTTGACTATCTGATTGCGACTCACTCCTACATCGACTCCACAAGAATGGCAGCTCTCGGCAGATCGTTCGGCGGTTTCATGGTCAACTGGATTTGTGGACACACAGATCGATTCAAATGCCTGATCTGCATTGATGGGACATTCAACCACATCGCCGGTTACGGCTCAACCGATGAGCTGTGGTTCCCTGAATGGGATTTCAAGGGAACTCCCTGGACAAATCGCAAGGAGTATATAAGGTCATCACCGGCGACATATGTCGAGAATTTCAAAACACCGACCATGGTGATTCACGGAGAAAGAGACTATCGTGTCGATCCGAGCGAGGCGTTTCAGATGTTCACATCGCTACAGAGGATGGGTGTGCCATCGCAGCTTCTGTTCTATCCCGACGAAGGCCACTCGATCGGAAAGCTGAAGAACCTTCGGCACGTCTACGAGAAGCAGTTCGAGTGGCTGGCGAGGTGGCTGAATGACTGACAGTTCTCTGACGTGACTTGAGCAGATCGTTATGATCAATCAGTCCTTTCTGTCCCCCTCTCCGCCCGGCGTTTGTCCGTGAGCCTTCAGCAGCGCAAGGCTGGAGTCGATCCATTGGAATATCGAATCGCGCTCGCTGTCAGATGGCGCGTTACGATCGCTAACTGCTTGCTTCGCATCATTAGCTCCCCCTTATCGACTGGGGAATTCAAGCAACTGATAGTCCCTGTGATTTGAATTCGAATTAGAAAACCGGCCCCATATCGGAGCCGGTTCATATATCAAACAAGAATTCACATTCTAATTGCCTGGCTTCTTGAGAGGCTGACCCTTCAAAGAATCCGGAACAGGCATCATCCTCGTCGGCACCGAAGCGGAGTCAGGCATCACAAAGAGAGACTCGTCAACTTTCTGGTTAACCGAAATTGAGTCGAACGTGACCATCATACGGCCCTGGGCGGACACTGTCCTCAGCTTGAAAGGATAAACATAGCCATCGATTGTCTTGAAGTCCTCGAAGAACTGCTCCACCGGACCCTCGGGAGTGTCCACTTCTGTCTTCACCATGTAATATGTATCTTTGTCATAGTAGGAATAATTCGAATCACCGGTGGACTGCATAAAGAGCATTTTGTAGCAGTCGACACCCTTTACAGGCTCTTCAGCGACGAATTCATACTTGCCGCCGCGTTCAGTGAATCCTACCAGCGGCTCAATGCGAGTCTGTTCGAGCCGTTTTTGGAGCTCTTCTCCATCATACGTCTTGAAGCCCATCGGGCTGGTCGACCATACGTGCTTGCCGTCGCAGCCTTCATTAACTTCAAACATCGGGGATGTAATTTGAAGCAGGTGAAAATTCGGGGCTTTCTTGGTGATTACGATATCACCGGTCATTCCGCCCATGTTGATCTTGCCGGACATCCTTAGAGACTGCAGAGCCTCCAGGTTCTTCATGCCACCCATCGCCGCGATATGCTTGTTGTATATCTCATCCGCATCGGCAGCTATGAGGATTACGCTGAACGCCAGTGTCAACAATAACACAATTGCCGTAACAGCCGTCGCTTTCTTCATTGTGACTCCTTTCTACGGTTTTTAGTTGTTACAATCCGCCAAATATATGGTTTCAGCCCCGATTGTCCATGAATTTCTTGTGGACCCATGCAAGTCTCTGTGTCGGGGAGCACATCCGCATTTCCAGCGCTCATTGCCTCTGCACCCGCTGCCAGGATGGCCATTCACTCCAACGGGACCTCACGGCACTCAGAATAACCTTGACAGTTTGACTCTTGTTATTATATTTACTGCATGACAAGAGATATCTCATTCGGACCGCTATTCACCGAGCCTGCCCACAAGTTACAGTACTATTACTGGCGCTGGTGCATGCTCCCGACTATGATCGGATAGTGGCTGTTTGAGAACGTAAGTCAAAAGAAGATAAAGTTTTAAGCTCACTATCCGATGAAGATAGTGAGCTTTTTTCATAGGTGATATCGATGAATCTACTCGAAATTTTGAAAGAACCGGAATCAGGAAAGCCGATAGAGCTGGATCCAACAGTTCTGGAGCTGCCGGGCGATTTGGAAACGCCTGTCTCAGCCTATCTGAAGCTGGAGTCAGTTGGTGCGAAATTCCTCCTCGAGA
>Ga0180009_10005040_pt1 | contig 14305 bp, 17 predicted proteins | sample OS_PC_MetaG_FD_123537 | JGI IMG/M metagenome (GOLD analysis project Ga0180009, IMG submission 123537) | Groundwater microbial communities from the Aspo Hard Rock Laboratory (HRL) deep subsurface site, Sweden - OS_PC_MetaG | ecosystem: Environmental > Aquatic > Deep subsurface > Groundwater...
GCCGCCCAAGACCAGCGCCAGGCCTTCACCTTCCAATGACCATTGCCGCCCCAACAGGCTGCCGATAATGCTGCCTGCGAGTAATGTCAGCAAGGGTACCGCATACACGGCCAATGATCCGCGCACCAGCGCGGACTCTTCAACACCCACAACCACCTGCTCGCCGACCTGAGCACCGCTGTGATTCAGCGCCCGCACGCGCGTGCGCTTCTGTCCCAGCACCTTGGCCAAGGTCGCGGTGCCGCAGCCTTTATTGGCCGCGCAGCCGCCACAGGTTGATTGGCGCTGGGTCTCGACCCAGGGAAACTCCCCTTCAGTGGCAACCACCTGTGCGGATTCTTCGATCATGCTATAAACCGCATTTGCCACGGAATCACACGGAAAAACCCGGACCAGATCATCAGCTTCTCGCCGGGACCGCCATCATCCGCAAGGGGGTGAATAGTCGCTCCGGGAATACGCTGTGTTTCAGTGTCTTCCGTGTGTTTCCGTGGCTGGAATGATTTTTTTGGGATCATAGGTACATCCTAACAGAGTCACTCAAGGCCGATGCTGCATGGATTGTTCAATGCGCTCCACGGTACGCCGGGGCACCTCGCCTACCACAGTCATTTGATACTCGCCGCGGCGTACCGCCAAGGCATGTACCGCCCCCATGCTGGATAAGCCCGAGGGCGCCTGCTTGTCCGGCTGATGCGATTCGATATACACCGAAACCGTCGCCAGGCCATCGCTGAAAACCAAATGCTCGACCTCACCAGCCGCCGCGTGCATCGCGTGACGGTTGTGGTGCGTCAACATGAATCCGGTCGGCAAACCGCTGACTACCCAGTCGCTGCGCGGCTTGTCGGTGTCCGCAGTGGCCGTCTTGCTGTCGGCATGATCGACGACAGTGTAGTCCTTGCCCTGCAATGCCGGTGCCAGGTCGTCTTCAGGCAGTGCATCCAGTATCTGCATATCGGTAAACATCATCTGCTCAACCGGTCGGCCTTCAGCATCGGTCAAGTCGGACCTGAGCAACAGACTGGTGGCCTTGTCCAACCAGAGGCGATAACCATAGCGATAGGCGTCCCGTGGCTTGATCACCACAATCCGCGCGGGCAAGCCGGATACCCGGTCCTCTCCCGCCACGAGAAATTCGTAGGTATTGGTCAGGGCGTCGAGGTCGTGCGGCAGCGCGGCGGGGAAAGGTTTGCGCGGGATGCTCTTATCGACCATCACCGATTTACTCTTGGGCAGGATGCAGGTCACCCGTTCGTTGTCGCGGATCACCTCGCGCGCCTCGCCGGTCAGGGCGATCATACGTTCCTGTTCGTTGCCCTCCGCGGCGCGATGCAGAATCTGAATCGCCTCCAAGCGGCCATTGTGCAGATACACAAAGGTGCCACGGTAATTCAGACCCTGGGAGGCCTCCGACATCTGCCGCAACCAATCGCGAGCGTCTTCTGCGACATTGGGGGCTGCATCGGCGCCGGCACTGGCGTTGCCGACCAGCAACGCCGCCAGAAGCATCGACACAGCATGCATGCGCTTATTCCTGGTCATAACCTACGACACGGACATACGGCAGCATGCCTGGCATACCGCCGCTGGCGGCGTATTCACTGTGATTGACCAGATACTCGTTCAATTGATTGCTGACCTGCGGGTGCTGTGTGCCACCTTCGGTATTCCAGCGCGTGCCTTCCACGCGGGTATAGGCCTCCGGGCCCGGCATGACCTGTGATTTGGCGGCGATCTGCACGGCGCCCGGCTCCGGCGCACGCGCCTGTTGGACGGCCAATACCGCGAACACCGCGACCGAAGCGGCCACGGCAAGTCCAGCCACAGGTTTCAACACGCGCTGTAATGCGGATGTTGCCGAACCATGATGCACAGGTGCCGCGTCGAGTTCTTGCATAACCCGATCCGCCAGACCGAGATCGATGTGCGGCGGCAAGGATTTACGCTGACTGTCACCAATCAATTGGTAGCGGTCCCAATGCGCCCGCAGCGCCGGATCACGTGCCATGCGTTCCAGCAGCAAAGACTGCTCGGCAGCCGGCAGTTCTCCATCGAAAAAGGCCGAAATCTGTTCTTTGATCTGCTCGCTCATACAGGTTACCTCGTACTCAATCCAACAACGGCGCCAGCCGGGTTTCAATGGCCGCGCGGGCCCTGAATATCCGCGACCGGACTGTGCCTATCGGACAATCCATAGCCGCCGCGATTTCTTCATAACTCAAGCCTTCCAACTCACGCAGGGTAATGGCGGTGCGCAACTCTTCCGGCAAGGCCTCGATGGCGGCGGTGATGGTGCTTTCAATCTCATCGCGTAACGCCAGTCGCTCAGGTGTCGCGTATTCCTGCAGACCCGTGTCACCGCTGTAGTGTTCCGCATCCTGTGCATCGATATCGTCGGTCGGCGGACGCCGGTTCTGTGCGACCAGATAATTTTTGGCGGTATTGATGGCGATACGATACAGCCATGTGTAGAACGCACTATCCCCACGGAATGACGGCAGCGCCCGGTAAGCCTTGATAAAGGCCTCCTGAGCAACATCCTGCGCCTCGACAGGATCATGCAGATAACGCGTCACCAGATGCACAATCTTGTTTTGATATTTCCGGACCAGAAGATCAAAGGCGCGCTTATCACCCTGCTGCACGCGCTCGACCAGATCCTGATCGGAACTCTGTTCATTCATCCGCTTCCCCAAGCGTGTTATTGGATTTCCCGCCCCGGTGCATGGACAACCGCAGCATCAAACAGTTCGCCAGTCTGCCAGCTTTAGGGTAACTTATGGAAAATCAAGGGCACCTGATCAACCTGGGCGCCCATATCGAAGCCAACCTTAGCGGTAATCCCAGACCCCCACAAGCCATGACACCAACAACGAAAATGGATGTATTAGTCATAGGCAGTGGGGCTGCCGGCCTACGCCTGGCCCTGGAACTGGCCGATCATTGCCGGGTTGCGGTGCTGGCCAAGGGACCGATCACCGAGGGCAGCAGCCTGTATGCCCAGGGCGGCATCTCCGCGGTACTGGATCCGGACGACAGTATCGAATCGCATGTTCAGGACACCCTCGATGCCGGCGCCGGCCTGTGCCATGCCGATGCCGTGCGCTTCACCGTTGAGCGCGGGCCGGATGCGGTGCGTTGGCTGATCGACCATGGCGTGTCCTTCACCCGCGAGGCCGATCTGAATGGCGGCCATTTCCATCTGACCCGCGAAGGCGGCCACAGCCATCGCCGCGTGATCCATGCCGCCGATGCCACCGGCGCCGCCGTCGAAACCTCACTGGTCGGTTGCGCCCGCGCCCATCCCAATATCACGCTGTATGAACGTCACATCGCTATCGATCTGATCACCACCGCCAAGCTCGGCCTGACTGGTGCTAATCGTTGTGTTGGCGCCTATGTACTCGATCGTGAGCAGGGCAATGTCGAGGTGCTCAGTGCACGCTTTGTCGTGCTCGCCACCGGCGGCGCCAGCAAGGTGTATCTCTACACCAGCAACCCGGACACCGCGAGCGGCGATGGCATCGCCATGGCCTGGCGCGCCGGCTGCCGTATCGCCAACATGGAATTCAACCAATTCCATCCGACCTGTTTGTATCATCCCCACGCAAAATCCTTTTTGATCACCGAGGCGGTACGCGGTGAAGGCGGCCTGCTCAAACTGCGCGACGGCGAGCGCTTCATGCACAAGTTCGACCCGCGCGCCGAACTCGCGCCACGCGATATCGTGGCGCGCGCCATCGATCATGAAATGAAGCGCCTGGGTGCCGAATGCGTGTATCTGGATATCAGCCACAAACCGGCCGACTTCATCAAGGAACATTTCCCGACTGTGTATGCGCGCTGTCTGGAATTCGGTTACGACATGACCACCCAGCCCATACCCGTCGTGCCGGCCGCGCATTACACCTGTGGTGGCGTAATGACCGACCTGCGCGGCCACACCGATATCCCCGGACTCTATGCCATTGGTGAAACGGCACACACCGGCCTGCACGGGGCCAACCGCATGGCCAGCAATTCGTTATTGGAATGTCTGGTGTTCGCGCAATCCGCCGGCCAGGACATTATCGCCAAGCTGACCGAGGTCGCCGCACCACCGGCATTACCGGCCTGGGACGAATCGCGCGTCACCGATTCCGACGAGGAAGTCGTGGTCAGTCACAACTGGGATGAATTGCGTCGCTTCATGTGGGACTACGTCGGTATTGTGCGCAGCAACAAACGCCTGGAGCGCGCGCTACGCCGCGTGCATCTGCTGCAGCATGAGATTCACGAGTACTACAGCGATTTCCGCGTCACCAACGATCTGATCGAGCTGCGCAATCTGGTGCAGGTCGCGGAACTCATTATCCGCTCCGCGCAATTGCGCAAGGAAAGCCGCGGCCTGCATTTCACCCTCGACTATCCGGAGTGCAGCAGTTCTGAAGCTCCACAAGACAGCATACTCATACCGAACCAACCGGAACCATCGCGCAGCAGCGCGTGGGCCGGCAATCAGTAATTTCATTCTCACTCGTAGGGCGCACTAGACCGGAGGTCGTAATGCGCCGCATGTTGTGACAGCAGCGCCACCGCCTGAGAGATAAAAAACATTCGGCGCATTACGCTGCGCTATGCGCCCTACGGTATTGTTGGAACTTACCCGGTCGTGAAGTCATCGTAACCGGCCGGTGCAACGGCATTACAGCTGACGCTGGCAACCTCCGCATCCGGCGGGCCATCCCACAACCAGTCGCACAAGGCCGCCACGGCGGCGGCATTGCCCTCGACATGCACTTCGACGCGGCCGCCGGAGATATTGTGCGCATAACCGAATACACCCAGCTCCATGGCCATGTTGCGGGTGGAAGCGCGGAAGAACACGCCCTGGACGCGACCGGTAACAATGCAGCGGCGGGCGGTGCTCATGGCAGCACCAGCGTCGCGGGCTGCCCGGCGCGCAGCGTTGCATCCATTGGCACAGTGAATTCCACCACCAGATTATAGAGCGCGGGTCGCTCAACGCTCTGCGGGGCGATGCCCACTTCGACAACCTGCGCATCGAACGATTGATCACCGATGCGCACCTGTGCCGAGTCACCCGCCTTCAACGTCGCGACTTGTGCCGCGTTCAATGACGCCTGCGCCGTCATCCTGCCGCGTTCGGCCAGGGTCACCAAGGGCATGGGCTCATGCGTATTGACCAGTGTCTGTCCCGGCACCACATGTGCCGCGAGCACCCAGGCACTGAACGGCGCCTTAGGACTGTGGTGATCGAGTACTATTTCGGCAGCGACCTGATGCGCCTGCGCGGCCTGATAGGCCGCATCGGCCGCTGCGTAACCGATCTCGGCAACTTGCAGCTCGCGCTCTGACAGCACGGTACGATCGAACAGCTCCTGGGCGCGATCCCATTCCCGCTGCGCCTCCTCACGCTCCAGATCAGCATGCTTCAGCTCACTACGTGCTTGCACAACTTGTGCACGGGCGACCAGCGCATCCAGTTGCAGCAACAGCTGCCCGGCCTCCACGGCCTGGCCCGGTCGCAGATTGAGTGTCTCCACCTGTCCGGTAAAGGGTACACTCACGGTGATCTGCCGGGCCCACCCCAGCTCTCCATTCACATCCGCTGCCACGGCAGTAACACTCACACAAGCCAGCAGCACGAAAACCTTCATTCTATGATTCACGGCGTGCCACCCTCCTGGTCAGTTGGTATCGAAGCAACTGTGAACAGCGGCTGCCCGCGTAGTGCGTTCAATCGCGCCCAGTTCAGCAGTAACCGATACTCCAGATCCGCTTGCTGCCGCCGCGCCTGCAACGAGACGATCATGGCATCGCCCAGATCGGTGCTGACTTCCATTTCGTAGAGTGCACGACTACGGTCCAGATACAGTTCGCGGTAATCCATGCGGGTCTGCGTTTCTTCACGGCCGGCACGCAATAGCTGGATCTCTTCCCATAGCGATTGCACCTCCTGGCGCAGCGTCAATTCCGCGCGCGCCAGTTCCGCCTCGCTACGCTGCAATTCGGCACGTGCCAGCGCCCGTTCGGCAGCGCCGCGGCCACCGGTATACAACGGCACTTCCAGTTGAAGGCCCACCGACCAAGGATCGGTGGAGCCCGTCTGACGCTCATATTCTATGGCTTCCGCACGACCCGTGATAACTGGACGGTGTAATGTGCGCGATGCCTGTAACCGTTCACGCGCCGCTTCCGTATGCGCACGCATGGCCTGTAGATAGGGATTATTTTGCAATACATCGGCGCTGAGTTCGACGAGTTCCGGCGGTTCGACAGCTATCAGCTTCAAATCCGGCTCCGCCAGTGTGCTCGACAACTGCCCGGGACGATACAGCGCCTCGGCAAGACGCACGCGTTGAATACGCTGTTGCACCTGCGCCTGATAACGTGCGGAACGCGCCTCTTGATAAAGCGTCTCCGCTTCCAAGCGTTCGATATCCGAGACCTGCCCCAGCTCCTGCCGATCACGTGCGCGATCCACACGCACATAGGCGATGGCCATGACTTCATCCTGGACACGGAAATCCAAATCGGCGCGCAGTACATCAAGGTAACATTCAAGGATATGGAGACGATGCTGTTGTTGAGCATCGGTGTACTGCAGTTGCTGACTGCTCAGTTGCGCGTCGGCCGCGGCGACATTGGCACGGGTATGGCCGAAATCATACAGCCGCTTGCTGAGATACAGACCGGCTCTGGAGTCGTTTTGTGACTGATCAAAAGCACGCTCGGCCGGTTCGATCCATTTGGCCTCGGCATTTATGCCGGCGTTGACACCATAGGCAGAAGCGGCCCGATCCCGCCGGGCGAGTGCAATCTCTGTTTCGGCTTCGGCCACCAGAAGATCCGGGTGCAGGCCATCGGCCAGCGACAAGGCAAAATCGAGTGTGAGCGGTTCCGGCAGGGGAGCGACGGCATCCTCAGCAGCGAGGCATGATCCTGTCGCAATAAGCCCGCATGCCAGCAACATCACCCCCAGTCGCACTGTCACAGACCCAGGTTCAACGCGTGGCCGTACGCTGTTCGCGCTTGAATTTGGCAAAGGGCATCTCTTTGTAAATACCGTCCACGACATACTGGCCCAACCACATGAACTCTTGCTGATCCGCAGTCGCTCCAGTGTAACGCGCGACCTGCTTGCCATCGAGATCAAAGAACAGGAGTACCGGAGTTGCGCGTACGCGGTGCTCGCGGAAGGCAAATTCCTTTTGCGTGGTCGCTTTGCCCTGAAAATCCGTAATGGGTATATCACCTTCGATATCGACCGTGAAGATGAGGAAATTCGCTTTGAAATAATCCTGCACCTTGGGCTGATTGAGGATGGTTTCCTTCATGCGATGACAGAACGGACATTCGTCCATTTCGAAAAACAGCAAGACGCCCTGCTTGCCCTGGTCACGTGCATTGGCGAGCTCCTCCTGGAAATCACCCAGGGTCTGGTCGAAGAAGTATTGACCCGGGTCACGCGGCACGTCGGCATTGGCCATGCCTGCCAGCAATACGCACAACAACAGCAGCCAGCGGCTCATTTTTTGGTCACCTCGGGATGCTCGTTACGCGACTGTTTGTTGGCCGCTCGTATGGATTGTTGTTTAGCAATATAGGTTTCTAATTGATCGACGGTAATGGTACCCATCTGCCGAGCCACCGGCTCACCTTCAGGCGAAATGATATAGCTGGTCGGCATGCCGCCCACGGCCAACCGTTCATGTGCCGGGCGTATATCACCGTTCATCAGCACCGGATAGGTGATGAAATATTGTTCAGAGAAGGCCTTGAGCTGGGCGGGCGGAATATTCTCGTAGTTGAGGCCGATCACGACCGCATCTTTATCTTCATGGCGGTCATGGAAGGCCACCAGATCCGGTATTTCTTCCAAACAGGGCGGACACCAGGTCGCCCAGTAGTTCAGCACCACCCATTTGCCGCGGAATTCGGACAGGCTGCGCTGTTTGCCATCGAGGTCCGACAAACTGAAATCAATCGGCTCCGCGCGTGCCAGACCGCTGCACATCAACGCCGCGAGCATGAGTATTCTGAACATCACCACGACCATCTCCTCAAGGCGCTTGCGCGCCATCATTACCTTGCCATCGGCATGGGTTGCATGCAAGGGTATGCCCCGGCATGCACAATGCCTGTTTCACTGGTTACAATGACACAAGACGCGCCAGGGCGCGAAAAGGTTCCATTCATGACAGGACAATGCGCATGACCCGCATCCGGCAGGACGATCTGATCACCAGCATCGCCGATGCACTGCAGTTCATATCCATCTACCACCCACCGGATTTTATCCAGGCCATGCATCAGGCCTATGAACGCGAAGCATCACCGGCGGCGCGTGACGCTATCGCACAGATTCTGATCAATTCGCGCATGTGCGCGGAAGGCAAACGCCCGGTCTGTCAGGACACCGGCATCGTGGTGGTGTTCATCAAGATCGGCATGGACATCCAGTGGGATGCCGAACTGAGCCTGGAAGACATGATCAACGCAGGCGTGCGCCGCGCCTATCTCCATCCGGACAATCCGTTGCGCGCATCCATTGTCAGTGACCCGGATGGCGCAAGACGCAATACCGGTGACAACACACCCGCTGTGATCCACACCGAACTGGTTCCCGGCAACCGCGTGGACGTCACCGTCGCCGCCAAGGGCGGCGGCTCGGAGAACAAGGCGCGCTTTGCCATTCTCAATCCCAGCGACAGCATTGTGGACTGGGTACTGAAACAGGTGCCGACCATGGGCGCGGGCTGGTGCCCACCCGGCATTCTCGGTCTGGGCATCGGCGGCAGCGCCGAAAAGGCCATGTTGCTGGCAAAAGAATCGCTGATGGATCCGATCGACATCCAGGCCTTGCAGGCACGCGGGGCGAGCAATCGCGCCGAGGAACTGCGGCTGGAGTTGTATACCAAGGTCAATGCGCTGGGCATTGGTGCGCAGGGTCTCGGCGGACTGACCACGGTATTGGACGTGAAGGTCAGGGACTACCCGACCCACGCGGCCTCCAAGCCGGTCGCGTTGATCCCCAATTGCGCCGCCACCCGGCATGCGCATTTTGTCCTGGATGGCTCCGGACCGGCTAGACTGGAACCACCGCCGCTCAGCGCCTGGCCTGAGATCACCTGGGATGCCGGCGCCACCTCGCGCCGCGTGCAGTTGGAAGGACTGACCAAGGCCGATATCGCCACCTGGCAACCCGGCGAGACATTATTACTGAACGGCCGCATCCTGACCGGACGGGACGCCGCCCATAAACGCATCGCTGAACTGCTCAGCCGCGGCGAGCCCCTCCCCGAAGGTCTGGATTTCCGGGGACGCTTCATCTATTACGTCGGCCCGGTCGACCCGGTCCGCGACGAGGTGGTCGGCCCGGCCGGCCCCACCACGGCCACCCGCATGGACAAATTCACCGATATGATGCTGGAGCAGACCGGCCTGCTGGGGATGATCGGCAAGGCCGAGCGCGGCCCGGCCGCCATTGCATCCATCCGCCGGCATGGCGCAGCCTATCTGATCGCGACCGGTGGCGCCGCCTATCTGGTGTCCAAAGCCATTCGGGCCGCACGGGTGGTGGCCTTTGCGGACATGGGCATGGAGGCGGTGTACGAATTCGAGGTGGTGGATATGCCGGTCACGGTGGCGGTGGATGCCCGTGGCCAGTCTGTGCATGAAACCGGGCCGGCAACCTGGCGCGAGCACATTGCCGCGATTCCGGTCGTTATTGCCTGACCAATCCCTAGAATTACTCTAAAATCCCCACTGGCTTGGCCGTCATATCGGTCGATCCGAAGAGAACAACATCCTAGAGGGTAATATCCTGTGCAGTTGAGCTTACCGGAACAACGGGCCATACCAGGCGTGGATACGCGTCCCGGACCCTTGCGGACTTGGCTCACCGGCCTGCCCTATGTCGATAGCGAAAATGCCGCCGAACTGATTATCGAGTGGCTCCGCGATATCAACGACCAACTGATTCCGTCCACCCACCGCCTGGAATTACTGGCCGCCTTCTGCCACAGCTATGAACGCCTGCACGATGTCTTACGGACATCGATTCGTCTGCAGGACGCCTTGACAGAACCCCGCGCGCTACATCTGTTGACGGACTTTACCGAGGCCATGAGCTTTGGTTACAAATATGCCTTACGCGACGCCATCAATGAACGCTAGCGCTGGAGTCGCATAAAACAATTATCGGAAGCAACCAACTATTCACAGTATTTCCTGGCGCTATTGCTGATCTGCCGTTATCAGACCTACCAACCGGTATCGGACAACAGTTGGAGAGAGATCGGTGATCTGGTCCGATTTGCTGAAGCCCAGCCCTTGACCGCAACACCCGACCCGGGCTTCCCCTGTTGCAGTGGCGATTTGCACGTCCTGAAATGCTACAAACAGCTGGCATTATTGCGCTTGGCCGACCCCTATCGTCAGCCGACTAACATGATTTGGGAAATCTACAGCTACCTGAGCGACAAAACCGGCATGATCAAGTTGCTCAACAGTTTCGACGACGCCACGCCCACCGGGGTCTATGGCCTGTCACTCGACCGTGAACCACACCAATCGTCACCGGCACCCGCCAGTGGCGTCGAACGCAACAGCTGGCGCTGGTTGGATGCCCGCGAATTGTTACAGACCGTGCAGCAGGATATGGAACGGATCAGCGCCGGCACACCGCCTCACCGCCTGGGTTTTTCGCAACGGGTAAGCAGTAACGACGGCACACAACTGCTGAGCCGACTCCTCAGCCAATGGGCGCACGCTCACGAGCGTAAATCGCCCCGATTCAGCAGCAACCTCGATGTCGATCTGACACTCGGGTTAGAGGCCGCCTACTATTTTCTGAATAATTGCACGGCCTTCAATCCCGCGCATTTCAGTTCACCCGATGACGATGACGACATCGACTACACACAGGCTCTGCGTATAAGAACCAACGACGTGCAGCGGGATTTTCGTTTGGTATCCTGTCCGACACGCAACCGTAGCAGCGGCGGCCTGGCACTGCATCTGGATGAGATTCACAACCTCATACTACGCGTCGGCCAACTTGTTCTCATCAGCCTTCCGGGCACAGGCACCACACGCGACTGGTTAGTCGGTGTAGTGCGTTGGCAGGTCAGCGGCAAACTGAAGCATGAAGAGCTTGGCGTACAATATGTCGCGCGCAACAGCGTTCCTGCCGTTGTCCGCCAGACATCCGGAGCGCATCAATTGTTTCGTCCCGCGCTCAAGAGCGACCTGGCCCTGGCCAATGGTCAACGCCTGCTGATATTAATCACGCCACGCGGCTTCTATAAAAACAAGGCCGTGCTGGAACTGCAGCTGAACGAGCAATTGCGACAGATACGCTGCGGGCATTTACTGGAAACCGGCCAGGGCTTCGAGCGCTTCAGCTACGAAATTCTGGATAGCACCGAGTGATCATCATTGAACCTAATAAACCGCATTTGCCACGGAATCACACGGAAAAACCCGGACCAGATCATAAGCTTCACGCCGGCAACGCCATCACCCACAAGGGGGGTGAATAGTCGCTCCAAGAATGTACCGTGTTTCAGAGTCTTCCGTGTGTTTCCGTGGCGGAAATGATTTTGTTAGGGAACCTCTGATTAATTTGATCAAGCGAGCAGATGCAAGGCGCAGACGGGCGACTCGAAGCGCAGCGGAGAGAACGGCATAGCCGGCCCGAAGGGCGAGGTGCGAAGCACCGAGTAAAAAACGGAGTTTACACGGCGTCTGCCGCTTCCCGGCCCCGTATTCTGAGCCCGGCTGCAACGCAGCAGATGCCGCTTCAGTGAATTAATCAGAGGTTCCTTAGGTTGGAACGTAAAAAGGGCCCCGATCGGGGCCCTTTTGGTTACATCTCAAACAACAGCTGACCTGATCAAGGCTTGCTGAGCATCTCATAAGCCTTCTTGCCTTCAGCAGCGCGGATCGCCGCCTCTGCGGAACTGACCAGCTCTTTTTGCGCTGCAGTCAGCTTACGCTTGGCCTGCAATGCCGCCAGCATGGGCTTGGCCTTCTCGATGTAATACTGATTCACCGCGTTGACGGCTTCGGCCTTGGCCTTCTTCGCACCCTTCAAAGCAGCAGCGTCATCACCCGCCTTCGCGGCCTCTTCCGCTTTCTTCAGGGTTTCTTCGGTATCGCGCCAGATCCAATCCAGATCATTTGCGGCTTTCACGGCAGCCTGTGCATCAGCCAAGGCTTGAGCGGTTGCTGCACTGGGCGCGGCAGGCGCAGGTGCTTCGGCGACCGGTTTAGTTTGGCTGGCGCAGCCCACGACACAGCTGAGCACCACAGCCGACACGGAAAGAAATTTCACGGGGAGCGTAAATTTCATACCTTACATCTCCAATGTTGGTGGTTTATTTGTTCGAATTGAACTTGGAACGCAGGAGTACAGACAACGTGCTAAGCGACGATCAGACCCTATCACCCGTGTTGTTGGAATGTCAATCGCAGTCATAGGGTTGGGACCCGCCAAGAAAATCACGCTTCGCGCCTGTCCCGGGTAGACGTCGGCAGACCCCGAAATTATTCCCAGCGGACGAAAATAAACCTGTCACAGCAAGAAACTGCCGGCCGGATCAACGCAGTTCCGGCTGTGCACGCAGCATATCATCGGCCGCCTCACGCGCCTGAATGGCCGCCGCCTTGGAGGCGCGTGCGCTGCGTCGTGCCGCCGAATAGTCTTTGCTGGCCAGCTCCAGCTGCGCCTGATCCAATAAGGCACGCGCCAAGCCCAGTGCACGCGGCGCATGGTTATCGGCATCAACCGCCTCAGCGGCCTGGATAGCCTGGCGCGCGTCGCTCATCTCCTGCGCAGGTACAACGGCGCAGCCCGCGAGCAACGCGGTACATGTAAACACTAGGAGAAAGAATATGGACCGCATGAATTTCGTGTCGTTCCGGCCTCGGAGAAGTTGCAGTGGAATATGGGTCGCCGGTAATGGCTGCAAACTAGCACTGGCACAGCAAAGGCGTCAAGCGCACAACGCATGGACCTGCACCTGCGGATTCTGTGACAATGCACAACCCGGCTAACAGCCACTCATGACACCCGCTGGAGACCGAATCCCGATGTCCGATCCTGTTGTCATCTATCATAATCCGCGCTGCAGCAAATCCCGGCAAACATTGGAATTGCTGCGTGAGCAAGGTATAGAACCCAAGGTCGTGGAATATTTGGACACGCCACCGAGTCAGGCGGAACTCAAGCGCATTGTGAAATTATTGCAGATCGAACCGCGCGAACTGATGCGACGCAACGAGGCGGAATACAAAGCAGCCGGCCTCGACAATCCGGCATTGACCCGCGACCAACTGATCCGTGCAATGCACGATCATCCCAAACTGATCGAACGTCCGATTGTGCTGGCCAACGGCAAGGCCGCGCTCGGTCGCCCGCCCGAACAGGTGCTGGAGATACTCTGATGACGGACATCCTGGTGCTTTATTACAGCCGCCACGGCGCCACGGCCGACATGGCCCGCCAGATCGCCCGCGGCATCGAGGAAGTCGCCGGCATGCAGGCGCGACTGCGCACCGTGCCTGCCGTATCCACGGTCTGTGAAGCAACCGCGGACAGCATTCCGGAACAGGGCGCACCCTATGTCACGCACGCCGATCTGCGCGAATGCGCGGGGCTGGCACTCGGCAGTCCGACGCGCTTCGGCAACATGGCCGCGCCGTTGAAATATTTTCTCGATTCCACCAGTGCGCTCTGGCTGGAAGGCGCGCTGATCGGTAAACCCGCCTGCGTATTCACTTCGACATCGAGTCTGCACGGCGGCCAGGAAACAACGCTCATCTCCATGCTGTTACCGTTATTGCATCACGGCATGCTGGTACTGGGACTGCCCTACAGCGCGCCCGAGTTAATGAACACGCGCAGCGGCGGCACACCCTACGGGGCAAGTCATCACGCCGGCGCCGATAACAAACTGCCGTTAAGTGAAGAAGAAAAAACGCTGAGTCGAACGCTCGGCCGACGCCTGGCGGAAACGGCGCATAACCAGTTGAAAAAGGCCTGACCCGCATGACGGCGCGCAACTGGCAATGGCTGGCATTGGCCGGCTATTTCGGCACTTTTATTCTCATCCTGGCCTGGTATGGCTGGTTGTCACCGCCCGTGCGATTGCCGGCCTATCTGGCATTATTGGCCTTGGGTACGCCGCTTCTGTTCCCGCTGCGCGGGCTGCTGCATGGGCGGCCTTATACCTATGCCTGGAGTCTGTTTCTGGCGCTGGGCTACGCCACGCATGCGTGCATCGAGCTGTAC
>Ga0180009_10005041_pt1 | contig 14301 bp, 29 predicted proteins | sample OS_PC_MetaG_FD_123537 | JGI IMG/M metagenome (GOLD analysis project Ga0180009, IMG submission 123537) | Groundwater microbial communities from the Aspo Hard Rock Laboratory (HRL) deep subsurface site, Sweden - OS_PC_MetaG | ecosystem: Environmental > Aquatic > Deep subsurface > Groundwater...
TCAACTTGGGCATTATCAACTTGGGCATTATCAACTTGGGCATTATCAACTTGGGCATTATCAACTTGGGCATTATCAACTTGGGCATTATCAACTTGGGCATCAGGTTCAACTTGGGCATCAGGTTCAACTTGGGCATCAGGTTCAACTTGGGCATCAGGTTCAACTTGGGCATCAGGTTCAACCAATGAAAACTCATAAACGTGCTCAAGTCTGTTTTCTTCAGAATTGGTTAATGTTTTTGGGTTCGAACAATGATCCATTATATCAAGGCCTCTGCTTTTTAAAAAATAATATACTTCTCCCCATCTTACTACTTCTTTACCATCATAATCACCACGCAACTTCAATGTCACATGCGCTAACACTTTGTTTCCCTTTGTTGTTATTGAAATATCCATATTAATATCCTCCTTGGCTCAATTCCATTATATACTTTATTTTATTATATAAATTTGGTGATACTTCTTTTAATTCATCTGGATCAAACAACAAAAAGTGTTCAAATCCAGTTGCCCAATATTCCCTAATCGATGTAATTGCATATGGTTCAATGAAAAAATGATTAGAATAAACGTCAAGCTTACTATAGCCAACTGTTTTATATAAAAATTCATCAAAATCACGATCATATTTGATCTTCACAAATGCTTCTTTGTTAAAATCATAGTCATTGATTAAAATATGATATAGTTTTATCCTCTTTCTGAGAAATTCATCCAATATTTCATCAGTATATATATCTTGCGTGAATCTCTTTTCAATCACATGTGCATATTCATGCACAATATCACTTATTAATTCAAATTTTGAATTTTGGTTGTTTGATATAAATAGAGCCCCGTCCTTATAAAGTGCTGTAATGTTATCTTTACTTAGAAAGTCAAACTCACCTATGTATATACAATCCACCAGCACTGCTATGTTATACGGAATGATATTCTCAAGATATTCAATTGCAGCATCCAACTCAATATCTTTCGGCAAAGGATCTTTGATGAAAAGAGACACTTTATTATGAAATAATATCTCTTTCTTTGAAAGTTTTCTTCTTCTTTTTATTGTTTTACTAAAATTCATTTTTTAATTCTCCTAAATTAGAAAAAATTAACTATCTCTGTTATATTTATAATACAGTATTAGCATAATGTAAAGGTTAAAAATATGTCTTCCGAAAAAAAAATTAAAAATAAAGAACTTAGTTGGAGTTGTGGATATTGTGAAACAACATGGGAAAACAATAAAAAAACAACAAGCTATGCAAATAAAATAAAAATTGACTTTTGTGATGAAAGTTGTGCAAGTAGATACAAATATGAATATATACCAAAGACAAATATTAAAAAAAGAGTAAAGTATGTAAATGTAACTTGTAATATATGTAATAAAAAATACAAAATTACACGCCATGCTGCATCTTACAGATTAATGGAAGCAAGAGAAAACTATAAGAGAACAAATAAAAAATTACCAAAGAGCATAAATGAGATAAGATTCTTTTGTGGTAAAAAGTGCCTTAGAGAATTTAGAGTAAATAATGTGATGAAAGTTAAAAAAATACGCGAAAATAGATACAAATTGCCAGTAAGAATGGAAATGAAATGTATATTATGTGAAAAAGACATATATAGACTCAGAAAAGAGGTATTTAGAGATATTAAGAAGAAAAAGATAAAACAATTTGAAGATGTTAGAAAGGAAGATATAACTTTCAACATGGTTAAGAAACACATGACGTTCAGGTGTTTTGATTGTAGTATATTCTTAATGAAACAAAAAGTACGCGATATCTCCGAAAGAGATATTTTATATTTGAAAGCAATGAGAAAATTGGAGAACCAGGCAAAAATTAAAATGAAAAAAGAAGAAGAACAAAGAAGAAATTATGATATATTATTACCATTTGCTAAATAATTTCAATAATATACATAATGGCAATCTATGAAATCACACACAGTATAATATTCATACCAACAATCATAATAATCACACTTCAATTCTACTTCTTCCCAGCATAATTCACTACATACATATTCATAATCATTATCGTTGGTCCTATAATGCCTAGTTTGATAATCACGTTCACATGAGCATTCTTCCCAACATTCTTCCCAACACCCATATGAATCACATGCTTGAATACATATTGTTTCACATTGTTCATTAAAACAATCATCATCAATGAACAAACATGATATGTTAAAAACTGTTGTGCAAATGACAAAAATAATAAAGTGTTTCATGTTATGATCTCCATTTTTAAATTTAAAGTAATTGGTTCATATTATAAATATAATTATTATATCATATATGTCAATCAATATTATTTAAAAAGATGTACATGTAGTACATGATGTACATATAGAACATATAAAAAGATGTACATGTAGTACATGATGTACATGTAGTACATGATGTACATGTAGTACATGATGTACATGTAGTAAGTAGTCCAAATTGTTCTAGTTAGAAACTATTATACAGGTGTTGAAAATTTGTGTCAAGAAAAAAATGAAGTTTTTTTATTTTTTTTTTAAAAAATGATCTTTTTTAGAAATTTGGTTTATTTTGATCAGATTGATCAGTATTAAATTTATTTAACATATCGGATATATTAAATTTTTTACACAGTAAAAACAATTGTGATCTTGATGACCCAATTATTCTTCGAGCTTCAACACTTGTTTTAGATATTGAAAGAACATACCTCAAAACAGAATCCCAAACAATATTTGAAATAGCATGTTTCAATGGAAATCCAAATAATCTATTATTAAATATAGAAGCAGTACATTCAAGTTTTACTCCAATTATATCTTCCAGAGGTAATATACTAATCATATTAACAAATTCTTGATTTATTAATTGTCTATTTATAAGATCAGATGTAAGTGAGTATTTGCTAAATTTGTATTTTCTATAAAATTTTGGTTTTTTCAATTTTAAATCCTTAGATTTCTAGTTCTTTCTTTCTTTCTTTTTCTCTTTCATATTCAAAAGTAGTGATATTTGGAAGAATATTTATTAATTCATCTTCAAATTTATCAAAGTATAAATTAACATTTGTTAACAAATAAGAATAAAACACATCTTGGTCTTCTTTATTTTCTAAACTCATGTAGGATTTTAAAATATCTTCTTTTATTTTTCTAAATACAGAAAAAGCAATATTTCTACCTGTTTTGTCTTCTCCAGTTAATTCAAACTTAGTTTTCTCTTGCTCTTCTTCAGATTTATCCTTTTCAATATCAATAAACTTTTTATCTTTTTTATCATTATCTTTAGAATCATCTTGTTTGTCAATGCTCATTTTTAAATCTTGTTCACTTACTTCATTTTCACTATCAAGATTTTCAGGTGGAGCGGCTAACATATCCTGTTCTTGATTGGCTGTAGGAAGGGCTTTAAGTGGAGCAATAGTGTTAACTATAGCATGAAGTATATGATTTTTAAATGAATTACGTTGTTCAATACTAGTTGTTAGCGATTTGTAGCCAGATTCTATATCAGGAACTATTCTTTTTAATAATTTTTCCAGAACATTGATTCCTGTTGATTCAAATGGAATTTCTTGCTTTGCTTCTTTAATTAAGACTTTGATCAATTTTCGTAATTCCAATTCTTCATTTAAGGGCCTTTTCTTTTTATCTTTGGTAATTTTAAGAATTTCTTGGACTATTGAGCGCAATTCTAATTCTTCCAAAAATGTTGTTCTGTCTATCATATATTTTTTCCTTTTATCATGTTGTGATGTACCAGCAACAGCAGATGCAGAAGCAGTTGATGTTTCTAACATTGCTCCACCAAGTTCACCAGGAGATGGTATATCAGTATGTTGTATATTTGTAGAACCATAACCAGGTGGGGCACTTTGTTTCCTTTTGCTTTTCTTTTTTGATGGTTTCTCAGTAAATGGTGGAACATTCTTTTGCCCACCTTTTCCAAATATGTAGTTTTCCATTATATTATAAATTCCAATTATTGTAATTAATATTAACTATTTATGTCTTTTGGCTGTAGAACATGATGTTTCTTCTAAAACCTTTATTTTTTCTTGCAATCTTCTAACGTGTCTCTTTATGCCTCTTATTTGTTCATGCACTATTTCAATTCTTCTTCTGCCAGAATCACTGGATGCTTTGAATGCACTTACTGTTTCTTCTAGACTTTGTATATATGCTTTTAAACTTGGTTCTTTGCTTTCTTTAAGCACTGAACAGCGAAAGTTTTTGATCATCTTTAGGTAATTATTCATAAATGTTCTCCTATTTGTTAAATTATAAATTTGAATTTCTTTAAAAGCCTGAGTTCCCTTTTTTCAGCCATCTCCATTAAGCTTTCTTTATAATTTGAGCCATATTTTATAAAGTCTTCATAATCTCTTAGCATCATTGATCCAGTTTGATTTGCATCTTTTTCTAGTTGTCTCATTTTGGGATTTTTCTGCGCATAATCTGGTTTAATTTCATCATAATCCCAAGCATTTTCAAGATCACCATTTATATCTTGTCTAAAATGAACCAACTCATGGGCTATTGATCTAAGGCAATCTTTCGGGTGTCTGTTTGTTATAAAGATAGTGATTTTTTTACATTCTGGGCAATATTGCGCAGTTTTTCCAAAGAGTTTATTTGCATTTGTTTCATCTTCTGTGAATTCTATTGCACAATCTTGTCCCAAATTGAGATATTGTTTTGCAAATTTATAAAAGTCATCAACTACATTTTTAAAATTCCAAATTTCAAACTTTCCATTCATATTTCACCAACCCTTGATACTTAAAAAATAGGGTCAAAAATGGCACTTTTTTGCATGTTTTTAAACCCTGTGGGCGCGATTCTCGCCTTCTTAATAGTAAGCCTCATGTTAGTATTTGCAATGAAATCTATGCCCAAAAAAGGTCTTTTTTGAGCAATTATTTCACTACATGAGCCACTACTTTTTAATTAGAATATCTGAAGAGAAAAAGATGCAAAATGTTTGAAGTTTTTAGCAATTAATTAAGCTTTGTGGTAATAGCGGATAATCAAGGGCCAGGTGATCTATAAATTGGCTCACCTTTTTCATCTAAGAGCATTATACTACTAGCGTGAAACACACCATGCAATGATTGATCTTCTGCAATTACAAAATAGAAGTCCTTTTCAAGCTTTCGGTTTGCTCTTGATACAAAACCTTTAAATCTATATAATTGGTTGTTTTGTATGGATCTCACCTCAACTTTCTCACCAAGAGAGAACCCAGGATACACCTTTTGTTTAATCATCGTTGACATAATTTTACTCCTTTTTAATTTGTTCTAAACATTAATTATTGGAATTTTAAGGGAACTTGCTAAATCTAATTCTCTTATCATTCCAAATACTGGGATACCATATACCCATACTTCATCACACTTTCTTACAAGCGCCAAGCACATTTGCATTGCTAGCTCATATGTTTCATGTTGTCCATTATCATTTGTTAATAGATGTTGAAAATATATTTGTGGTGCAATTGGCAAAACATAACCATTTGTTTTCTTTACAATTTTTTTACAAATTCTCTCAACTGCTTTTTTGTTGGTTTCGATAAACGCTGAATTTGCTAAACCACCATGTGAAAATGGGTGACATATATAAACTAGTTTGATTTTCATTTTTTAAATCCTTTTTGAAAGAAAAACAACTTATAAATACAAATATAAACACAATTGATCAACTTGTCAATAAAAAAAAATAATAAATATTGACAATTGTGTACAAAGTATTTATATTTGAAGAATAACATGTGTAAAGGAATATAAACATGGATTTAGAAAAACTATTAAAATTAAAAGAAACTTTAAACTTAAGCGATGATTATGAATGTCATTTAAAGTTTAAAGATTTTCAAATTATTTCAGCAACTTGCCCAAATCATTCAAAAAACAAAGAAACCATCAATGTTGAAGCGTATGAAATATCTTCAATGTTTTCAAGACTTTTAAAATTAACATATAATAGTTTGTTCGAAGCCAATTTAGAATACTTATTACAAGATGAAGCATTATATGAAAATGAAGAATATACATATCAAGACATGTTAGAATATTTAGACCAGAATAAAGAACTTTTGGAGGATTTAAAAGCTGATTTTTATAATTTCATAATATTTAAACAAATGTATCTTGAATTCAACAATGAACCATTTACGAAAGTAGAATTAATATTCAAGATTGATATGAGGTTGAAAAATGTTATTAAACACTTTGATTTACTAGAAAATTTCGAATGTAAAATTAAACACAACAAAAAGGATTTTTATATTTAAAAATAATGGAATTTATAATGAAAACAATAATATATATGATTTATTTGCTAGCTGGAATTAATGTTGTTATGCTAATTGCAGATCAATTTGGGAGTGGTATAGATCCTACACCACTATTAATTAAAACTACATTTTTTATAATTTTTTTCATTTTTTTGAAATTGGAATCAACGCCAATTTACTTTATAGTGGATTTAAAAAAAGAAGACGACAAGCATGAAGAGAATAAAAGCAATAATTAGTATTGTTACAATATTTTTGTTTTATAATATTTCAATTGCGTCAGCAGATGATGCAAAGACAGCATATTTAAAATTGGGACAAAGAATTGAACATGTAGAAGCATTCAAGTACATGGATGAAGTATGTGATTGGCCATTTTTTAATGTTTCTGAAGGGGAATACATAATTTGGTTTTGCAACCTTGATCAAAATTCAATTTTTGATTTTTATGTGCATGAAGAAACATCAACAATAGTGTTAATAAAAATTTCATTCTATGAACGGGAAAAGTTCAATAAAGCCATTGAGTGTTCAAGTTGTGTTTGTGATATTGGTTATATTGAAGAAAAAATACTCAATGTACCATTTTTGGTTGACATGTATATATGTTCTTGCTATATTAAAAATATTATAGTGATTTTTCTTCACAGCAAACAAGAAATAATTTGGATTTATGACTATTAATTAAAAACAATAGGAGATAACATGATTATAGCAATGGGAACATGTGAAGAACTCTGTAGAAAAGATTGTAAAAAAATATCTAGAAAGGTAAGAAAATGGCTTGCTGAGGGCAAATGCCCAAAATGTGGTGAGTTGGGAAAATTTATGTTATCTGCGCCAGTATGTTCAATACATGGGCCATATGTATTGACAAATCCAAAAACGACAAAGAGCAAATTTGATAGTGGTGATTGTTGGCAAGATGATGCGCTTGAAAAACAAGATACTTAGAGAATAATCGAAATGAATGGCTATTTAAATAAACCAAGAACAATAAAAGAATTAGCTCAAAAACTTAAAGATAAAAAAATTGCAAACATGGAATTAAATAGTGATAAAGAGCTAGCGCTATCTTTTACTGATGGATCAAAGCTTTTCATTTATTCTGAAAACGGGTTACTCTATGCTATCTTTAATGAACAAAAACCTATTTTAGATTGGTGTATATAATGACTTACAAGCCATCAAACAACTATTGTTGCTTTGTTTCTTTAATGTTGGGAATACCGATAAAGATTGAAGATCTCATAAACGAAGAAGATCATATCATAAAAGTAATTAATTGCGAAATATGTGAATTTGTTAAAAGTGAAAAATTTTGCCCAAGATGTAAGAAGCAGGTTTTTTATGAAAAGCACATAAGAGAAACTACTGAATTTGGAAAAGAAGTTGGAATTAGAATTGCTGGAGAAAAGTTGAATAATGAAATTATACGTCAATTGGGGTTTGAAAAAACAGAACTTAAAGAACTTCGATTCAGATGTTTTTCAAAATTTTTATCAAATGAACCAAATCATATATACATGGGTATTGTGTTAATTGAGTCAAAAAACCTGCTATCAGACGAAGAAAAAGAAGTCAAGATGGTGATTGACGTTCCGTTTCAGAAATTGAGAACGATGTTAAATCTTTTGCCAGAAAAGTTTAGGAATAGGCCAATTGGTATATTTATGATACCATATGTTTCAACATCATAGGATTATACTATGGAATTATTATTAACAAATCGTATATTGCTTGCCATTAAAGCATTTTGCTCCAACGATATTAACTCGTTTGTTAATATTGTCAAAGAAATGACTGATAATTTTACTTTTGTAAAGGAAAATTCTGAATTGTTGGGATTAAATAAAGTTCTAAAATCCATACTTGAAGGGCTAACTGGGATTACATTTGATAAAATTTTGGCCAATTATGAATCTGGTAACCTTAAAAATGAATGCGAAAATGAATGCGAATCTAAAATTGAAAACGAATGTGAACTTGAGTACAAAAAAGAAGATATGAGCATAGAAGATATTGCAACAAACGACACACGAGAAGAAGTTAATAAAATAATAAAGTTTTTGAATTATGACAAAAGAACAAAAAATTGAAGTTGGTATAGAATATAAAAATGGGTTTGCAAATGTATTATGGGGAATTTTTCTAGGAATATTAATAACGATGTTAATGTTTGTAATAATTAAAGAATTAACAGCATATAGAGATAACAAATGTGAAAATTATTGTCTTGAGCGAGGTTTTGAGACTGGAAGACATCCAAAAAACGTAAATTATGCAAATGATAATGGAAAATTTTGTGAATGCTTTGATCCCCAATTAGTATTAATAGAATATTGAAAGTAGGAGTAGCAAAATGAGAATAAAGTTGGCCATTTTTGATTTGGCTGGCACTGTTATTGACAAGGGCAGTTGTGCACCAGTATTTGCCTTACAAAGTGTTCTTTCTCAGTTTGGATTCTTTTATAATCATAGAGAGATACGAAAATATATGGGTTTCTCAAAAAGAGAACACATTAAGATGTTGACAGGTTTAGAAGATGAAAGATTAGTTGATCAGATATATAAAGCGTATATACCAATACAACTTGAATATATTGACAAAAGAAATGCGCCCTTGGATGGTGTTATGAATGTTTTTGAGTGGTTAAAAAAACAAGACATAAAAGTTGCTTGTGCCACTGGATATGATAGAATAATGGCAGAAGTGGCCGCAAGATGGATAGCAAATGAGGTTGAATTCATTGCTACACCAGATAATTTACCAGCTGGTAAACCTGCACCATGGATGATTTTTAGGTGCATGGAAGAATGTGATGTATACCCACCAGGCAAAGTAGTTATGATAGGTGACACAATAGCTGACATACAAGCTGGAACAAATGCAGAAGTATGGACAATTGGTGTAACAGATACCGGAAATCTTTCTTACAGCGAGAATGCACATGAAGTATTTATGAATGCTGGCGCACATTTTATTGCTACAGATATCACAGGTTGCGTTTCTCTCATAAAAGAAATTTGGTAGCAAATAAAAAAAGCATTGACACCAAGCGCAATAATGTTTATATTTATAATAAGGGCCGGGATGGTGGAATTGGTATACACAAGGGACTTAAAATCCCTCGCATCTAATGCATACGGGTTCAAATCCCGTTCCCGGCATTTTGAATTTACACTAATATAACATATGGAATTAAAATGACAATGTTGAAAGTTCATGCAATTCAATGTCATACGTGTAATTTTATTATCTATAGTAGAACAGATCACGATATGAGATGGTGCAATTGTGGAAAGATTGCAATTGATGGTGGCTTTAATTATGTGAAGATTTCATCTACTCCAGATGCATGTTTTTCTTCCATTGAAAATTTACATATCAGAGCAACAAAACAAATTTTGTTAAAAGATTGGAAGTTTAAAGCAGATAAATACGGGATGATTGATTGTAATGTCATCTTTTAATTGTGAATTAATCAATAAAGCAACTAAGCTATCTACTAGAAATGCTCAAAGGGCAAAAAATAGTAAGTTTTGTGGTTGCTTTTTTTGTACTTCAATTTTCAAGTCTTCAGCAATAGAAGAATGGATATCAGAACACCCAAGGGATAAACATGAATTTGCTTCTATAGTTTGTCCGCATTGCAGAATGAAAACAGTTATTTGCGACGAACAGCAATTGGATATCAATAAAGAACTTCTCATAGAGATCAACACAAGATGGTTTGGCAAGACAAAGCTATTAACACAAAATGTCAAAATATGAAATTGGAGAACTTGTTATAATTTTAGATAAGTTAGTTCCTTCATATGGAATCATAATAGACATTAAGTTAGAGCATCGATTACAAAAATCAAAGTGGCTGAAATATAAAGATATTCCAATTTATGTAGTTTTTGTAAACAATAGAATAATAGAACTATTGGATGGACATGATTTAAAAATGAGTTCTAGTTTAATGTCTAAAACAAATAAAGAAGGCATAAAATGAATGAAAAAAATACCATATTACTATATCCTGAATGTGATCAAATAGGAAAAGTTGAATATATTGATCATATGGGCGATGATGCTGCAATTGTTGATGCTGCTCGTGCTTCTTTGGGGTTAGAAAATAGGGGAATGAATGAAAAAGATATCAAATTGATAAATTATTTGATGGAAAATAGACACACTTCACCCTTTGAGCAATGTGAAGTCAAATTTAGGTTTGTGGTGCCATTGTTTGTTGCTAGGCAACACATGAGACATAGAACATTTTCTTTTAATGAATTGAGCCGAAGATACACAGCTGAAGATATCAAGTTTTTTGAGCCCAAAGAGTTCAGGACACAGCACAAGTCAAATTTGCAAGCTTCCAACCAGCAGGAATTGATCAATCCTGTAATTGGATATGTGCCATATAGCTCTAAGTCAGAAAATATGGGCTGGCGACCAGTAGAATATAAATTTAGTGATTTGTTGTCATGTTATACCACAGAGGCTTTAAAATTGTATAATTTGGCATTAGACAATGGAATATGTAGAGAACAAGCAAGAATGATTTTGCCACAAAACATGTATACCACGTATATAGGAAAGTGCAACTTACATAATTTATTTCATTTTTTAAATTTGAGAACCACTGAGCATGTACAGTTAGAAATGAGGAAAGTGGCTTTTGCAATACAAAGATTTATAGAACAATTATTTCCAGTGGCAACAATGACTTGGGCTTATTGGAAAAATATAAATGCAAAGACGAAAAAGGTATTCGAATTATTGGGTAAAGACGAAAAAAGGTTGAACCAAATGATCAACACATTGGAAACGGAGAATATAAATGAAAATATTAGTTAAGAGCAAATTTGAAATTGAGTCTTTGAACACGATACATGAACCGCATGTGATTATATCAATAAGACATCCTATTGATATAAGACCAAAAGTTCAAAAAAATAATAAAACAATAGATGTTTTATACTTGAAATTTGATGATATTGATGATATTAGTGAACCACATGCATTCACTGCATATCATGCTAGTAAAATTATGCGCTTTTTAAATAAATATAAAGGCCTGTTTGAGACAATAGTTGTACATTGCCTAATGGGCATTAGTAGAAGTGCTGGTGTGGCAGCTGCACTATCTTGTTATTATAATGGTTCAGATAGTGAATTTTTTAAAACATATAAGCCGAATTTGTTGGTAAAAAAATATCTCTTGGAAGAAATGCAATTTTCGAACTTTGGTTGAGGTAGTGATGCAACGGTTATCTTTTAGAAAAGAAGACGCATGTGAATTTTGTGGAGGCAATGAATATGACATTTCGGCAACATTAATAGCCTGCACACGTTGTGGTGTTACATATGGACGCTGTAACGAAATTTGGGTCATCGACGATACAACAATGTCATCAGATTGGCCAAAAGATAATAAAGATAATAAAGATAATAAAGATAATGAGGAGAAATAAAATGAACGAACAAAAAAGTTGCACTTGCACAATCGAGAAGCCGTGCTGCCAAGAACACGGTAGACAAAATAAAGAATTGGAAGAAAAATTCAAAGATATTAAAAATGCATATGAGCCATATAAGAAATATGAATATAAATACAGTTCTTCAGATGGGCCAGAGTGGTTTAAGCGAGAATATAGGTACAATCAAATTTTGGTGGCATCGTACGACTCGCATCTACCAATAGAAGAAGCCCTAGATAATTTGCATGAAGCATATATGGAACTTTCACAAAAATTTTGTGATTATATAGTCAAAAATATGAAGTTGGACTATATAGAACTTTGAAAAAAGGTGGAAAAATGAAAACGGCAAATAATTGGACAGGCACAAAAGAATTGATAAAAGAAAAACGGGATAAAGAGAGTCAAGACAATATAATTTCATGTGTAAACAAACAAAAAGGAATAAAAACTGGTGTCTTCTTGGGTGAACCATTTGCATATGAAGAGGAAAATGGGGAACTTGCAATATTATTGAATTTCTTTATAACAGATGAAGATGCTATAAAGGTATTGAAAGTTGATTCAAAAATATTTTCTGAAATAGCATATATACGTGATAGATTTCCAACCGAAAAATGGATATTTGATATAAAAATGAGCAAAAACAATTTTGCAATATTGCCTCGTTTAGAAATAAAGGCTGATATGGAAGCAAAGATTGAATCGAAGAGTCAACACGATCTTTACGAAACCTATCTTGTGTTGGTGAATGGAGCAGAAAATGAAAAAGGAACTACAAAATAAATTATTTGAGAAATGGCCAATTTTATTTAGACAAAAAGGCCTATCCATGATGGAAACGTGCATGTGTTGGGGCATAGATTGTGGTGATGGATGGTATGATATATTATTGACATTGTGTGAATTAGTAGATTGGCACTTAGAGCACAATGCAGCTGAAGGAACAACATTTGAATTCTCACAAATAAAGGAAAAATATGGTACTTTGACGATATATTATGAGGGTGGTGACGAATTTATAGAAGGCGCTGTGTGGATGGCAGAGAGAATGTCGAGCAAGGTGTGCGAAAGGTGTGGAAAGAAGGGCAAAAGAATAGGTGGTGGCTGGGTATATACGTTGTGCGATGATTGTACAGACAAAAGATTGGATTTGTAGAAAACAAAGAAGAAAAGGTAAATATGAATAAACAAAAAAATAAAAAAGTAATATGGAGAGTGGAGTTTCCATATTATGATAGGGTTGTTAATATCTATGAAGACATTCCACCCAATGAAGCAGCCTTAGCGGCAGTGGATGAAGCATGGTGTGGATGGCTATATGAGTGCGCAAATGATTTTCCAATATCTGTGAAGGTAGTTGAAGTTGATATATGTGATTACATGACATCAACGACAGTAAATTATGAAATAGATTTAGAAATTATGCCAAATTTTAATATTATCAAAAAAGAAATAAGATAAAGGAGAAAAAAATGAAAAGAGATAGAAATGCGATTTTGAAATTTTGTTTTTATGTTATGACAGAAATGTCATTTGTTTTTATGCTTTTTTGGGCTGAGTGAGTTGAATGGTTATGCTTCTTTGGATTTGATTATACCATTTTCATACCAAGCTTGATGCCGTAAGTCACCATTTTCATACCAACTTTTATATAGGCCATGTTGTTTATTATTTTCCCAATTGCTCTCTTCTTCTAGTTGGCCATTTTCATACCAACTTTGGTATAAGCCATGCTTTTCACCATTGTGCCAATTGGATTCTTGTTCTAATTGCCCATTTTCATACCAACGTTGGCATAAGCCATGCTTTTCCCAGTTGCGCCAATTAGATTTTTCTTCTAGTTGCCCATTTTCATACCAGACTTTATATAGGTCATCTAATTGGCCATTGACAAAATTGCTTTTTTCCCATTGTTCCCCATTTTTATACCATCTTTCATATGGGCCATGCCTTTTGCCATTGACAAAATTGCTTTTTGCCCATTGTTGCCCATTTTCATACCATGTTTCATATGGGCCATTTAATTGGCCGTTGACATAATTGCTTTTTTCTATCAATTGATCATTGTATCTGTGCCATCGCAAATGGGGACCATGCTTTTTATTATTCTTTAGAAACCATATTTCTAAATTGGGTTCTGTAACAGTTTCCCTTTTGTAGTTTTTTAGGTGAGGATTGTCTTTGTATAATTTGTGAATAATTTGTGACATTTTTCTTATATTTATTTTTTCAGGTGTTTCAGTGTTATCGAGTGATTTAATTATATTTAGACCAGTTTTAGAAAAGAAAACAGCTTGGGTTGGTTCACTTGGATGGATAATACCCAAATCATCATCATCTACTATTCCATCAATGTGCAAAGATTTTAACAAGAAGCACCAAGATCTCATATTTGTATTTTTGTTGGCCTCTTTGAATTTGATATTTTGTTTTTTGGACAAGGAATAAGTGATTGCCCACAATCTACCCACATTGCTGTTATTGTATTTTTGTATTGTGGAAGGCTCGTCTATTTTTTTCAAAAATTGGTCA
>Ga0180009_10005042_pt1 | contig 14298 bp, 6 predicted proteins | sample OS_PC_MetaG_FD_123537 | JGI IMG/M metagenome (GOLD analysis project Ga0180009, IMG submission 123537) | Groundwater microbial communities from the Aspo Hard Rock Laboratory (HRL) deep subsurface site, Sweden - OS_PC_MetaG | ecosystem: Environmental > Aquatic > Deep subsurface > Groundwater...
AGCTCCACAGGCATCTGAACCACCTTGCCAACCTTCAACCCATGTTTCAGCACCCAGCACGTTGCTAAACGAACCATCGGCACCAAAGATATATTCGTCATCGTAGAAACAAGCCCTGGCTTCAACACCGGCTGCATCGATAGCCCACCAGGAAATGTCGCCTAATTCAGGTCCAACACCCAACGATCCGGCTTCGGGAGCCATCTTCCATGTGCCTACGATACCAGTGGAAGGTGCCGCGGTAGCCTGACGGATATCGTCGAAATAATACACTGCATCATCACCCGGATTTCCAAAATCGAAGAAGATAACCACTTTTTGATAGGATTGTCCAACGTCAATACCTGAGAAATCGAAGGTCAGTTCCTCCCAAGCATTGGATGTTGTGGTAACAGCATCTATTTCTGCATTGATGTCGGCGTTATCAAGATTCTCAATTTTAAGTTTTACGATGGCATTCACTTTAGGTGACCAAACCTTCACTTTAAACAGTTTTTTAGTACTGAAATCAATGGGAGATTGAAGCGTGAGCAGCGTACCTGCCCATGTTTCTGCACCTGCGGTTTTAACAAATTGAGCCACGCGATTACTGCCGTTAATACCTGATTGGTCAGGGTTATCGATGACCGAAGCCTCTGCATTGCCAAAGTTGGAGAAGGCGTAGTTTACAGTAAACGACTCAAAGTCAATGGGCAGCGTTACCGGGTCGGAGGCCGATGAAATGGTAATGGTTTCGCTGTGTTCAATAGTTGCAGCGCCACCGTTTTTGGCAACAACGCGCACTACATAATCACCTGCTTCGGCATAGGTATGCAATACAGATTCTCCCGGCAAAGTATGTGTGGGTTCTTCACCTGCCACATCGCCAAAGTAGAAATCAATGATTGTGGCATAATCGGCTGTAGCAGAAACAGAAATTATACGTGGGTTAACTGCATCGAGAACGATGCTCACGACAAGATTTTCAGGTGCTCTAAAAGTAACGTTGATCTCCTTTTGAATGCTTGTGGTCAGGTCTGTTAGCCCTTTGGCTGTGATGCCGACAGTGTAAGTGCCTTCGGCATAGATATGGGTGATTGGTTCACCTGCGGCATAAACAACCGGAGTTTCATCGGTTAGGTCTCCAAAAGTGATTGCATATTGGGTAGCTCCTTCGGCATCAGGGAGGATAGTAACCAAGCCACTGTTATCCTGGGTTATATCAAACATGGCTGATACATTGGCAGGAGCAACAACATCATTCAAGACTTTCAGGTTATCAATTTCCTTGGTGCAAGAGAGAGACAGCCCAAGAAAAGCGACAACAAAGAATATTATTTTAACTATTTTCATCTTTCAAAATTTTGGATTAGTAATTTGGGTTTTGCGACCAGTTTCCATTAGAGAATTCTATCTCTTCGATCGGAATAGGGAAAATTTCATTCTTCCCCTTAACGAATCCGGCAATTTCGTCAGCAGCCCTTCCAATGCGCACCAAATCAAAGAAATAGTGTCCTTCGCCAAGGAGTTCAACCCGACGTTCGTGGTAGATCATGTCGGTTAAGGCCGCTCCGGTTAAGGTAACATCGTGAAAATTGTCACCAAAAGCACGACGGCGAACCATGTTAAGGTATTCCTGAGCTTTGGCATCGGAAATTCCTCCGCGGTTATTGGCCTCGGCAGCCATCAAAAGTACATCTGCAAAACGAATTGACCTGTAGTTGTTTGGGTTGGTCAGGTTTAAATCATTCTGGGCATTTTCGCTTCTTGTACGAGGTAAGTACTTACGGTTAAAATAGCCTGTATGCTCGTATCCTGTGGTATACTCAGCTCCGGTACTGTCGGCCCATGTCTGAATGTCGAGTATGGCCACTTGTTTACGGCCATCTCCCGGCTCAAAGGCGTCAACAGCATTTTGGGTGGGCACGTTAAAGCTGAACCCCGGTGTAAATAGCGGTCCAACATAACCACGCACGCCACTAAAACCAACGGCAACATTACCTTCGCTACATTGAAGACAACCAAATCCGGCTCCTTCAGCATCGGTGTATTGAACCTCAAAAACGCTTTCTGTTCCGTTCTCACCGTCAGCTTCAAAAATGGAGTTGTAGTCGGATACAAGCGTGTAGGGACCGGTTGTGATTACCCTGTCGAGGACTTCGGCAGCTTCGGCAAATTTCTCCTGATAAAGATAAGCTTTACCAAGCAAAGCCTGAGCAGCGCCTTTGGTCACTCTTCCAATTTGAGACTGGCTGGCAGGGAGAACGCTTTCGGCGTAAATTAAATCGGCTTCAATCAAGGCGTACACATCGCTCACAGGTGACCTTGGGATAGTGGTTTCGTCTCCCAGTTTAAATCTCTCATCCACTTTTACAGGAATCGCGCCAAACCATTTCACCAGTTCAAAATGATAGTAAGCTCTCAAAAAACGCACTTCCCCAATCATGACATCCTTACCTTCAAAATCGATTTTGTCCTTAAATTCCATGAAATAATTGGCGCGTTGAACTCCGGCAAACATCCAGTCCCAAATATCTTTGAGGTTGCTGTTGGTAGAGGTATGAATCATATCGTCAACTTGTTGCCAGCCAATAACATCAGTAGGACTTTCGCCACCACACAGGGTGTTGTTTGAGGCAATTTCACCTAAAATTACGTTGGCATAAGTTGGCTGAAGCATATCGTAAGCAGCTATCAGTGCATTGTAGTAATCATCTGAGGAGTTGAAATAATTCTCCGAGTCGATAGAGTATTCCGGTGAAATTTCAACAAATTTGTCTGAGCAGGAAAAAAGCAACGCTGAAAAAGCGAAAAGTCCTGCGATAGTTGATTTCTTTAACATATTAAATTTCATGTCTTTCTGAATTTATAAATTAACATTAAAACCAAACCAGTAAGTTCTGGCAGCAGGATAAAAACCTGAGTCAAATCCTGAACCGATAGGTGCTCCGCTAGAAGCAGCAGGATCGAATCCGTTATATTTGGTCAAAGTAAACAGGTTGTTCACAGCCACGAAAAACCTGATTTCCTTAAATCTGATTTTTTGTATAAGCGACTCAGGCAATTTATAACCTAAAGCCAATCGTTGTAACCTGAGGTAGGAACCATCTTCAACATAGTATTCTGAGAAAATATTGTTTGCCGTGGCTGCCGTGGTTACCCGCGGAACAGAGTTGCTCGTACCTGGCCCTGTCCACCTGTCGAGTACAGTGCTTAATCTGTTGACATTGGGCTGAGCACGTTCGTAATTTCTAACGATATCGTTTCCAATACTGGCAAAGGCATAAGCCATAAAATCAAAGTTCTTATAACGGAGCGTCATGTTAAATCCCATGAGGAAATCAGGTATGGGATCACCGATGTAAGTGCGGTCGTCGGAGTTGATTACACCATCGTTGTTCACGTCCTGAAACCTGATATCACCCGGAGAGGCTGGCGCGCCCAATGCTGTTTGAGAAGGGTGTGCCTCTACTTCTTCCTGAGTTTGGAAAATTCCATCAGTTTTATAACCGTAGAAATAACCAATGGGCAAGCCTACTTCCATACGGGCAGGTAAGGGCTGACCCACGCCGAAGCTACCCCCTTCAACGATACCTGTCCCGTTATTGACTTTTAATACTTCATTATCAAGTGAGGTAATGTTGTAGTTTAAACGGTAGCTGAAATCATTGGTGATGTTACCACGATAACCGATTGCAAATTCGAGACCTCTGTTTCTCACAGTTCCCGCGTTAATGGTTGGACCGCTCGCTCCTGGAGCAGATGTGCCCAATATTCCCGAAACAGGAACGCTGCTCATGAGCAAATCGTTGGTGGTTTTGTTGAAATAATCCGCGGTTATATCCAGTCGGTCTTCAAATAGGGTGATATCGAAACCGGCATCAAATTGCACCGATCTCTCCCATTTTATTTTCGGATTAGGAAGAGTTCCAATTGCGGTTCCACTGACCAATTCACCATTAAGTACGTACATGGCTTCTCCATTAAGCTGTGAAATATATCCATATTCAGGAATTTTATCTGAACCCAGAATTCCATAGCTCATTCTGATTTTGAGCAAGTCGATCTTTTCTACTCCTTTTAAGAAATTTTCTTTAGACACAACCCAACCCAATGTAGCTGAAGGAAAATAGGCTACTCTGTTATCAGGGCCAAACTTGGTGGAGGCATCACGGCGAATCATGGCTGAAACGAGGTATTTACCCTGGAAATCGTATTGCGCCCGGCCAAAATAAGAGAGCCTGCGTTGGTCGTAAGTATAACCTCCAGTCGCTTTTGATGTGTTTAATCCGTTGGCCAGACTGATGTCGGCATATTCCCACGAATTGTTTGGAATGTCGTAACCCGTAGCGTTTAAGTTGTTACCCCATGTTTTATAAACGGTTGTGCCTACCGTAGCAGTGAGGTGATGAACTTCTTTAAAGTAGTTGTCGTAGGTAACAAAAGCATCAAAGGTATAATCGTTAAAATTGTCCTTGCTCTGGTATACGCTGCTGCGTGTTACATCAAAAACTTTACCGCCGTAATCAACAATTTTTGAAAACGACTTGTAATTGCTGTAGGCTGAATTAAAACCAATGCGTGCCGTAGCTGTGAAGTGGCTGGCAAATTTGGCCTCTAGTCCCACGTTTCCGTTTAGCTTGTTTAGAGAATAGGCGTTGTAGGTGTTGGCTATTTGCTGCAGGGGATTGATAATTTCTATGCCCAGATTAGCCGGAGCGAGGAAATACTCACCGTCCTCCTTGTAAATTGGCACAGTAGAAGGCATGTTTGCCGCATTAAAAAGCACTGAACCCAAACCGAAATCGTTAAAGGAAGTACGATTAATGTGGGTATAAGTAAGCGAGGTGTTGAATTTTAACCAACTAGTAAAATCAGCACCCATGCTTAGCCGGGCTGTTGTGCGGTCATACTCAGCCTTATCGTCCCCTATGATCCCATTTTGGCGCAGATCGGAACCACTTAAAGCATAATTCATGTTTTTTGAACCTCCCGACACACTGAAATTATTGTCGAAAACAGGAGCAGAGGAAAAAAGTGCATCCTGCCAGTCAGTTCCTCTACCCAAGCCTGAAATGTCAGGAAAAGGCAAGGCCTGACCATTGGCGGCATAACTTTCGTTCAAAATTACTGCATATTCGGTGGCATTTAATACGGGCAATTGTCGGGTTGTTTCCTGTAGTCCGGAAGAGCTATTCACGCTTACTGTGGTAGGTGTATTTCTTTTTCCCGATTTGGTGGTAATAAGGATGATCCCGTTAGCTCCTACCGTTCCATAGATCGCTGCCTGAGCATCCTTGAGTACCGTGATGGTCTCGATGTCGTTAGGGTTGATGGTGTTGAGATCGCCTTGGTATCCATCAATAATCACAACTGGAGAGGCATCACCATTGGTAGAAATCCCTCTGATTCGTATATCCAGTCCGGCTCCGGGAGCTCCTGATTGTTCTGTAACTGCTACACCCGCCATGGTTCCTTGCAAAGCTTGTTCTACTTTTACAGGATTTAGGTTTGAGATGGTTTTTGAGTCAACCATCGAAACGGCACCAGTCAGGTCCTTCTTTTTAACGGTACCATAACCAATCACTACAATTTCATCCAGAAGAGAAATGTCCGGATCAAGGGTAATGTTAAGCACCTTAGGTGGTTCTGTGAGAGGCAGTTCCAACGTTTTCATTCCCACATAGGATATCACCAATACGGTAGGGATGGTAACATCCTGAAGAACGAACTCTCCATCAATTCCGGTTGTTGTACCCGTTGTTGTTCCTTTAACAAGAACAGTTGCCCCGGGAATAGGTAGGTTGTCTTCGGATGAAATAACATAGCCCTGTATTGCGTTTGCCTGCGAAAGCAATTGCCAGGGCATCATCATCAGCGCAACAATAATTAACACCAAGTAATTTTTTGTCATGAGCCAAATTTTTAAAAATTAATTCATTTTTTAAATCTAAATCGTTTGCGGTGCAAAAAATTTTCTACGAAATAAATGTTAAAAACATGTTAAGTCAATTTTTTTGGTGCGTCAAAATTACATCAGGAGCAAAAAATTACTACAACAATAATACATCAAAAAAATCGTAACAAATATGTAATCAGGCTTATATAAATACAGGAAGCCTTATTTTATATTTCAACGGCATTTATGGCCATATAAATCAATAAGATTAGAAAGAAAGGATAAAATCAGTGAGATTTTCTTCACGGTCCAGGTTGAACTTTTTACGTAGTCGGTATCGGCTGATTTCTACACCACGGGTTGAAATATTCATAAGTAACGAAATTTCCTTACTCGAGATGTTCATGCGCAGGTAGGCACACAGCTTAAGTTCACGAGGAGTTAGCGACGGGTAAGCGGTTTTGATGCGGGTAAGAAAAGCTTCATGCACATTTTCAAAATGTGTTTCAAAGATTTTCCATTGATTTTCGTTATCAATTTCTTTGTTGATTTTGCGCATCATTTGCTGCAACTGATATTTTGGGGTGGCCTCTACGGAGCCGGCAATCTTGCCCAACTCGTTTTTAATGCTGATCATCAGTTTGTTCTTATGCAAAGTCTGCATGGTTGCATTGGCTAATTCTTTGTCTTTCATCACCATCTGCTCCCTAAGCTTTTCGTTACGTAAACGAATGACTTCCTTCTCCGCTTCAAGATTTTCGCGCTGTAATTTCTCCTCCTTTTTACGATACAACTCTTCCTGAATCTGTTGGGATCTTTTTTTCGCTTTCTCAACACGTTTTTTAGCCCATAGATAGGACAAAAGTAAAAAGCCTAACACGAGTATCGCATAGATAATGTAAGCAGCCAGCGATCTGTGCCACGGCGGTGATACTTTGAAACTGTAGGAAACAGGCTCACTAACAACCCCGTAGATGTTTTTTGCTTTCACGCTGAAAGTGTATTCACCTTCCTTAAGGTTGGTAAACTCCTTCGACCAACGGGACTGCCAGTCTGTCCATTGTTCTTCGAATCCTGCCAATCGTGTTGAAAAAAGCAGTTTGTCCGGATTTTCGTAATCGTTGGCCGAAAAGCTAAACATCACACTGTTGTTTTTGAAACTGAGTTGAGCCTTATAATCAGATTGATTGGTGTTTAGCATTAAAACGGAATCAGGATTGTAGGTTTGTATATTTACTAAATAGGCTTTTATTTCCTGTGTGTAATCTTTCTTAATCAAGGGGTTATAATGCACAAAGCCGTTCTCAGTGGCGAAAAACACATGGCCCTTGTCCAGTGGATAAACGAACTCGAAACCTTTTACAAAAGTTCCGTCCAACGAGGCAAAAGGTAAATCAATTTTGTTAAAGCTGCCATCTTCTTGTTTTCTTATCACTCCTGCCGATGATCCTGCAAAATACCAAAAATCGCCCACTTTATCTTCTTCAATGAGACGTATGGGTTTGTTGTCAAAGTATTTTCTAAAAAGGTCTGTCGGTTCAAACTGCCTGGTTGATTTGTTAAAATAAAACATGCTGTCACCACTGCTAAACAAAATCCCTTGTTTTGTTTTAAGTGTAGTGACCGAATAGTCAATCAGTGGACTGTTTTGGCTATTATAGAAGTCAATTTTTTTTACGCTGTCGTAGTTTGGGTTAAGGAATAAATGAAAAACACCCTTGAATCCATGGGTCATCCACAATGTGCCATCGGAGTCGAAAACAAGTTTGCGTGAGGATTCAGAAAAGCCGGCGATTCGTTTTTTAAAAACCCATTTGTCTTTTTGTTTTTCGAATAAAACAAGACCAGAATAAGTACCTCCAATTATTTTTAGGCTGTCATCAGGTACTTTGATGTAAACCCAGCCACCCGGTATATCACATATCTTGGTGGCTTTATCGTCCTCAATAGTATAAGTACCATTGTTATGTCCGCAAAAGAGCACGTTATCTAGTAGGTTCAAACTCCAAACCTGGCCGGGAGTGCCTTCCACTAGTTCAAACTGTTTGTTTTCGTCGTATTCTCCGGCCAATTCATCCCACTTCCTGGTATAAAGTCCTTGGTTTGTTCCCAGATATAACCGATTTTTGGTTTTAAACGCAGTATATCCTGTACTTAGTCCGAAGTTATAACCCAGCTGAGACAAAGGAGAATTAGTTTCCACGTAATCAATCCCATTGTCCGTGCCTAACCACAAATTCCCGAACTGATCTTCATGACTGCACAAAATAGTATTGTTCTGTAAACCATCGTCTCTGGTTATTTGTTTAATTGGTTTTCCGTCCAGATCGGTGATAAATACTCCTGCCTGGATTGTGCCAAAAGCCAGTCTTCCATCATTTAATTTGGTGACACTGTAAATTTGATAGTTTTCTAATAAAGCTGAGGTCGCGTTGTTCCATGATGAAAGGGTATTGCCGTTATACAAAAAAACGCCATCGGAAGCTGTGGCAATGAGTAACTTATCGCGAACAGGCAAGATGCTCCAAATCTCTATGCCCCTGAGTTTTTCTGTGCCAACCAATGGAAAGAGTTGTCCCATTGAATAGCGCAAAAGCCCTTTTTGCATGTCGTTAATATAGTATTCTCCATTTACATAAAACGAAAAATGGAAGGATGAAGGGGCTTTTATGACCTTAATGCTGTCTTTGTTCAAAAACATCAATTGAGTAAACGACTGAAAAACAACACCATCCGAATGGCTGTAGATGCGCCATACTTCGCCAAAATCGCGGTATTCAGGAGATATTAATTCGGTTAAACTATGGTACTTAGCTCCTCCCATCGGGGCTAGTTCAAAATAGCCAATCTCGTTAAAACCTCCGGCAAACAATTTGTTGTCATTGCCTTTTTTTATCCATCTGATAATGCTTTTGTTAGGCAAAGGGTAAATATTCCAGAAAAGCCCGTTAAATTCAAGAAGTCCGTCATTATTGGCAAAATACATCATCCCATTGTCGCCTTCCTCGATAGCCCAGTTCTGGAATCCGGCGTTATAATGCGATCGCTCGTAATTCCTTACAAAAGGCGTTCCTATCGTTTGAAATTGACCGATCGATTGATAAATCAATCCCAATGCCCCGGCGAGAAGTATGTATTGCTTAATCGCTTTCACCTTTTTTATTCTTAATGCAAAGCTAATGAATTCAGTTCAAAGTTAGTTATATTTTAATCACGCTCACTATTTCAGTCATTCTTCTCTGTATTGATGAAAAATGACACTTAAACAAGTTTGAGCTCGTAGCTCTGCCTGACCCAAGCCCACAACCACAACGAAAAGTCGGCAACATCTCTAAATCAATTATACCTCAACGCCTTAGCCGGATTAATGTGGGTAATGGTGTAAGCGGGGATAACAAGAACCAAAAAAGTAACCAATAAAATACCGGTATTGAGGAGTAGAAACCCTACAACTGATATTTCAACAGGCACGTAATCAATATAATATGATTCCGGGGATAGTTTAATAATCTTAAAATAATGCTGGATAGCGATCAGGAGTATCCCGACGGCATTACCCCAAATCATGCCTTGAAACACAATTTTGCCCGTTTTTATTAGAAAAATTTTCTGGATAGTGCGGTTAGTCGCGCCAAGCGATTTCAGTAATCCGACCATGTTCGTGCGTTCGATAATGATGATCAGTAAGGTGGAAATGAGTGTGATAGAGGCCACTAAGATAAGTAGGGTGAGAATAACTACCACGTTCATATCGAGCAGGTCGAGCCAGTTGTAAATTTGTGGATAGGCATCCAGAACGGTAACAACGGTCATGTCGTAAGGTACTTTTCTGTTAAGGACGAAGGCTGTTTCCCTGATTTTTTCCTCATTCTTTAACATGATCTCAATGGCTCCGGCCTCATTTTCCTTCCATTCGTTTAGCTTGCGGATGTGTTTTAAGTCGCCAATAATGAAGTTGTTATCAAATTCTTCGAGACTAGTGCTGTAGATACCACTCACGTTTAGCTTACGCCCACGTGGTTGTGATTGGCCTTCCTGTACAAACCACAGCCTGATGTCATCGCCGATTTTGATGTGAAGTTTTGAAGCCAACAGGGCTGAAACGAGCACTTCGTTTGATGTCGTCTCCTCGCCTAAATGCAAATACCTGCCCTCGACAAGTGATTCTTTTAAAAACACCGAGTCATACCCTTTATCTACTCCTTTAAAAATAACACCCTGAATTTGGTCGTCTGTTTTTAACACCCCTGCTTTTCTGGCTGTAAACTGAAGGTGTGTGACTTCAGGATTGTTTTTTAGGTCATCGATGAACTGACCATCAGTTGCAATGGGTGCACTTTCGAGTGATTCGTTGTTGTCGAAAGGAACGATTTGCAGATGTGAGGTAAAGCCTGTAACTTTGTCGCTGATGCTTTTTTGAAATCCAATGACTATCGCTATACTTAACAACATGAAAACGACCCCGAGAGCTACGCTGACCACTGAGATGCGAACCACAGGACCGGAGAGGTTGTCTGATCCGCGGGCGGAGATCCGTTTGGCAATAAAGAAGACAAAAGAATTGGATGACATCATGGGCACAAATTTAGTAAAACCCGCGTATCATGGTTGAGTTAATGAAAGTGAAAATTCTGGGACTGTTGTGCTTGCTTTTGGGAAGCGCTCTTATGGCACAAAACGACCTTAAATTAGTTGATTACAAAGATATTACGACAGGTGCAGAACAAACGGAAAACTATCTTCCTTTGGTAAAAAACAAGCACGTGGCCTTGGTGGCTCATCAGGCCTCTTTGATCGGCAAGGTTCATTTAGCCGACAGTCTTTTGCGCCTCGGCGTTAACATCGAAGCGATCTTTTGCCCGGAGCATGGCTTCAGAGGCAACAACGATGCAGGAGCAGCAGTGGCCAACGAAGTAGATTCTATCACGGGTATCCCCGTCATCTCGTTATACGGCAAGCACAAAAAGCCTTCGGCAACGGATATGGAAAATATAGATGTGGTTGTTTTTGATTTACAAGATGTTGGGGTAAGATTCTATACCTACCTGAGCACCATGACTTATGTAATGGAAGCCTGTGCTGAACTCAACATTCCTGTTATCCTTCTTGACAGACCCAACCCAAACGGCTTTTTAACCGACGGTCCGGTGTTGCAAAGCAAACACAAGTCGTTTGTCGGCCTGCATCCTATTCCAATTGCTCACGGAATGACGTTGGGAGAATTGGCCTTAATGATACAAGGCGAGCAATGGATAGAATATGCTGACCAACTGGAGCTAACCGTAGTTCCTTTGCAACATTACAACCGCAATTTGGTTGTTAAACTGCCTGTAAAACCAAGTCCAAACTTACCCACTTGGCAATCAGTTTATTTATATCCCTCTCTTTGTTTGTTTGAAGGCACAGAAATCAGTGTTGGGCGGGGAACGGACTATCCCTTTGAAGTGTATGGCAGCCCGTATATAAAAACCGGGAGTCTTGTTTTTGTGCCTGAGCCCAAGCCGGGATCGAGTTTGCATCCAAAACTGGAGGGACAGGTGTGTTATGGACAGTTTTTAAGAGGCTATGCCGAAAACTACAACCGCAATCACCGATTGCTGAATTTGTCGTGGCTCATCAATGCTTACGAAAACGCACCAGATACTTCCCGGTTTTTTAATTCCTTTTTTGAAAAACTGGCGGGAACAGATTCACTCAGACTTCAAATCCAGGCGGGATACACAGAGAACCAGATCCGTGAAAGCTGGGAAAAGGAATTGAATTATTTCAGGTTAATTAGAGATAAATATCTTTTGTATCCTTGATGTCAGCGTGTTTGGTTAGAACCCGACAACCAACCCGATCATGATTTGAATATACCGCACCTCTCGTTCATCATACCTCATCCCGTTGCTTGTTTGAAAGGGAAAGGTCATTTTGCGCCCGACATAATCCGCATCCAATTTAACTCCCAGGCCACGTTTAAAGAGGTACATCCCTCCTATTCCCGGAACTACAACAAACGCATCATCACGCGATGAGGTGATTTCGTAGTAGGTAGGGCCAAGCTCGAAATAGGTGGTTCGATACAGCTGATAGGGTGTTTGCGAGCGAAGTAGTCCTGCCATAACTTTTCCATATACGGTAAAGTTATCGCCAAACGCCCACCTGCCGTATATTCCGGCTGTTATTACGGTACTGGTAAACGATTCGGAGCGTATCGACAATTCCTGTAAAAACGGGTCATCGTTGAGTTTTTCGATGGTAAGCGTGGTAACATCTATAGGGTTGTTGCTCTGACTGAACGAAAGGGAAACGCCCAGGTAGCGATGGAAAAACCAGGTCGCGTCACCTCCCAAACTCACACCGGTTTTCGCAAAACTATCCTTATACAGGGTTGTCCCCGAAAAGTCACCAAAAGGAAGTGACACACCACCGTTTAGGCTAATTATCAAATTTTTATGTGATTGTGATCTCGCGCCAAGCGAAAGAAGAATGAATAGAAAAGCAAGAGACAGATGTGTTAATTTCGGTTGCATAGTCCTTTTTTATTTCGGCTGTAAAACTATCAATTAATCGGGTTTCAAATAAAGTGGGGCGTAAAAAAAACGGAATAGCTTCTTTACGGATTGTATTGAACCGTTTAAAGTAGGTATTTTAATACTTTTGCACGACTACTAAAAGTCAAAAAACTGACATATGGCGAATGAAAGCTACTACAACGAACTAATACACGAAACCAGCCCCTATTTATTGCAACATGCAAACAACCCTGTGCACTGGCTGCCATGGGGCGAAAGGGCATTGTCGAGAGCCAGGACAGAGAACAGGTTGCTGATCATATCAATTGGATATTCCGCCTGTCATTGGTGTCATGTAATGGAGCATGAGTGTTTTGAAGACGAGGAAGCCGCGGCTGTGATGAATGCAAACTTTGTGTCAGTAAAAGTCGACAGGGAGGAACGCCCCGACGTTGACCAGGCGTATATGAATGCCTTACAGCTCATGAACGGGAACGGAGGCTGGCCGCTTAACATCGTAGCCTTACCTGATGGCCGACCCATTTGGGGAGCTACCTATGTGCCAAAAATGAGATGGATAGCTATTCTTGACCAACTGTCATCGGTGTACCGGCAAAAGCCTGGAGAAGTTGAGCGGTATGCGGATGAAATAAGTCGTGGCATGGCGCAATTTGAGCCTAAAGTCGACCCCACCCCACTCGAACGTATTGACTATAATTTTGTCAACCAAATTGTAGATGAGTGGGCTAAATCATTTGATAAAGTGTATGGTGGTGCCAACTACGCTCCGAAATTCCCCCTGCCGGCCGCACTCAGCTTTTTACTTGATTTTGGTTCAATTTCCAAAAAGAAAGACCTTATCGATCACGTAAAACTAACACTCGACAAGATGTCTTTCGGTGGTATTTATGATCAGGTTGAAGGGGGTTTTTCGCGCTATGCAGTAGATACAAGGTGGCATATTCCACATTTTGAGAAAATGCTTTACGACAATGCCCAGCTTATCGGATTGTACAGCAAAGCTTACCGTGCTTTCGGGCATCAAAGGTATTTGCAGGTAGTGAACGAAACCATTGGTTTTTTAGATGCCCATTTTCTATCAGAGTCGGGTGGATATATGTCGGCGCTGGATGCAGATAGCGAGGGGGTTGAGGGTAAATTTTATGTTTGGACGGAATCGGAACTCAGAAACCTGCTGGCATCGGATTATGATCTCTTTGCTGAATATTTCAACATTAACGACGCCGGTCATTGGGAGCATGGCCACTATGTGTTACTCAAAACGTCAGAGGACGAAGTGTTTGCAAGCACCCGACAGATGGCCGTTGCTGAACTCAAAGAAAAGGTGATCAGGTGGAAGCAAAGGCTTGCCCATTACAGAGCCAAGCGGGTATGGCCCGGACTCGACAACAAAATTCTCACTTCATGGAATGCGCTGATGATTTCAGGTTTAGCTGAGGCCTGGAAAGCAACAGGGGTTATTGACTATAAAAATCGGGCAATCCGCTTAGGCGAATTCATTTTACAGCACCTAACCACTTCTGACTATAAAGTTTATCATCAGGCGGGTGAAAATTCCTCAGCGGTAGTTGGCCATCTCGACGATTATTCGTTTGTTATCAGGGCCTTTCTTGACCTGTTTCAGGTTACTCTCGACAACCACTGGTTTACAGCGGCTTTGAAGCTTACTGACTTCGTTAATTCACATTTTCGCAACACTGAAACCGGACTTTATTATTTCGTTTCGGACGAAGATGAGGCCTTGTTTACCCGAACCACTGACATTCACGACAATGTAATGCCTTCGGGGAATGCTGTGATGGCGCTAAACCTGCTCCATATGGGCAAAATTAACGGCGATCAGGATTTTCTTTCTGCATCAGAAGAAATGACTACCAATGTAGTTTCATCTGCCTCACG
>Ga0180009_10005043_pt1 | contig 14298 bp, 10 predicted proteins | sample OS_PC_MetaG_FD_123537 | JGI IMG/M metagenome (GOLD analysis project Ga0180009, IMG submission 123537) | Groundwater microbial communities from the Aspo Hard Rock Laboratory (HRL) deep subsurface site, Sweden - OS_PC_MetaG | ecosystem: Environmental > Aquatic > Deep subsurface > Groundwater...
TAAACTACAAAACACCACTTCAATATTTAAAAGAATTAAAATACAAGAAATTATCAACAAAAGATACTATTATTCTACAGACCTAACTGTCGGATATGTATCTGAACCTATGCATAGCATAAGGGAAAAAAATGCCTAAAAAATCTAAAATTAAAGATATAACTTTTATCACGAATGAAAAGGATAAGAATCTTCGTGACAGATTCAAGGTGCTTATTAAAGATACTAAATTTTTTGATGTTCTAGTTGGGTATTTTTATTCAAGCGGATTTCATGCTATTTATAAGTCCCTAGAAAAAACAAAAAAGATTAGAGTTCTTATTGGTATTAATACAAATAGACAAGTGTTTGATTCTATCCAGGAATCAAAAGATACTGGACAGCAAAATTTAAAATTTTCTCATGCAGAAACAAAAGAGCAATTTTCTGATGGAATTGTAGATGAAATGGAGAAATCAAAGGATAATATGGAAATTGAAGAAGGAGTTGATAAATTTCTAGAATGGTTAAAGAGTGGAAAATTAGAGATTAAGGCTTATCCGGCAGCAAATATTCATGCAAAACTTTATATCATGACTTCTATTAAAGATAGTAAGTTGAATAAAGTTATTGTTGGCTCAAGTAATTTTACTCAAGCTGGGTTAGTAGATAACATAGAACTCAATGTTGAACTTAATAAAAAAGATGATTATGAGTTTGCTATTGATAAGTTTAATGAACTTTGGCAAGATTCGGTTGATGTCAGTAAAGAATATATTGAAACAATAGAAACTAAAACTTGGTTGAATAGTAGTATCAATCCTTATGAGCTTTATCTTAAATTTTTATATGAATATTTTAAGGATGAATTAAATCAATCAAATGATCTTTCTTTTAAATACACACCAGAAAGATTTAAGAAATTAGAATACCAAGAACAAGCTGTTTTGAATGCAAAAAGGATTCTTGATGATTATGGTGGTGTTTTTATTTCAGACGTTGTTGGTTTAGGTAAAACATATATTTCAGCTATGCTAGCCAATCAGCTTGATGGGAGAAATTTAGTCATTGCTCCACCAGCTCTTTTAGATGAAAATAATCCTGGTTCTTGGCGAAATGTATTTGAAGATTTCCAAGTTGGCCAGACGCATTTTGAATCTTTGGGTAAATTAGATAAATTAGTTAAAAAGGGGACAGAGAAGTACAAGAATATTTTTATTGATGAATCTCATAGATTCAGGACAGAAACTAATACTACTTATGAAAAACTAACCAAGGTTTGTCGAGGCAAACGTATAATCCTTGTAACGGCTACTCCTTATAATAATTTACCCAAAGATATCTTAAGTCAGATTAAACTTTTCCAAAAACCTAAAAAAAGTACAATTCCAAATTTATCTAACTTAGAATCATTCTTTTCTATGCTTGCAAAAAGAATCAAAGGATTAGATAGATTGAAAGATAAGAAGAAATATATTGAAACAGTTAAAATGAATTCCAAAGAAATTCGTGAAAAATTACTTAAATATTTAATGGTTAGAAGAACGAGATCAGAGATCAAAAAATATTATCAGGAGGATTTAAAAAAGCAGGGATTAAAATTCCCAGAAGTAGATGATCCTGAAGCTATCTTTTACGAACTTAATGAAGAAGAGAATGATATATTCAATAAAACAATTGAATTAATCACTAAGAAGTTTAATTATACTCGATATACTCCATTACTGCCTAAGTATTTTAAAGGTGATATTAAACAGCCACAAATTTCTCAAGAAAACATGGGAAAGTTTATGAAAATACTTTTAGTTAAAAGGCTAGAGAGTAGTTTTTATGCTTTTAGAAATTCTATTAATAGATTTATTTTTACCTATCAGAGATTCTTAGAAGAATTTGATAAAGGTAAAATATATATAAGTAAAAAGTATGCTAATAAAATATTTGAATTAATAGAGAATGATAATGACAAAGTTATTCAAGATTTAATTGAAAAAGGTGAAATTGAACCATATTCTTCGAAGGATTTTAAAGATAGGTTTAAAAAAGATTTAGAGGAAGATTTAAGTACCTTGAAAGAAATAAAACAATTATGGACTTATATCCATAGAGATCCTAAATTACTTAAATTTATTAGCATCCTTTCAACCCGTAAAATCTTAAAAGAAAATAAGTTAATTATTTTTACCGAGTCTAAAGAAACAGCAGATTATTTAGCTAAGAATTTAGATAAGAAATTTCCTGGACAAGTTTTATCTTTTTCTGGAGCTTCTGGTGCTTCAACAAGAGAAAAAGTTATTGAAAATTTTGATGCCGGAGTAAAAAATCCTAAAGATGATTATAGAATACTTATTAGTACAGAAGTATTATCAGAGGGAGTTAATCTTCATCGTTCAAATGTGGTAATGAATTATGACATTCCTTGGAATCCTACTCGTTTAATGCAAAGAGTTGGACGTATTAATAGGGTTGATACTCCTTTTTCTAAAATTTATACTTTTAATTTTTTCCCAACAGTTGAGTCTAATAATCAAATAAAACTTAAAGAAGCAGCTGAAGTGAAAATTAATGCTTTCATTACTCTTTTAGGAGCTGATGCTAGATTATTAACTGAAGATGAGTCAATTGAATCCTATGAATTATTTAATCGTTTAACATCAAAAGAAGTCATTATTGGAGAAGATGGAACAGATGAAAGTGAACTTAAATATTTGCAAATTATTAAAAAGATCAGAGAGAAAGATACGGACCTATTTGATAGAATTAAAAGATTGCCTAAAAAATCACGAAGTGCGAGGGTGAACAAAAAAGAAGTGAATTCTCTTTTAAGTTATTTTCGCAAAGGGAAACTTGATAAATTCTTTTTATCTGACAATAAAAATATTAAAGAATTAGATTTTATTTCTGTAGCAAATCTTTTAGAAGTGGATAGTAATACAAAGCGAAGTAAATTAGGTGATAATTTCTATGATTTATTAGAGAAAAATAAACAAGCATTTGAATTTGCTACAACTGAAGAGATGTTAGAAATAAAAATGAGAGGTGGTAAGGATAGTGCTACTCAAGTTTTTATGAGATTAAAAGCTATAAAAGATTGGAGAAAATTAACTGACGACCAAGAAGATTATCTTAAAAGAGTTAAAAGGGAACTCGTAGAAGGTGGATTACCTAAGGAGACAACAAAACGAACACTCAAAGAATTGAATCAAGAACTTGAGAATGGTATAAATCAATTAAAAATTATAGCGGTTCTTCAGAAGAATATTTCTGAAGAATTACTTAGAGAACATTATATCGAAAATGCAGCCCAGACTTTTGGACCAAGAGAAGTTATTTTATCAGAATATTTTTCAAATAATTAATTATGGATAGAGAATTAGCAATAAATAAGATTAAAGAAACATTTGAAAATTCTTTTAGCAAAGAACGTTTTGTTAATTTTATTAAAGAATTATTAAATCGTATTGATGGATCAAAGGCTTTTCATGCACGTGGATATGTCAAAGAGAAGTATAAGAAATCTACTGGTATTATTAAAACTTATGAAAGGATTGGCACGTATACGGATTCAAATGATAATAAAATAGATGTTTTGATAGTATATTTGGGGAAAGATAATTCAATTGAGAGAGCTAGAACTACTTTGCGTAATTTTGTTGCTGATTATCTTAAGACAAGAGGAGAGAAAGACGCGGCTTTAGTCGCTTTTGTTTCGCCAAATCTAAAAGATTGGCGATTTTCTTTGGTTAAAATGGATTATCAGTTGAAGAAAGACAAAGTTAAACAAGAGTTTACGCCTGCTCGGCGCTTTTCTTTTTTAGTTGGAGAAAATGAAAATAGTCATACAGCTCAAAGCCAATTAGTTCCTATTTTAACAGATGATATTAATAATCCGACTCTTAAACAATTAGAAGAGGCGTTTAATATTGAGACAGTTACTAAAGAATTCTTTAAAAAATATCATGATTTATTTTTACGCTTCAAGGATTTACTTGATGATGTTGTTAAAAAAGATAAAAAAATTGAGCAAGATTTCAAGAAGAAAAAAATAGATACAGCAGATTTTGCTAAAAAAACATTAGGACAGATTATCTTTTTATATTTTTTACAGAAGAAGGGCTGGTTTGGAGTAAAACGAGGCGAAAAATGGGGTTCTGGTTCAAAACGTTTTTTACGAGAATTATTTAATAAAAAACATGGCAATTACAAAAACTTTTTTAATAATGTTTTAGAGCCACTTTTCTATGAGGCGTTACGATTAGAAAGACCTAAGGATTATTATGATAAATTTGAATGCCGAATACCGTTTCTTAATGGTGGTCTTTTTGATCCCTTTAATGATTATGATTGGCAAGACACTGATATATTGATTTCTAATGAACTTTTTTCGAATAATAACCCAACCAAAGAAGGCGATAAGGGTGATGGGATTTTAGATATATTTGACCGATATAATTTTACCGTCAAAGAAGATGAACCTTTTGAAAAAGAAGTTGCTATTGATCCAGAAATGCTTGGGAAGGTCTTCGAAAATCTTTTAAAAGTTAAGGATAGAAAATCTAAAGGCACTTATTATACGCCCAGAGAAATTGTTCACTATATGTGCCAGCAAAGTTTGATTAATTATTTATATACTGAGCTTAATCCAACCAAAAAAACACTTTTTAAAGAAGACGCAGAACAAGGCAAATTACTTGGAAAATCTGATCCAAAACAATTAAAACTTTCTTCAAAAAATAAAGAAATCATTTCTAAAGAAGATATTGAGAAATTAATTAAATATGGCGAAACAGTTATTGAGCATGATAATCAAGTAGTCAAGAAAGGTAAAGAAACAAGCAAATATTCTTTTAAATTTTCTAAAGATATTAGAGATAACGCAGAATTAATAGATGAAAAATTAAAAAATATTCGTATCTGTGATCCAGCGATTGGCTCTGGAGCTTTTCCAGTAGGAATGATGAATGAAATCATTAGAGCTAGGAATGCATTAACTAATTATATTAAAGATAAAGAAAGTCGTACAATTTATGATTTTAAGCGTCATGCTATTCAAAATTGTCTTTATGGTGTTGATATAGATTCTGGTGCAATTGAAATCGCTAAGCTTCGTTTATGGTTATCACTTATTGTTGACGAAGATGATATTAAACAAATTAAGCCTCTTCCAAACCTTGATTACAAAATTATGCAAGGCAATTCTTTAATAGGAATTGAGAAGGAAAAAATGGGAATGCGAGATATGTTTTTTCAAGATTCAATGGAACAATTAGAAAAATTAAAGGGTTTATACAGCAATGAGTCTCATGTAACTAAAAAAGAAGAATATAAAAATCAGGTCGAGGAACTTATCAGTCGGGTTACCAACGGCCATAGGGATTTTGATTTTGAAATATATTTTTCCGAAATATTCTATGAAAAGGGCGGTTTTGATGTAATAATAGCGAATCCACCATATGTTTCTTATTATTCAAAACAAGCACAGCCATTATTGAAAGAAGAAATAGGTTTTTATAAAAGGAATTATGATTTTATCTTAGATAAAAAGAAAATAGGTCGATTTGGAACAGTTATGTTTTTCCTTGAAAAGGGAATTAAAATTTGTAAAGAAAGAGGTTCCTTAATCTATATTGTCGATATGAGTATTTTTGAAAATCCATATTTTGATATCAGAAGGTTTTTCACAGATAACTATTTAATAAAAGAAATAGTAATGGGTCTTGCTGGTTTTGAAGAAGTGCATAGCGGTCAGATTTTATTAAGAGTTCAAAAGAGCAAACCTGATAATAATCTTATTGTTTATAAGGATAAGAGTTTTAAGGTAATTATGAAAACCAATCAGAATAAACTGATTAGCAATGCCTACAGGTGGGATATGTATGATCAGAATACGATCGTGGAAAAGATAGAGCAAAACAGTAAATCGCTAGTTGTCTCTTTCCCAAAAAGATTAATCAGAACTGGCATCACCTTTACGGGTAAGAAAGAAGAATTTCTTGTTAACGATAAAAATCAGCGAAAGTATAAAATAAAACCTGTAAATATTTATGACCTTTATGAAGGGTCAAAGGCATTCCGCTCTCCTTATGAGACACCAAGACCTACTAAGAAAATTAATTATGATCTTGAATTAGTCAGAGAATTAAATAAGATTTATACGGAACAAAATAAATCCAATAAAAGCCCTATGGTTATAGGATTAGGAGATCTGTTTGTGTTCAATAATCCGAGAATTCTTGTAAGGCTTTCAGATGTGCGTATTACTGCTACTTATACAGAGGATATTGCGTGTTCAGATCTGAGTTTATATAGCATATCTAGTAAAAACTCTCATGATGATAGGTCGTCTTATAATTTAAAGTTTATTTTGGCTATTCTTAATTCTAAATTAATGACGTATTATGCCTTAAAGAAAAAATTAATTGCATTAGGCGAAAGAAAAACTCCACAGATAAGACTCAAATCTTTAAAATCTTTGCCAATTAGATCAACGGATAATCAGAAACCCTTTATAAATCTTGTTGATAAAATTCTTACTATTACCAAAGATGATGACTATTTAAAAAATTCCACAAAACAAACTAATGTTCGCGAATACGAAAAACAAATTGATAAAATAGTTTACGATCTTTATGGATTAACAAAAGAGGAAATTAAGATTGTAGAAAGTAAGGTTTAATAAAATGACAATAAAACAAAGATTACAAAATCTATCGGAAAATGATTTAAGAAAAAAAATAATTATTCCATTGATGTGTGGTTTAAATTGTCATAGAGTTACAAATTTACATGGTACACGAGAAAGAGGAAAAGATGTTCTCTTTTTTAAAAAGGGGACATTTAGAGAGACTGTCCCTGGTGTAATTCTTATTAAGAATGACGGAGATATTATTAAGAGTGGACCACCAAATAGAAGCATTCAAGTAATTCTAACCCAAGCACAAGAAGCTATAAATACGGAAATAATAAATCCCGATGATCCTAATAACAAAATTAAAATAAAAGAATTAATCATTATGACTTCTTTCGAAATAAATGGCCCAGCAATGGAATATATTAATGATAATTGTTTAAAATCTTTACCTCATATAACCTATATAGATGGTGATAAATTATGCAATCTAATAATAGAGTTAATTGGTATTCATAAATATAAATTTAAGATCAACACTTTTAAAGGTTTTTGTGAATCTATAAGCAATAGAAAATACGATACTACAGGTAAAACATCAATAACCAAATATTCAGAGGGCAAAATAACATAATAAAGTGAATATTAAAGAATTACAAAGAATTAATAAAATAATTTATTCAAAAAAATATCTTGAGAATAAAGATATAATTTTAGATTTTTTAAAAGATGGTGAATTAGAACATTATTTTTTAGGTAAATTACCTAAAAAATTTGATAATTTACAAGAAATCGAATTTTTATTAAACGAATTAATAAAAGATGAGCGACCATTTAATGTATTCAATATTTTGAAAGAAAGTGTAAGCGAAAATAATAATGATTTTATAATTAGATTCATTCAAAAATATTACAAAAACTTAGAAAGAAAATCTTTCGATGATTTATTCCAAAATGTAGCGTTAAAGGTTATTAATGATATTAGTGAAAAAGATAATGGCATCGTAGACGGGATATTTGATTTAGTGAAAGGTGTTTTAAAACTTCGTAAAAATAAATATAAAGAATATAAAACTAAAAGAGAATACAATGAAGAGAAAAAATTAATTTCAGGATTATTAAAAAAGGTGTTTTTTATTTATAAAGAACAAAAAGATAGTAAAAAAAATAAAGAAATTATTGAGTTAATAGATAAGCACTTTAATCTGATTGATGATGAAGGAGAATTTAGCCATTATGCGCCGAAAGAAATTTTTGATATCTTGGGAGATTATATCAACTTGAATTTTGATAATAATTTTCAAAAAATAGTAAATATTGTTATTAATCAGTATTCTGAAGAATTTGAAAAATTTAAAGGTTGGGAATTAATAGGCACTACCTCAGACAAACATTTTGTTAGTTTTGTTTTAGAGCTGGCTATTAGGAAATATTACGATGATAGTAAGAATAAAAAACAAGTTTGGGATTTTATACTTCAAAATTGTATTAGCAAAATAGACGCTAAAATTAAGAATAAGGTTATAAAAAAGTCAGTTAGTAAAAATAGACCGGATTTTCTTAATCGAGCGGTTTTACTGATTGTTTTAGAAAGATATAAGGATAAGGACGAGAAAATATCAGAAGAAGCATTTGAGATTTTGAAAGAATTTATATTATCTAAAAGAGGCATACCTCATAAATCATATCTTATTTATCAATCAATAAAAAATGATTCTCAAACTTTAGATGATAAAAAATGGGAGTTAATTGAAGTTAGTATAAATAAATATGGCATACCAGTAAATGTTTTTGTTGAAGAAATAGTTTCGGATTTAACAAAGAAAGGAAATCCAAAAGCTAAAAAAGTATTAAAAGATTGGTTAAAAAATCCTGATTATTATAAAAGGTTTAGATTTGAGATAAATATAATTGAAAGTATCAGGACTATTTTCGACAGTGATTTTGAATATGCTGTTTCTTTATTTAAAGATTTTATTAATTCTGATTATTTTATTAACAAACAAGATCATTTTGAATCTTATAAAGTTGCTGAATTATTATATGATATTTTAAGAAAAGACGATAAAAAAGGTATTAGTATTGTAAAAGATATTATTGGCAAAAAGAAATTGAGCGAGAATCAAGAAATTTTAATATCTTATGGATTGTTTAATCATGGCAATAAAAGTGATGATGATAAAGAGTTATTGATAAAAATTTATACAGAGATAGTTAAGCCAAATTTAGATAAAGTTTATACAAAATTGAAACTTTCTAATGCTAGAGATGGAATTGTTCAATTTGCTGAAAAATTAGTTTATTGTAAAGAAATTAGCAAGGCATTGGATATTGTGGAAGTATTTATTAAGGATTCAGATCCCAAATTATCAGATGATGAACATAAAAAAATAGGAGAAGGAGAAGAACCGTATACAATTACATCTGTTCGGGGATGGTGTGCTTGGGTATTGATGAAGTGTGCTGTTCCTGATGGCCGAAAAGATATTGACAAAATCATTGAATTAACCAAGCAACTTACAGAGGATAAAAATTATTATGTTCAACATATGTCTTGTTTTGCTCTTTCGCAATTAGCCCGAAATAGATTATCTTTTATTAATATGGATAAAAAAATCTTTTTCTTAAATGATAATACAGATAAAGCATTAGAAACGGCAAAAAATATTGAAAAAATGGCATTTAATTTACTTAGGGATATATCTAAGAAATCTAATAATGTTAAAAAAGCTTTGACTAAAAGCATTTTAACTGTATTTGATAGGATTAAAGGATTAAATGAAAAAGACTCATTGGAATTTATTCGCTTAATAAGGAGATTTCCGTCTGAATCAATCGCTGAAACAGCTCCCTTATTTATATTTTTTGCTGAATTCAGGAAAAATAGTTTTAAAGATTTTAAATTTAAAATACCTGATTTATATGATAGTTTAAAACCTAGTAAATTTGACGATAAGAAATTCAAAAAAATATTAAAAGAAGTTATTAATAAATTAAAACCTAAAGAAAGAGTCAATTTTGCTATTAATTTCGAACAGATAATAAGGGAAAGCGATTTAAAAACAGTTGAAGGCAGAAGAACTTTTGATATCAGCTATAAATATCTTAATTATCTTGCTAATGAATACGATCACGATCTTTTTGAAACGATTTATATGATTATAAAAGATGGCATGGAAAAGCATTATAAGTTTAATAAATGGTATGATTTATATATTGATTGTTTAAAGAAGGAAAAAGCGTTTTATGATAAGAATTTTAAGGGGAATAGAACCACGGACATGTATTGGTGGCCATCAATGTATAATAAATATATTTTATCTTCTGTTTTTGAACAGGGCAGCCCAAAAAAGTTTTTAGATGCGTTTGGTATTATCGTTTTTTTCCCTAAAGAAATGGAAATTTATGATTCAGAAGTAATTAGTTTATTAGAAAGAGTTTCAAAATCAAATAAAGATGCTAAAAATATAGTTAAGCAACTTTTTGATAGAAATCCAAGTAAATATTATGAATTACAAAAGAAATGGTTTGGTAAATAAATAAAAAATTGAGCATAAGGTTTACAAAAACAAAAAATTTATTTATTATTAACAATAAGCGTTATCTATTAATATGGAAGAACAGCTTAAGCAATTTATTAACGAGAAAAGAAACGAAAAATTAATTTCGTTAGACGAGGCAGCTACTAAGCAATCGATAGTTCTAAGATTGTTGTCTATTTTGGGTTGGAATATCTATGATATAGATGAAGTTAATCCAGAGTATTCTATTGGTGGCAAAAGTGTTGATTATTCGTTAAGAATTAATGGGAAAAATAAAGTATTTATTGAAGTAAAAAGGATTAAAGAAGAGTTAGAAAATCATCAAGAACAATTACTTAGTTATGCATTTCGTGAAGGAATTAGTTTGGCTGTTTTAACTAATGGTATTTCGTGGTGGTTTTATTTGCCATTACAACCAGGAAGTGATTGGGAACGAAGAAAATTTTTAACAATTAATATTATTCAACAGAAAAATAAAGATGAAATAGTTACTAATTTTATAAAAATTTTATTAAGGAATAATATTTCATCTGGAGAATCAATTGAAATAGCTAAGACAATTCACAAAAGTCGTCAGAGGCAAAACATAATTAATTCTACATTGCCAAAGGCCTGGAATAAAATAATTTCTGAAAGCAATAAAGCTTTGATAGATTTAATAAATGATGTTACTGTGAACTTGTGTGGGTTTGGACCATCTGACGAAAAAATTATTAAATTTATTAATAAACACAAGTCGCAATTAACTATTTCGGAAGAAATTTCTATTTCAAAGAATGGCAGGGAAAAAACAAAACAACAAGGTTCTCCTAAAATTTCAGAATATGTACCTACCGGATATACGGGGAAACGTATAAAATCTTTTAATTTTGATGGCGAAACATATGAAGTTAGATATTGGAAGGATATACTGATTGAAGTGTGTGAATTAATGCACAAATTGTATCCTAATGATTTTAAAAAGATATTTGTATTTAAGGGAGATAATAAACCTTATTTTACTCATAACGCAGATAAATTACGTCTTCCAAAAAAAATTAAAGGAACAAATATTTTTGTGGAAACTAATTTTAGTGCAAATACCATAATAAAGCTTTGTCGAGATGTTTTGTCTCTTTTTGGATATAAGAGGAATAGTTTAAAAATAAATCTTGAGTAAAATTTGATTTTGTTTTAATTTTGTTTATTTTGTCCGAGAATTCTGTTCTCGGTTTTTTTATGGTAGAATGGATATAGTATGTCTAATCAAATTCAACCAGCTTTAGTTGGTATTGTGCCTAGAGAGAATCTTTGGAATGTAATACAAAAAGAGGAGTGGTATCATATTCCAGTTGAGGCGGCACCTAATAATGTTCTTTCTGTAGAATATATCGCTTTTTATTTCCCAGAGATATTTGGCGTGGGGCGAAGATACAAGGTGAATTATTACGCTGATGTGCAAAAAGTGAATATTGTTAAAAGAATTCAGCTTTTTCCAGATGAATTAGATCATAAAAAGGCTCAAAAAGATTATTATCAATTCCATATAGGGGAGATTAAGGAACTCCCTAAGCCGATTCCAAGTAAAAAATTGAGATATATTATTCATATTCCTACTACTTATCAAAAATTATTCTCGGCAAAGGAGATTAATGATTTGTATGATACTAGTCCCATAGAGGATAAAATGCATCAAGCAATGAAAGAATCTAAGATAGAAGCTGAAAGACAAGTATATACTAGAGCCGGAGGACAAAATTACTGTTTGGATTTTGGAATATTCTGTCGTCAGGGAAATATTGATGTTGAGTGCGATGGGGAAAAATATCACACTCTTCCTGATGCATTAGCAAGAGATAGAGAACGTAATAATTATTTGGCTAGTTTTGGTTGGCGTGTTTTAAGATTTTCTGGAAAAGAAATTCATCGTGTTCTTCAAGATTGTCTTGGTATAGTTAAGACAACTATTAATAATTTGGGTGGATTGAATTAAGAAGGCGTTGAAGAATAAATAAAAGATTTGGAGGGGGTTTGGGGATAAAAATATGATAAAAGTTAAGAATTCTATTTCTGAAAAATCAAAAATTCAAATATATAGAAATGATTTAAAATTTTTACTGGACATTAAAAAATCAGTTGGTTTATTGAATAATACTATTCATGATAAAACTGCACTTATTGCCATTGATATTTTAGAGAAAAAATATCTATCTTTAAAGTTTTTTTATTGTAATGCTGGTGTAGGTGGTATGGATTTAATTGGTAAAGAAGGGAATAAAATAAAATTAGTCGCAGAGATAAAAACAACAACTATTGATAGGGGTAATGGTCTTATGGGTCCACAGATAGCGAGTATAAAAAAAGATTTAGAAAGATTAGTTAACGAAAAAACTGATTATAAGTATCTTGTTTTAATATCAAGCGAAGTTGAAGACAATTTAAAAAAACGTTTGGATTTTAAAAAAGAGTATCCAAATATTAAAATTTTGACTGTATTCTAGGAAATGGATAAAGAAATTAAAAAATTAATATTATTTATTAACAAATTATCAGAATTTGAATTGTACGAAAGTCTTGATGAGATATATAGTCATGGAAATCATATGGGGGCTGTTATTGTAGATGGATCTTTACAAGCAGGAATTAAATATGACACAGTTGTTAAACCAAGGGTGAAAAAGATTAAAAAAATAAAGGAAGCAAAAACCACAAAAGGGTTCTATTCTTTATATAACGAGCAAGGATTGGAAGAATTAATTAATTTTAGAGGTAAAAAAATTGATATAATAAAAAATCTTGTTAATTTATTCATTAGGGAAAAGATAGATATACCTGAAGAATTTAAAAAATGGTTAGAAGATGATAGAAATTTAGAGAAGTTAATTATGATAAACGGGATAGGTGAAAAAACAGTAGATTATTTCAAAATATTAGCCGGCATATCAACAGTAGCAATTGATCGTCATCTTATTAATTTTTTGAAAAAAGCAGATATTGAAATTAGTATTAATGATTATGAAAAAGCTCAGAAAATCATAATTTTGGCTGCTGATGATATGAAAATTGATCGGGCTTTATTAGACTATAGTATTTGGAGATATATGTCTGATAAATCAAAAAATAAAAATAAACAAAATATTTAAAAAGAATCTAATGGATGAATTAATAAAGGGATTTAAAAATTGAAAGGAATAAATATGAACAAAAAATGTTATTATTGTGGCAAAGAAAAAAACATAGAAAAATTTGGCAAGGATAAACATAGAAAAGATGGATATCGTGGATTTTGTAAAGACTGTGGTAAAGTGTGGGATAAATATTATAAAGCTATTAAAGATTTAAAAGGCATAAACCATTCTTTTAAGGCAAATTATAATTATGAAAGAAAAAATTAAGAAAGTATTTTATAATATACTATTTTAAAAATAATGAGCTTTTTACAAAAAATCACCTATAAAAGAACTATAAAACATATTAAAGGATTAATTAGATCTATGTTAATTGCTTATTATGCTTGTAAAGAAAAATACCTTGATAAAGACAACATCGAATTGCTATCGCTTACTTTGAAAAATAGGTCTTTTTGGAAAAAAATAGGAAACTATGAATATCAATTTAGGAACGAAACACGACCTATCAATATAAATCATAAAGACAATATCAAGAAATTAATCAAAAAAGTTGCCGAAATAGAAACATTTTGGCTATACAAGCCATATGTTTATTCCACTAACTCCCTTCTTGATAAATATATGTATACAGATATACTTATTGAAATTGAAAAACAAATAAAACAAATAAAAATAGATAATGGTTAAAATTCAATTGAAAAATTAGAAGATTTGAATTATAAAATATAGGTAAAAACGAAATAAATCTTTAATAGCATCATTTAAAAGACCTCCTTGCGGTCTTTTTTATTTTATGGCAAAATATTACTAGGATATTGATATAGGAAGAAGAATTAAATAAAAAAATGAGAATTAGGAATTTATTGAATTTACCGAAACTTTTTACTATGAGTTATGAGGAGACGGTAATAGAAGACGTTCTCCAAAAATTTTACAGCTTTAAAGAAGCGATTCCTTTATTTAGAAAATTAGGATCAGCAGGAGATCATTTAGTTTGCATGGGTATAATACAAACATACTTTAAAGAAATTAAATTATATAA
>Ga0180009_10005044_pt1 | contig 14296 bp, 10 predicted proteins | sample OS_PC_MetaG_FD_123537 | JGI IMG/M metagenome (GOLD analysis project Ga0180009, IMG submission 123537) | Groundwater microbial communities from the Aspo Hard Rock Laboratory (HRL) deep subsurface site, Sweden - OS_PC_MetaG | ecosystem: Environmental > Aquatic > Deep subsurface > Groundwater...
CGATTTTTATGCCGGCGCTTTAAGCGGCGCGGGTGGAGCAGGTATAAAATACAGTCCCTTCCATTTTAGTTCAGCTTTGGATAAGTTAAATTTTTTACTTGAGGTTTCCGATATTTCAAGAAATAGATATATTAAGGGTAGACGCTTTAATTCTCCGATATATACGGTAGGCGCGGATTACAAGGTAAATAAATATATTTCAACCGGAATACAAATGGAAGATTTGACCGAAACAAAAAGATTAAATTATAATGCCAGCATTATTTTTGAAGATAAAGATATTGCATATCTTTTCGGATTTGCTTCTCTTGCGTCCGTGTCAAAATAAAGTAATTATACTATGGTGAAATTCAAAACAATTTATAAGTGCCAGGAATGTGGCGGCGCTTCATCTAAATGGGCCGGCCAGTGCTCTGATTGCGGCGCGTGGAATTCTTATGTGGAAGAAGCTGAGCAAGTGCTTTCAAAGGCCGCGTTAAAAAACAGAACGATGACGGAATTTTCGTCGAAAGTTTTAAAACTTTCCGATACCGAAGTTTTAAATGAAAAATATATTTTAACCAATATCCCGGAGCTTGATAGGGTCTTAGGTGGTGGTATGGTAAAAGGGCAAGTCGTGCTTTTGGCGGGCCCTCCCGGAATAGGAAAATCCACTCTTATGTTAGAGGCGGCAAAATCATGGGGTTCTTCAAAAGAAAAATCTTCCGTGCTTTATATTTCAGGCGAAGAATCACCCAGTCAGATTTCAGCTAGAGCCAAGAGATTATCGGTAAAGTCCGATAGTATCTATATATTGTCGGAAACAAATCTTCAAAAAATAATGGAAAGCGCAAATCAACTAAATCCAAGTTTGATTATAGTCGATTCTGTGCAAACAATTTATCATCCTGAATTTTTAGGCGGTGCCGGCAGTGTGGGGCAAGTTAGGGAATGCGCGAGTGAGCTTTTAAAAGTTTGTAAAAGTAAAAACATACCGCTTTTTATTTTAGGACATATCACTAAGGATGGCGCTTTAGCAGGGCCTAAAATTTTAGAACATATAGTTGACACTGTTTTGTATTTTGATATTGAGAAGAAAGATATTTACAGGATTCTGAGAGCCAATAAAAATAGATTTGGCTCTACCGATGAGATAGGTATATTTGAAATGACAGAAAAAGGAATTGTTTCCGTTAGCGCTACAAGCGATATTTTATTAAGCGGAGATATTGTCTCCGCCACAATCGGCAGAGCTATTTCGGTAAGCGCTGAAGGCTCGCGCTGCATGATGGCTGAATTGCAAGCGCTGGTTAGTCATACATATTATCCCTATCCGCGCAGAATCGTTACCGGCATGGATTTAAATAAAGCGCAAGTGCTTATTGCCGCTATTGAAAAAAAATTGGCTATTAAATTTGATGATAAAGATGTTTTTGTTAGTTTGCAGGGTGGAATAAAAATAAAAGATCCAGCCTTGGATCTTGCTTTTTGCGCTGCTGTGATAAGTTCGGCTAAAGATATTCCTCTGCCGGCCGACTGGATTTTTATTGGAGAAGTTGGAATATTGGCGCAGGTTTCAAATATCCCCATGCTTAATAAAAGAATTTTAGAGGCTGATAGAACAGGATTTAAAAAAATATTCGCGCCTAAAATGTCGGACAGTAAATTAAAGCTTAAGGCCGCCGAAGTTATTGAAATTTGTGATATAAAACAGTTGTATTCGGCAATATGCGCTTTAAAGAAATAGAGTGAGTTGTACAGGGATTAAATATAGGCAGTTGAGTAGTAGATTAGTTAACCTTAATCCCTAAGTCGTGCTGATTATTAACTAAAGATGTATAGGAGAAAATTATGATAGTTTGGATATTCAGAATAATTGCGCTTGTGGGAACCCCGATAATTACTTATTTTCAAATATCGAGGGATATAAAAGGAGCCTTTTTTGGCTTATGTATTGGTATTGCGGTAATTGGTATAGAGTATATGTTGGAGAATGTTAATCTCTTAAGTCTTATGATTGGTATTGTGGGAGCGGCGGTAGGTTTGATAATGGCCAAGTTGATGGATTACACCGTTTTCCAGATTTCCAACGAGTCTTTGAATATCGTGTGGGATAAATATACGATTGTTATTAAATTTGTTTTGGCTTTGCTTGGTATGATTATTGCTGTAAAGAAACTCCCTGAGCTTGATGACTTGGATAGAAATATACTTTCTTTGGGAAAAAAATATGGCAAGAATATGAAAATTCTGGAAATGTCGGCTATAGTGGATGGAAGAATATTAGATGTTTGCGAGACTAAATTTATTACCGGTTCAATTATAACCCCAAGATTTATAGTTCAGAAACTACATGCTCTTGCGGATTCCAAGGATTCGATATCGCGCGCTAAAGGCCGTAGAGGTTTGGATATTTTGGCTAGACTTCAAGAGTCAAAAGATATTCCTTTTAAAATAATTGATAGAGAAGTTGACGATGTGGATGATAATCCTTCAAAGTTGATAAAAATAGCCAAATAGTTGGGATGCAGCGTTGTAACATCGGACTTCAATATAAATAAACTGGGCGCTCTTGAAAATGTTCCTGTTTTAAATATAAATGATTTATCCGCTTCCCTTAAACCGGTTGTTTTGCCGGGAGAAGATATGTCCATATTTACCATGAAAGAGGGTAAAGAAAAAGACCAAGGTGTGGGCTATCTTGATGATGGAACCATGGTGGTTCTTGAAGATGGCCAGCAATATATAGGGAAAAAAGTAAATGTGGTGGTGCAGTCCATACTGCAGACTTCACAGGGACGTATAATTTTCACAAGAGTTAAAAACGGAAAAGCCAATACCAGATAAATTAACGTTAAAGCATGGCAGACAATTTTATTCTTCAGCGCTTATAGACTCTAAAAAACCGGTTATTCATGTTAGAAGATAAAAAAAAATCAGCAAGTAGCCAAGCCGCGATAATACTCGCCGGCGGAAGTGGCGCGCGTATGGGTTCAGATAAACAGTATATGAAATTGTGTTCCAAACCCATGATAGAATGGACCTTAGCTGCTTTTACAAGCTTATTTGATGAAGTAATTCTTGTTTTGTCTCAGGAAAATATTTCTCTTTATGGAAAGGATTTGGAGGCAAGAGGAATAAAAATTGCTTTAGCCGGAAAGACAAGAATAAAATCTCTTATCAGCGGTTTTTCAAAATTATCAACTAAAGCTGAACTTATAGCCGTTCATGACGGAGCAAGGCCTCTTATTAGCCGAGATTTAATTTTAGCTTGTATGAAGGAAGCTAAAAAAACCGTAGCCTCCGTCCCGGCTGTCGCTTTAAAAGATACAATAAAGAAAATATCGCCAGATGGCAGGAATGTGGTTGAAACTCTTAATAGAGCCGAATATATGGCTGTTCAAACGCCACAATGTTATAAGCGGAATATTCTTGAAAAGATTATTAAAAAAACAGATTTAAAAAAAGATTATTCGGATGAATCTCAGATTCTTGAAGAACTGGGCATTGAAGTTAAGATTGTTAAATCCGACAATTGTAATATTAAGGTTACAACACAGGAAGATATCATCATTGCGGAGGCTTTTATGAAAAACACTAAAAAAGATAAACCTAAATGCCGGAAAACAAGATTTGGTTTTGGTTATGATATTCACAGGCTGGTTGAGGGGCGCCCCCTTATAATCGCCGGGGAGAGAATAAAACATAAAAAAGGTTTAATAGGCCATTCAGATGGAGATGTGGTTATTCATGCGGTATGTGATGCTTTATTGGGTTCAATTGCAGCCGGTGAAATAGGTGTATATTTTCCGCCTACAGATTTAACCATAATGGGTGTTTCAAGCAGGTCTATAGCAGAGAAAGTTCTTGAGATTTTAAGCGCAAGGCACGCGGAAATTATTCAAATTGACGCCACCATAGTTGCAGAGGAACCTAAGATTAAACCTCATTATGCTACTATGCGAAAAAATCTTTCTGAAATATTTAAAATGGATATAGCCGATGTCAGTGTAAAAGCAAAAAGTAAAGAAGGCTTGGGAGATGTTGGTCATGGCAATGCTATAACCTGCTATGCGGTAGCCAGTGTTGAGGCGTAAAAAATAAAAAACAGGTAAAGGTAGATAGTGGCGCAATGAAGTGGATCAAGGTGTAGGTAAAGAAAAAAGAAATTTCATTGTTCTTAACCTGCGGCTCTATCTGTTCCTGGGAATTGAGGTTTTAATGAAGGTATGTATTTTTTTTATAGCGGTTTTTATCTTTGGTGGTTGTTTTAATAAGGCTAATTTAGCCAAGGCGCCGGGAAAAGGGAATGAAGCTATAATAGTAAAGTCTGAAAATTATATTTTAGCTGAACCCAGAGATTACAATAAGATTGTAGAGTTCAATGAAAAAATTCTTAATGCGTATAAACAAACAATCCTAATTGCAGATACTTCGGATTTTAAAACAGTATTTGTTTATAAAATTATTCCAAAGGGAATTGTAAATCCTTTTTCACAAGTGGAAGTGGCGTGCTTGGTGCAAAATAAATATTCGGGAAAATATGCTCTTAGTCTATGTAATAAATTTTTCAAAAACATAGAAGAGGAATTTAATAAATAATATGGATATTTTTTTATACAACACGCTTACAAGAAAAAAAGAAAAATTTAAACCTATAAAGGATGATTCTGTTGGGATATATGCTTGTGGTCCTACCGTTTATAAGTACGCGCATATAGGCAATATGCGGACATATATTTTTGAAGACACATTAGTGAGAATTTTTAAATACCTGGGCTATAAAATAAATTATGTTATGAATGTTACAGATGTTGGGCATCTGGTCTCTGATGATGATGGTGATGATAAAATGGAAATGAGCGCTCAACAAGAAGGCAAGTCAGCCGCGGATATAGCGGAGTTTTATTCAAAAGCTTTTTTTAGAGATTTTAAAGATTTAAATTGCCTAATGCCGGATATCATCAGTAGGGCCACCGAGCATATAAATGAGATGATAAAGCTTATTGAGAGGCTTGAAAAAAATGGTTTCATTTATAAAATAAGCGACGGTATATATTTTGACACAGCCAAATTTGAAAGGTATGGGGAGCTTGCCGGAAAAAAGTATATGGAAGGTATTAAGGCCGGCGCGCGCGTAGTATTTAACAAAGAAAAGAAAAATTCTACAGATTTCGCGCTTTGGAAATTTTCTCCTAAAGATAAAAAAAGGCAAATGGAATGGCCGTCTCCATGGGGCACAGGTTTTCCCGGCTGGCATATTGAATGTTCCGCGATGAGCATAAAATATCTTGGCGAAACTTTTGATATTCATTGTGGCGGAATTGATCATGTGGCCGTTCATCATACGAATGAGATAGCTCAAACTGAAGGAGCGACAGGAAAGACTTTTGTTAATTATTGGCTGCATGCCGAATTTCTTGTTGGTTGTGATAATGAAAAAATGGCTAAATCGGCAGGAAATTTTTTAACCGTAAATACACTTCGTGAAAAAAATATTGATCCTCTAGCTTATAGATATTTTTGTTATAGCGCGCAGTATAAAAAACAATTGGAATTTTCATGGGAAGCGCTTGCGGCCGCTGAAAAAACTCTCATAAATCTAAGGGAATCAATTAATCGAATTAAAAAAAATGTTTCTTGTGATATAAATACTGAACCCAATAAAGATGCTGTTTATTATAAAAAGTTTTTAACAGCCAGTAGTGATAATTTAAATATTCCTCAGGCTTTAGCTGTATTGTGGGAAGTATTGCGGGATAATTCCATAGCATCAGAGGAAAAATTAAGTTTTATTAAGGACGCTGATAAAGTTTTTGGTTTGGATTTGCTTAAGGAATGTTCTCCTGTTATCTTAGAAGATGAGATAATGGCGAAAATCCGTGAGCGGGAAGATGCAAGGAAAGAAAAAGATTTTAAGAAGTCAGATGAAATAAGGCAGGAATTGCTTGAAAAAGGTATTGTGCTTGAAGATTCTTCCAAGGGCACTGTTTGGAAAAAGGCATAATGTTGGAAAATTTAAGGATTTTTTTTATATAATATTTATGTAGTCCATTAAAGCGGGCGTGGTTCAATGGTAGAACATAACCTTGCCAAGGTTGAGACGAGGGTTCGATTCCCTTCGCCCGCTCCAAATTTAAATAAAAACCGGAGAAATCCGGTTTTTTTATTGGATAATTGTTAAGTGCGCAATTTGAATCTTGCCCATATATTTTCCCAATAAGCCAAAGGACCTATATTGGCCTTTAATATGGCCTAGGTTATATGGTCCATAAAACATTATCTTTTTGGGTCCTCGGCCTCTTATGGAGTTTGGCAATTTACGCTAAACTATGGGTATGATAAAAAACAAAAAAACCTTCAAAGCGGTAGTAGCGACCTTAGTTTTTTCAATTGCCGGCTTATTGATTGCGCAAAGCAATCTTTTCGCTGAAGATTATTTTGGCGGACATCAAGAAAGCATAAGCTTATCCGAGCTTGTGGAAAATATTCAAATTTCAAAAGGCGACGAAATTGTTGTTCCGGCGCCTAAACCCGAAGCGGTTTCCACTCCCGTTTCAGAAAATACTCCAGAACCAAAACCAATTGAAGATTCAAATGAATTTATTCAATTCTGGGATGATTTTAAAAAAGATGTCTGGCAAGATATATGTAAAGCCGCTCAAATTGAACTCAAAGAGGGAGTTGACCTTGGAGGCATTGCCGGTATAAAAGGAAAGTTTAATAGAGAGCTTAAACAATATCCCGATAAAAAAATAGCTTTGATAGATGAAGTGGGCGTTGAGCTTACAGGAAATGTCACGGAAGAAATTTTTAATATTGCCGATAATCCTTTTAATATTGGCTTTAATATGAAAATGGAAGGCACATCCGTAGTTGTCAGAAGACTTGACGGTATTAAATATTGTGATGAAATTTTAACTTTGCTTGATTTGCGTAATATTAAAACCATACTTCCTCTTAAGGCGAAAAGAATTGCCAAAATGAAGCCCGGTGAAATATGGAAACTTCCGATAGTTTTCAGAGTAGGTTTGAGCGGAGGAATTGGAACCAATTTTAGTGGTCTTGGCGTTAATTTTTCTCTTGGCGCGGCAAAGGAAAAAAGGCCTTCGGTCTCTTTGTATAGAATGGACGAAAAAACCATAAGGCTTAGAGTAAGGCTTGATCGAGCCACTTTCAAAAGTGTCGGAACATCAGCGGGTTTTAGTATTTTGGCAGGAGATATTGGTCTCTTTTCTACTGAGAATCTCTTAACCGACTTGATTAATAATGAAATAGCGCGCGAATTCAACAAATATTTAGCCTTTAAATTTGGTCTTTCACATAATAGAGCAAAAGGCAAAAAAATACTTATGGAATTTTTACTTGACGCTCAAAATCCCGAGCAACTTGAAAGACTTGAGGATTTCCTGCGTGGTGATTTGGGTGTTCTCAGAAAACTACTTAAAATGGGCGCGCAATTTAATGAAGTTGATGTTGAAAATGACCTTCAAGCCGGAGCGGATGCTTTAAACAATGTGGAAAATGTTGGAGAAGAAAGTCTTGGAACCCAATCAAGTTTTGTAGGTTCTGACCACTTTAATTCAGCCGGTAATAGCTTTAATATCCAGGTTCCTTTCTTTTATTCCAGGGAATCCGGCTCAAGCGCGCGTTATGACAGATATCAAACAATGGACGGAGATGAGATACTTCATTCTCATCAAGTTTCTCAGAATGTATCAAATGCCGCTATCAATATTCCCTGGCTCGGTAAGCGTCATAAAAGAAGTGTCCGTCAGAATATGTATGTTGTAAATTATGAAAAAGCCGGTAGTGAAGTTTCCAAACCCAGCCTTGTATATCAACGCTATGATGGAACTTTCAGGCACAGTGAGTCGACCGCAAGAGGTATGTTAGAGGATGTTAATGATATTCTCAAATATGCGGGCACTCATGGCGAAGGCACGAACTCTGATTATACAATCGATACAGATTCTTTATTTCCGATATTGGCGGAAGCCGAAGCGAATCCCCAATATGATGAAGATGGTTTTAAAATTTCACCAGACAGAAGACCATATAAATCAGCGGTTTTATCTTTCAGTATGGTGTTTACCAAAACGGCTGTTAGAGACATAATTAATGCTCCTGTTGAAAGTATTATGAGAGCTGTTTTCAATATTTTGGAAGGAGAAGATAGAAAGATTATAAGTAAAGTTGATCATCTTTTCAATGTTAATGAAGACGGTAAAGTTAAATATGATTGGAGAGCCGTTAGTAAAATTCTTGACAAAGAGTTTGGTTGGAGTGTAAGCGATAATGAGGATTCTCCTATGGATACTGTAAGATCCATCTGTTATCAGGTTTCAAAAGTAATTGCGGACTTTGCAAGCATAAAAAATGCCTCTGATTGGAAGGAACAATCCAAAAAATTGTCCGCTATGCTTGGTGGTAATGGTAAAAGCAGAATGGGATATAGCCCTATGCTTAAGATTATAGTTCAGTTTGTTAATCCTAAAAACTTGTATGCCAAAGTTAATTATCAAACCAATAAAAAAATAGATGGCGAAGAAAATATTACTGTAAAAGAGGAAATTTTTAATCCCGAAGTTGGAACGCATTATGGCAGTCAAATGTCTAATGCTACCGCGCTTAGGGATATGTTTAATAATCCCTCAACACTTACTGATTAATCAATAAACAATAAGTTTTATTAAAAAAATGCCCTTTCAATTAAAAATTGAAAGGGCATTTTTAATTTTTATCCGCGCTTATTTTATTTTATCTTCTAAGCCAAATATATAAGCTATAAGGGCGGCTCTTATCCACATGCCGTTTCTTTCCTGACGCCAATAGACGGCTCTCTCGTCTTTATCTACTTCGGCATCTATTTCAAACCTTCTCGGCAGAGGATGAAGTAATATGCAAGATGGTTTAATCATTTTGAGATGTTCTTGTTTAAAGTAGAAAGGTGAATAATCCACTTTTTTGGATTCTCCAGATGAGTCGTGCTCATCTTGAATTCTTGTCATATATATGGCGTCCGCATGCGGCATTACGGAGGCAAAATCTTCGGTCTCGTTGTAGGGAATATTGTGATTTTTCAGAAAATCCAGAATATCTTTTTCCATTTTAAATTCTTTTGGGGAGACAAAGTCTATAGTAATATTTTTATAGTTTTTCATTAAATAGCTTAAGGATCTTACCGTTCTTCCGCGTTTTAAATCTCCTACCATGACAATTCTTTTCCCGTCAATATTTCCATCAAATTGTCTATGTAAAGTGTAAATATCAAGCAGAGCTTGAGTAGGATGCTGATCTTTCCCCGAACCCGCATTTAGTACGGGAATTGGTCTATTGGTTCTATTTAAAAGCCAGGCTGTTCTTTCGGCAGAGCCCGGCGCTGGATGACGCATTATTATGAGGTCTACATAGCTTGAGAAAGTTCTAACTGTGTCATCATGGCTTTCGCCTTTTACTTCCGATGAAGTTGAGGTGTCTCTAATTTCGGAAGTTTTCATTCCCATAATATGACAGGCATTTAAAAATGAAAGAAAAGTTCTGGTGGAGGGCTGAACAAAATAAAGCATAGCTCGTTTATGTGATAATAGGGATGCTATGTGGTCAGCGCCCTCTTTTGTTTTGGTGGTTTTTCTCAATTTATCAGCTATATCGAACAATGAATCAAGCAGTTCTTTCGATAATTGTTGGGCAAACAGACAATCATAAATTCTATTTTCTTTTTCATAAAAATCCATCCGTTCTTCTAAATCAAGTTTTAAAAATTTTTCCCAATTTTGATTTGATTCTTTCTTCATGATGGTTTTTTCCATTAAAATCTCCTTGTATTTTTTTAAATGATTGTTAGTTTGAAAACATCCCTACACTTCAATCTTATCATTTTCTCGTTTACCAAGACCAGATGTGAATTTAGGAAGATTAAGGAACTTATGACCATTGTAACCCTACCACCCGCTTATGGCGCTAAGGCGCCATCCCGAGAATACGATTCGTAAGCGGGTGGTAGGGTGACCCCTTACATATTACCCGCTTATTCGCCGCCAAGGAGAATTTTACAATTTACAAGCGGGTGGTAGGGTGATGTCTATATTTTATAGAATCATGGTGTGAGAACAATTATTTCAGGACTAAAAAAATTGGAACTGAGCTATATATTGACCTTTTTTGGCTGTGCTTTGGCTATGTCCGCTTTTATTTTGCCTATTATAAACCCGGATTTATCTTGGCATTTATCTGCCGGAAGATATATTGTTGATAATTTTTCTGTGCCGCAAACTGATTTCCTTTCATGGTCTATGTCTGGCCGCCAATGGTTTGATTTTGAATGGCTTGTGCAAGTTTTTTATTATTCAATTTTCAAAACAACAGGGTTTACCGGATTATTTATTTTCAAAGTGTTAATTTTAGTCAGCGCGCTATATTTTTTCTATAAAATAATAGAGCTTCATAAACTTAAAAAATTGAGTTTTATTATTTTGCCTTGGGTGGCCGCCGCGCTCATTACCAATAGTGATTTGCGCCCTGAAAATTTCACCATACTCTTTTTTACCGCGCTTGTTTTAATATTTGAGAAGATTAGATTGGAACTTATTGATATAAAAAGGCCGTCTTTTTATTTAAAGTTATTTGTATTTTTTGTTTTATGGGTAAATCTTCATGCTGGCTATGTTTATGGGTCGGTTTTGGTTTTCTTTTTTTGGTTTGGACAACTATTTGAAGAGGCCTTGCCATGGATTTATGGCAGAGAAAAAAGAATAAAATTATCCAAAAGTAAATATTATTTAGCTGCTTTCACAGTCAGTTTTCTTGCAAGTTTTATAAATCCGTATGGTTATAAAATATTTTCGGTAATGGCTAATCATCATAAATATCTTTCTATCTTACAGCAGTATATTAATGAATGGCAGCCTTTTGATCTTACCAATATTTATCAATGGCCATATATTATTTTGTTTGTCTTTTCTTTTTTAGTCATTCTTCGCAGGTTTATAAAATCAAAGGATATTCCGTATGTCCATATAATGAGCATGTTGTTTTTTGCTTATTCCTCTTCAAATTATGCGCGTCACAGTCCATTTTTTGTGATAGTTGCTATGACTGCTATTTTAAGCTCAATTTCAAATTTTGATTTTGCACCCATTGGGCGCTTGCGTAAATGGTTTACTGGTTTAATTGCCGCTGCATTATTGCTGTCGTACTACTGGCTTTTTGTCTGGAGCCAATATAATGGCATTGTCAGTTTGAATAACTCATCTGATAGCGCGATATCTTTTTTAAAGGAAAATTCAAATAAACTCAAAGATTTGAAAATGTTCAATTATTGGGGATGGGGCGGCTATTTGGGATTTAATCTTTATCCAGACTATAAGATTTTTATTGATGGAAGATATATATTCCATTCTTTTCTGAATGAAACTGAAAATTGCCGGAAAAACACTAAAACATGGAATAAGTTTGTGAATAAATACGGCTTTGATATGGTAATTCTTGAAAGGGACTCAATGAAAATTTCGATTAAGCATAAACTAAAAAAGGGCGGACATTTGATCTTGAATCGCCCTGCTTATTTGGCATATCTTCCCAAAAAAGACTGGGCAGTGGCTCATTGGGATAAGAAATTAGTCATACTATTAAGAAGAAAGGCCGTGGATAAAAAATGGCTTGAAGAGCATGAATATAAATTATTAAGACCTGAGGATACGGAAAACCTAGCGATTATGGCTATTGAAGGAGAAGTTGAATTTAAGGCGATAGAAAAAGAAGTTGAACTTTATCTCACTAGTAATAATCCTGGTTTAAAAGATAGTTTGAATGAGAGTATTGAGGAATGGTGGGAAAATCTCTCACGTTTTAAGAAGGAGCATAAATAATGATTGTAACCAAGCTAAAAGAACATCCTCTATTTATGTTTAGGGATTTTAAATATGTCTTTATTGGAAGAGTAATATCGGCTATTGGAGATAAGTTTTTTGCCATAGCCATAGCTTGGTGGATTGTGAGTTCTGGAGCAGAAAATAGCAAAATGCATCTGGGGCTTTTAATGGCGGTAAATTTTGTGCCCATAGTTTTATTCGGACCTTTTCTTGGCGCGCTGGTTGATAGGTCTGATAAAAGAAAAATGATGCTTATCGCCGATGCCTTTAGAATGATATTTGTCTTCTCACTTGCTCTGATAATGTTTACGGGAAATTTAAATCTTTTTATTTTATACGGTCTATGTTTTTTAATCTCAATGTTTGGCCCATTATTTGAATCTTCAGTGGCCAGTTCTCTTTTAAAGCTGACATCAGAAGAAAAATTATCAAGTGCCGCCGCCTTAGATTCTTCCGTCATGCAGATTTCAAATGTTTTTGGTTCCGCTCTCGGGAGTATTTTTATTGCCGTGATAGGAATTGCAGGAGCTTTTTTCTTTGATTCCATAACATATTTAGTCTCTTTTATTTTTATTTATATAGTTAGTGTTAATTTAGCTCCATCTTCAAATTCCAGCAGTAATTATTGGGGAGAATTTAAAGAAGGGATTAATTATATTTTGAAAAGCAAACCGCTTCTTTCCCTTATGCTGACTTTTGCAGCTTTTAATTTTTTTGTTGGTCCTATCTTTATAATAATACCGATGATTGTTAAATTTACTTTAAATGAAAGTGTTACATGGCTTGCCATTTTCGAAACTTTTTTCGCGTTTGGTTCCTGCGCGGTTGCCATAGCTATGAGTTTTAAGAAAAAATACAGCAATACATATATATTGTTTTTTTGTTCATTGCTTCTTATGGGGCTTTCATTTCTTGGTTTGTATTTTACCGGTAATAAGTATTGGATTACTTTGTTGCTTTTAGGCGCGGGCTCAGCTCTAGGCATGGGGAATGCTTTGGCGATTACTCTTTTTCAAGGGGCTGTTAAGGAAGAGATAAAAGGTCGATTTTTTTCTGTTTTAACCACTGTTTGTTATGCAGTTTTGCCTTTAACTTTTATGCTCAATGGTTTTTTAGCCCAACAAATATCTATAAAATTCAGCATAATGATAAATTCCGTGGCAGTGATAGCTTTATCGTTTATTGTTCTAATAATTCCAAGGATCGTCAAGGGCAGTAAATAGTAAGTAGTAATCGGTAGTTCCGTCACTTCTTTTTAATATTTAAGACAGAATTTAAAAAATCCGCTTGTGATTTTTAATCACAAGCGGATTTGATATTGCGTTAAAATAAGGGACGCTTATTCATTTTCTATGGGATTAAAAACACTTCCATTACCAAGAGCGTAATTTAAGTGAAAGAATTCATTCATTTTAAATTGATCTTGCGCCATTGCTTCCAAGGCGACTTCGCGGATTTCGGTGTCTTTATCGTATTTGATTAAATCTTCAAGAAGGCTTTCAACACGCGAATCGCCGTTAGCGGCCGAAAGAGCAAGAATAGCTGTTTTTCTCAATTCTGTATCTGCGGGAGAGGTTTTGTATTTGACTATATCCATCATCTGGCTTTTTACGCTTGATTGCCCCATAGCGAGATAGAGGCTTTTGATGGCCTCTATCTTAGTGGCATTATCGTCATTGCCATATTTCAATAAATCCAGAAGGGTGTCAGATACTCTTGAGTTTCTGGAAGCGGCAAATAATGACCAAATAACGGCTTTTCTTATTTTTGAATCTTTTTCGTCATATTTCAAAGCTCCAACGAGAAAGCTCTGCGTCGCGGAGCGTGTGCTTGCCGCATGCCATAAAGATTTATAGGTCATAATCTTCAATACTGTGGGATCATTTTCATATTTAACTGCATAACTAAGGGCATCTGTTATTCTTGATTCGCCTGTTCCGTAGGAAAGCGCTCTTGCAGCTTCAATTCGTATATCGAGTCTTTCCGAGTTGCTTTCAAAGATATCTATTATAAGTCTATATATGCCTGAGTTTGAAATAATCGTTTTTGAATTTTTCACAGCGACTTTTCTTATTTCGGGATTGGAGTCCCTTAAAAGATCTTTGAGGTCATAGGTGCTAATATATTTTGAGTTTGGCATTTCAGGCATTTCGGCGAGTTCCGTTTTTATTGAATCCAATTGCCCGGTAAAAGTTTTATCTGTGGCGAAAGCGGGAGCTAAAGCCATTAAGGTGAATAACACTGCTACTATTATTTTCACCATATATGATTTCTCCTGTGTTACTTAATGCAAATTTAGTATCCCCAATAGTATATGAGAATAAAGTCTTTAGCATAAGAGACTTTAGGGTAAGTTATATATAGGAATAAAGGTCTATGATTAAAGTCAATAAAAAAGGCAATTAGGTAATTAGGTAACAGGGTAATTAGGCAACAGCCGCAAA
>Ga0180009_10005045_pt1 | contig 14296 bp, 9 predicted proteins | sample OS_PC_MetaG_FD_123537 | JGI IMG/M metagenome (GOLD analysis project Ga0180009, IMG submission 123537) | Groundwater microbial communities from the Aspo Hard Rock Laboratory (HRL) deep subsurface site, Sweden - OS_PC_MetaG | ecosystem: Environmental > Aquatic > Deep subsurface > Groundwater...
AAGGCGTGCGTCAAGGCCCTCGGTGATCAGCGCGCGACCACTACGCTCACGTGTCACCTGAGTCCTGGAACACCTGCTATGGCTGCGGTGTGGATTATCCTCGCCAAGACCCGGTTTCCAGCTGAACTGATCGAGTCCTCCCGAGAACAGGGGGTGCGCACGGCGTCAGTGCCGTTCGATATCTCAGCCGATTTCATACCGGACCTTCTGCGGGAGCAGGATGAGCGTTTGCGTCAGGCGAGCAGCGCCGAGCCGCCGGCAGCCCCTGAGTTTGCTGACATCATCCACCGCAGCCGCGTAATGACACGCCTGATCCAGCGCGCGCGACGGGTGGCCATCCGTACGGTGCCCGTTCTGATAGAGGGTGAGTCTGGCACCGGCAAGGAGCTTCTTTCGCGTGCGATCCATCGCGCGAGCCCACGACGAGATGCGCCCTTCGTTCCAGTAAATTGCGGTGCGATCCCGGGTAACCTCCTGGAATCCGAGCTCTTTGGCCACGAGAAGGGCGCATTCACCGGAGCGAACCAGGCCCACAGGGGCTACTTCGAGGCCGCTGATGGAGGAACGCTCTTCCTGGACGAGCTTGGGGATCTGCCCGGGCCGGCTCAGGTGAAGCTCCTGCGCGTGCTTCAAGAGGGAGAGGTCGTTCGTCTCGGTTCCACCAAGCCTGTGAAGGTCGACGTACGCATCGTTGCGGCGACCAACCGGACGCTCACGGAAGAAATCGCTGCCGGTCGGTTCCGCGAAGACCTCTTCTATAGACTCGCAGTCGCCGTCCTCAAGATCCCGCCGCTGCGCGAGCGTACCGGCGACCTTGGGCTGCTCATCGATACGCTGCTCGAGCAAGTCAACCGGGAGGCGGCATCCGAGCCCGGTGCCAAGGACAAGAAAGTTTCTGCCAGCGCAAGTAATCTTCTGCTCGCGCATGCCTGGCCAGGTAACGTGCGTGAGCTACTGAACACGCTCCATCGGGCAGTCATCTGGTCGGATGGCAGCACGATCACCGCCGAAGACGTGAGGGAAGCGCTGCTCCCCGCCAGCACTGCCGGACGTGCAGATGTTCTCGGGCGGCCACTCGGCGGCGGATTGAACCTTCCGGATCTATTGAGGGAAGTCGCGCGTCACTATCTGAGCCGTGCGATGGATGAAGCGGGAGGGAACAAAACGAAAGCCGCCGAGTTTGTGGGTCTCCCGAGCTACCAGACGCTTACCAACTGGCTGCAGCGATACGGGCTGACGGGTGGCACGAAAAGTGCTGTTGGCAACAACAAGGAGGAGCGCCGATGAGCACCAGCCGCACAGAAGCAGACGCGAGGATCGTCATCGACGATCTACTGCGTGCTGCCGGCTGGAACCCAGCTGACAAGTCACAGGTGCGCACAGAGGTCTCTACCGGCCACACCGACGCTGAACTACATCTGCTTGATCGATCCGAGGCGATGCCCTTCGACAAGCATGCGCCTGTCATTGACCTCGTCGCAGCCGCGGGTGCATTCGGGCCGGATCAGGAGATCGACACCGAAGAACGTGGCTGGCTACCTGTCCCCGACCACATTCGGCTCACGCGTGATCACTTCATCGCGAAGGTGAGCGGTCGCTCCATGGAGCCGACAATCCCTGACGGCTCGTATTGCCTCTTTCGATTCGAGCGGGGCGGCAGCCGCGGTGGCAAACTCGTGCTGGTCTGGCATCGAGGCTGCAGCGACCCGGCGCTGGGGGGAGAGTTCTCGGTCAAGCGTTACAAGAGCGAGAAGGTGGCCGAGGCAGGCGGATCCTGGAGCCATTCGGAGATCCGACTCGAGCCGCTCAACCATGACCCAGTCTTTCAACCGCTCGTCTTCTCGCCCGAGGACGAAGGTGACATTCGAGTCGTAGGCGAGTTCGTGGCCGTTGTGACACCCGCCGCCACCGAGTCACGAGGAGGTCGAGCGGACTACGTCTTGTGCGATCAACGGGGACGGCCCCTGGCCGTGATCGAGGCCAAGAAGCAGGCCATCCATCCGTACATCGCCAAGCAACAGGCGCTGCCCTACGCTAAGGAGCTGGGAGCCCCGTTCATCTTCCTTACGAACGGCGAGCTCATCTACTTCTGGGACTACCAGAACGACGACGCGCGAATCGTGGACTCGTTCTTCTCGCGCCGGGATCTCGAGCGTCTCGTTGAGATGCGCAGCACTCGAAAGGCGCTTGCCACGGTGCCCATCCCCGAGCATTACATCCGCCAGGGAGAAACCCGAGGAGTGCGGCCCTACCAACAAGACGCCATGCGCGCGCTCGATCGGGCCATGGAGCTAGGCAAGCGCCGGTTCCTCATCGAGCTGCCCACCGGCACCGGCAAGACCGATCTCATGTGTCTTCACATCAAGCGCCTGATCGAAGCCGGCTGGGCCGAGCGTGTGCTGTTCCTTGTAGACCGGGAGCAGCTGGCCAAGCAGGCGGTCGCCGCACTGCAGGATGTCTTGAGCGGCCACCCGAGCTACTGGCTCAAGCCTGGCGTCCAGAGACAGGAGCAGCAGATTACGGTGTGTCTGCTTCAGACCATGATCGGCCGATACCAGGAGTACACCAGCGGCTACTTCGACGTGGTCATTGCCGATGAGTGCCATCGGTCGATATACGGTGCGTGGCAGGTGGCGATGACGCACTTCGATGCTCTTCACGTTGGTCTCACGGCCACACCTGCGGCCTACATCGAACGCAACACATTCGACTTCTACCACTGCAAAGATGGGCAGCCGGACTTCTCTTTCCCGATTCAAACCGCGTTCGACAAGGGTTTTCTCGCTCCCTACCGATTCGCATTGGGCATCACCGAGCTGATCGCCGAGGGCGCGGATGTCGGTGACGAGCACTATGACCCAGCCGAGTTTGAGCGGAAGTGGACCAACGAGAAAACCAACCGCCTGATGATGGAGGAGTTCGACCGGCTTGCTCACAAGAGCTATAAAGACCTCGCTCCTGGTCAGAAGACTGCGCCGGGCAAGTGCATCGTATTTGCCATCACCAAGTATCACGCAGCCCGTCTCGCCCAGTACCTCAACGAGCTGCATCCGGAGCAGAAGGGCCGCTTCGCCGAGGTGATAACGAGCGACGTGTCTGACGCCGACGACGCCATTCGCAGGTTCAAGCAGGAAGAGTACCCGCAGGTCGCGGTGAGCGTGGGCATGCTGGACACGGGCTTTGACTGTCGCGAGGTACTGCACCTCGTCATGGCCCGCCGCGTGCGCAGCCCCATCCTCTACCAGCAGATGCGCGGTCGTGGCACGAGAACGGCGCCACACATAGGCAAGCAGAAGTTCGTCATCTACGACTTCTTCCGCAACCACCAGTACTTCAACGACAGCGATACCGACGCGTTCACTGGGACCGGTCGAGGGCACGTGCCATCGGGACCACGCAAGGGACTTCGACCATCCGACAATCTGATCGAGCTCGGTCTCGAGGACGAGTGGCTCGAGGCGGTCAGCTACGTGGAGGTCGGCCCCGACGGCGAGCGTGTCGACAAGCACGAGTACGTCACCCACTGGGAGGAGGCGATCAAAGCGCAGTCTCAGGAGGATTCCGTCATTACCAAGGTCCAGCAGGGCGAGCCCCTCACCGTAGAAGAGGAACAGGAGCTCTCGCGAAAGCTCAACAAGCCCGAGCTCTACTTCAACGAGGAGAACCTCCGGCGCGCTTACCGCAATCCCGGAGGCACGCTGATCGATTTCATCCGCGCCGCTCTCGGCCTGATCAAGGTCAAGAGCCGCGAGGAACGGCTGGAGGAGAACTTCCGCGCCTGGGTTGTCACCCGGTCGCTCAGCTCAGAGCAGGCCCAGTACCTATCCTTGCTCAAAAACCGCGGCATCGCCCGCGGCAAGGTGGCCATCGAGGACCTCTTCCAGCCACCGCTGTCCATCCTGAACGCCGCGGGCATGGGCGTGGAGCTGTTCGGCGAGGATGGGTTGAAGGACATCGTCAAAGATCTGAACGAGAGCGTCTTCGCGCCTGCAACTCGCGGCGCCGCAGGCGGTTGAGGAGAGCATGAACCACGACATTCGCCGCAAGCTCAAGCACATCACCGACATCCTATGGGCTGGGGGAGTCACCAACCCGGTGACCTACATCGAGCAGATCTCATACCTCATTTTCCTGAAGCTGCTCGACGAGGAGGAGTCGGAGCGGGAGCTGCGCGCCCGCATGCTCGGTTCGGCCGCGGCGAACGGAAACGGTACGCTCCTGTTTCCCAAGCAGGCGAGCCGCTATCGCTGGTCCAAGTGGAAATTCAAGAGCGGCAGCGACCTGCGCGACTACGTGCGAGACGAGGTCTTCCCCTACATGGCGTCGCTGGTCAAGGACGAGCCCCGCGTGGCCGAGTACTTCCGTGAGGCCGTGCTCGAGGTCGTGGACCCGGCCGTGCTCAAGCAGGTCATCGACGAGCTCGACACCATTGAGTTCAAGAAGCTTGGCCCCGACGTCAAGGGCGACGTGTTCGAGTACCTGCTCACCCACCTCGGGCAGTCCGCGCTCAACGGGCAGTTTCGCACGCCGCGCCAGATCCGCGCATTCATGGTCGAGATGGTGGACCCCGACTTTGGCGACACGGTCTTCGACCCTGCCTGCGGCACTGGCGGCTTCCTCATCGACGCCGTGGACTACCTGCTCGCCAAGTACAGCGAGGAGGCCGAGGAGGTGCCGATCTACGGAGAGGACTGGCTGGAGCGGCGGGGCCAGACCCTGTCGGAGGCCAAGGGTGCCATCCCTAACCTGCAGACCTATCGCAAGGGGCCCGGCGAGAGGATTCCGGACTGGTCGACCCTCGAGGCATCTATCCACGGCGTGGACGTGTCCCGCCAGCTCATGCGCATCTCGATGATGAACCTCGTGCTGCACGGCATCCGCCACGCCCGGCTCAAGCGCGCCAACAGCCTCTCCGAGCTCGGCGGGCTGACCGAGGACGATCTCAACCGCCGCTACAAGGTGATCCTCTCCAACCCGCCCTTCGCCGGTCAGCTCCCCAAGGATTCGATTCGGAACGACCTGCCGACTAAGTCGAAGAAGAGCGAGCTCCTCTTCCTCGGCCTGATGATGCAGCACCTCGCGCCCGGCGGACGCTGCGCCGTGGTCGTGCCTGAGGGGCTCCTCTTCGGCTCCAACAAGGCGCACACCGAGCTGCGCAAGAAGCTGGTCGAGGACTTCGATCTCCTGGCCGTCGTGTCTCTGCCGGCCGGCGTCTTCAAGCCCTACGCGGGCGTGAAGACCGCGGTGCTGGTCTTCCGCCGGCCCGCCGAGGGCAAGAAGCGAGCGATCAGCAAGATCTGGTTCTACGAGGTGAAGAACGACGGCTACGACCCGGACAAGATCCAGGGAGGCGGCCGCCCGGAGACGCCGGAGCTGAGCGACATCCCCGCCCTCGTCGAAGCCTGGAAGAAGCACAAGGAAGGAAGCTTCAAGAGCCCGCCGGGAGTCGAGACCGGAAAGGTCCTGGATCCTGGCACCACTGAGCCCAATTGCTGGTGGACGTCGCTCAAGACCGTGGCGGCCAACGACTACAACCTCGCAGCCGGCCGCTACAAGCCGCGCGTCGGTGAGGAAATCCCCGACGAAGATCCCAAAGAGCTGATCCGCGAGGTAATGGCGCTCGAAGCGCAGATTCAAGATGGGCTGGAGACGCTGCTGAAGGACGTGGAGGCGGAGGGATGACTTGGCCGAATTCTCCACTTGGGCGGCTCGCAAAGATGGTTGGCGGAGGTACGCCATCCAAGAAGAACGACGCCTTCTGGACGGGTGGTGACATTCCCTGGGTCTCCCCGAAAGACATGAGGAGCCGTGAAGTGTGGGACGCCAAAGACCACATCACGGAAGCGGCCGTAGACGGAAGCGCCACTCAGGTTGTACCTGAGGGCAGCGTGTTGTTGGTTGTCCGCTCAGGCATTCTGGTGCGACGGGTTCCCATCGCCGTTGCTCGTGTTCCGGTTGCTTTGAACCAGGACATGAAGGCGCTGCTGCCTGGTGGTCCTTTGGAGCCCGACTATCTCGCTTACGCGCTAGAGGCGCAGGCCGAACACATTCTTGCAGGCTGCGTGAAGCGCGGGGCGACGGTTCACAGTATCGACATCAGCAAGTTCAGTGGCCTTCAGTTCACTGTACCGCCGCCCTCAGAGCAGCACCGCATTATCGAGATCCTTGATCAGGCAGACGAGCTGCGAAGGCTCCGCGCCGAGGCCGATGCGAAGGCCGAACGCATTTTGCCGGCGCTGTTCATGGATATGTTCGGGGATCCGGCCACCAACCCCATGGGCTGGCCGACGGGCAGACTGGACGACGTAGTCGTCGACACCCAATACGGGACGTCACAACGAGCGGACACGTCCGGAGCCGGAATTGCCGTAATCAGGATGAACAACATCACGAAATCCGGAGAGCTGGACTTGACCGACCTGAAATATGTCCGGCTTTCGGATCGAGAGGTTGAAAGGCACCTCCTGCGTCAGGACGATATTCTGTTCAATCGAACGAACAGCGCCGAGCTTGTTGGCAAGACTGGAATATGGCGCGACCAAAGGTTCGAGGCCGTGCCGGCATCGTATCTGATCCGCGTCAGAGTTGACGAGGCCAAGGCGATTCCTCGGTTCGTTTGGGCGTTCATGAATTCTCCGTTCATCAAGCGAACTCTGCTCGGCAAGGCACGTCGTGCAATTGGAATGTCCAACATCAATGCAACGGAGCTGAGGGCTCTCCCGCTTGTCCTTCCCGATATCACAAGCCAGGGTGTCTTCGTTCAGCTGCTTAGTGCCATCGATCTGGGTACCGCCAATAGGCGAGACGCTGCAGGAAAGATCGAGAGCATATTTGGCAATCTTCTTCACCGCGCCTTCTCCGGCGACCTGGTGGCGCGCTGGCGCGAGGCCCACATGAAGGAACTGTTGCAGGAGATGGAGGAGCAGGCGCGGCTGCTCGGGCTGTCGAGCGCGGAGGTCAACGCATGATCAAACGACTGCACCTCGGCAACTTCAAGGCCTTCGCCGATACCCAGGAAGCTCCGCTTCGGCCTCTGACCCTGCTCTACGGCCCCAACAGCGCCGGCAAATCCAGCCTTATCCACAGCCTCGCACTCGCGCACCACGGATTGCTGACGGGTGACCTCGACGTGCAGCGGACCGAGATCGGCGGCGAGTCCATCGATCTCGGTGGCTTTCGCCAGTACGTGCACTGCCGCGACGCCACCAGGCGGGTGGAATGGGGCCTGGATTTGTCCACTGCGGTCGCCAAGGACCAGCTCGCCGAGCTCCTGGCGCCGGTCGGGTCCGTCTCCCTCCGGCTCTCGATTGGCCTCGGGTTCATCGGCGATCAGCAGACGCTCTTCGGCGAGCTCGCTCGCGAGCAGGGCCGTGTGGTCGGCGTGGAGAGCTGCGCCATACTCGCCGACGATAACCCCCTCCTCTCCATGAGCGCGCGCCGCGACGGCCGCATGCGAATCGACCACCTCGATCAGGAGCACCCTATCTTTCGGCGCTTCGTTCGCGGGCTGATCGAGAGCGCCACGTACTACCAGAAGGTCGGGGACGCCGAGATCGGCGCAGCGGAAACCGCTATTGACGACTTGCTGCCCACGTTCGACGTTCAGCGCCGCGGTCTGTTTCCGCTAGTGTTGCTCAAGGGCTCGGCCCAGGAGGACCTCGCTCAAGCGCTCATCTCGCCCGCGGCCTCGGGGGATCGCCAGGCCGATGTTCGAAGGACCGTGCAGCTCGCTGCACCGCGCATGCTCCGAGACCTCATCAACGGCATCGCGGATGCCGCTGCGTCAGCGCTTCAGAATTTCCACTACCTGGGCCCGCTGCGCTCCTACCCGCCGCGCCACCTTGCGTTCTCTCCCCACCACGACCCGAACTGGCGCGCCGGCGGCGGCGCGGCCTGGGATGTCCTGCGGCGGGACGACGATGTGCGAGCCGCCGTCAACCGCTGGCTCAGCTCACCGGAGCGGCTCAGCACGCCCTACGAAGTCGTGGTTCGAGACCTGCTTGCCTTCGACCAACTCGATGAACCACTCCGAGCGGCGATCGAAGCCATCCAGGAGAATGACGGGCTGGGGATGGAGGCCGACTACGACGACGAGCCCGAGCCGACCGGGGCCTATCCCATCATCAAGGATGTCGATGCCGAGCTGGAGAACTTCAAGACCGTGCTCCGCGAGGCTGACGTCGACCGCTTCTCCGAAATCGTCCTCATGGACCGCCGCAGCAACACCGTGGTGAGCCATCGGGACGTCGGCATCGGCGTGAGCCAGGTGTTGCCGGTCCTGGTCAACGCCTACGGCCGGCGTGAAAAAACCGTCGCCATCGAGCAGCCCGAGATCCACCTGCACCCCGCGCTCCAGTCCGAGCTCGCAGACGTGTTCATCGAGTCGGCGCTCGGAGAGCGGCGTAACACTTTCCTGCTCGAGACCCACAGCGAGCATCTCCTGCTTCGCGTGATGCGGCGGATGCGAGAGACCTTCGAGTCTACTCTCCCGGAAGGCTGTCGGGCAGTTCGACCTGAGGACGTGATGGTTCTCTTTGTGGAGCCAGATGGCCCTCGGAGCATCGTGCGCGAGATGCCCCTCAACGAGCGGGGGGAGCTCGTGAAAGCGTGGCCAGGCGGATTCTTCGAGGAAGGACTTCGGGAGGTGTTCTGATGGCTCTCCTCGCCGAATACGCGCTGACCCCGGGCGTCTTCGACGTGACTGCGTATAGCGGCGAAGAGGTCTGTGGACTGCACTTGCAGGCACTCAAGGAGGTCTTGCTGCAGGAGGGGCTGGTCCGTGATTTGCGCAATGGTGAATGGGGAAAGCTCTTCCTCGACGCGAGGCGGCATTGGCATCGACGAGGCAAGGAGCTTCTGAAGAAGCTGGTGAGCCAGAATCGCTTGGTGCCCGTGAATTCTGCGCGCCCTGACTCACCAGATACGGACTGCGCTTGGTGCGAGGAGGCTCTGGCTAGTCATCAATTTCTCCCCCTGACTGGAATCGTCGTATCAGACCTTGCGGCGTCGCCTTATGCAGGCAATCCGCTCGTGTCGTCTGTCACTAGGATCGGGAACGCGGCATGGTGGCAGGCGCGAAGCCCGTCCTTGCGCCTTTCGAGGACCATCGCCGACTATATCGGCGCGTTGGATCTGTTCTTACGCTATTCCAACTCGCTGATGTTCATCGATCCGCATTTGGACCCATCACGGTATAGCTACTCGACCTTCAGTCAGATCATCCAGGCGATCGGTTCGCGTCGACCAGCACCTCGAATAGAGGTCCATCGTGTCTGCTATCGTGGTTCGGGCCCAAGTCGGGTGATCCTGTCACCCATCGAGGTTGAGAATGTCTTTCGCCCCAGCCTTTCTCCTGCGCTCTCGACGCTTGGATTGACGGCTGAGGTCTTTGTCTGGGACGACTTTCACTATCGGTGTCTGATAACGAACCTGGCCGGTGTGCTCCTCGATAACGGCTTCGACGTTTCTGGCGCGGCCACCGCTTCGACCCTGTGGTCTCGTCTTGGTCGGGACGTACGCGATGACGTCCAGCGAGAGTTCGATCCAGCATCGCACCGACATACGCTTCGACACAGGTTCACGTTGCCATGACAGAGGAACGGAATCCGGACGCGGTTCAGCCGCTGGTGCCTCCTGGCTATGACTCGATCACGTTGAACCACTGGCTGTGGTGGAAGCTCCGCTGTCATGAGGGCTCGGGGGAGGACTTCCAGAAACTGTTCGAGAACGTCATCACGCGGGCGCAGCCCGAGTTCATGCAAATTCGCCCCTACGGCAACATTGGCGACCGGAAGTGCGACGGACTCTTCTTCGAAGACGGCGTGGTGTTTCAGGTCTACTCGCCTGACGAACTCAAGCAATCGGATGTCCAAGCGAAGATCGAAGAGGACCTCGCAGGCGCCGTCGCGCACTGGGGCGACAAGGGGCTCAAACGCTGGACATTCGTCTACAACTGTCGGCGGGGGCTACCGCCAGACATCCCGGCGACGTTGAGGGAGCAGCAGAAAAAGTACCCGAATATCGAGCTTGACCACTTAAGCAGCGACGCGCTCTGGGAGAAGGCCCGGGGGCTGTCACTCCAGCAACGCAGCGAGGTGCTCGGCGCTCCTCTTGGGTACGAGCATCTGTTCCTGCTTCCCGACGGGGCGGCTGGGGACGCAGCCGAAAGGATTCGTCGCGGCCACTTTGTCGTCGTCCACGACGTGATGTCGCCCATCAACCTGCAGGCTGCAGTCGACGCACTGGCGCCCGCCGTCCCACTTGGTCCCGCGCTTCACGTGCGTCCGAGCGGTGCCGAGTGGCGCGGTGACGAGCCCGAGGAGTGGAACGTGGCGGCGGCGCAGCAGCGACTCATCGTGCAGGAGGCGATCGAGAAGAGCCGCGACCTCCTCCCCCGGTTCGCGGTCTTCAGCCTCGCGCCGATCCCGCTCGCAGCGCATCTCGGGTTTCTATTCAGCGACCGCGTCGAGGTGCGCGCGTTCCAGTTCGACCGCGACCGGTCCGAGTGGAATTGGCCGAGTGAAGATAACGACCAGGAAGTGCAGTTCGCCATCACGGGGCTTCCGGCTTACCCGGTGACAGATAGCTGCGAGGTGGCGCTGCGCATCTCCATCAGCACGCGCATTTCGGAGGCCGACGCGAAAGCGGGCGCGGTTGCGGCAGCGTACCACGTCGAGCTTCACGTGCCGGAGCCGGGTAGGACCTGGTTGCGCTCCGGCGCTCGCCTTCGAGCCGCGACGAAGGCGATCCGTGAAGTCCTGACGGCGTTGCGGGACCGTTTCCCGGAATGCTTGACGGTCCATGTGTTTGCGGCAGTGCCGACGCCGGTAGCGATCGCGCTTGGCCAGGCGGTAAACCCTCGCATGGACCCGCCGGTCGCGCTGTACGAGTATGCTCGCCAACGTGCTCCTCGGTATCGTTTCGCGCTGACGCTGGAGGAGGCATCGTGACGATGACACCCGAAGAGTTTCTGCGTTCAGTCCTTGTGGAGCAGACGCTAACCGAGGGCTCGCTCGAGCGCGACGCGTTACTTGTTGAGCACGAGCGCGTTCGAAGCCTGCTCATCTCGAGCCTGACCGACGCGACGCCGCTGGTCGAGGTTGGCGGTTCGATGGCGAAGGACACATTGGTGCGCGCGGGCTACGACCTCGATACCATCTGCTACTTCGCCAACGACGACGATGGAGCAGGCGACACGCTGCGCGAGATCCGTGACAGCGTCGAGAAAGCGTTGAAAGCCGAGTACGTCGTGAAGCCGAAGAGATCGGCCCTGCGACTCACTGGGAGCAAGAAGGGTAACCTCGCGTTCACCGTCGACGTCGTGCCTGGGCGATATGTCGACGACACACAGCAGGACGTCTTCCTGTTTCAGGAGGGTGGCGACAAAGAGCGGCTGAAGACGAACCTGCGGAAGCACATCAGCCACATCAAGGGTAGCGGGCACACTGACGTCATCCGGCTCGCGAAAGTCTGGAAGCTTCGCGCTGACCTCAGCATCAAGACCTTCGTGCTTGAGCTGCTGGTCATCGAGACGCTCAAGACGTCCATGGCCGCCGGGTTGGAGGCCCGTCTCGTCGCATTCTGGAAGGCGCTGCGCGACGATATCGACGACCTCAAGATCGAGGACCCCGCGAACCCGACGGGTAACGACCTCGCCGACATCTTCGGCGACGACGAGCGTGAGACCCTCTCGGCAGCGGCAACCGTGGCCCTCGACCTGGTTGACGCGGGCGACTGGGAAGCACTGTTCGGCAAGCTTGGATCCGTCGAGGTGCCCGAGGATCGTGCCGTTGTTTCGCCGCTGGCGCTCCTTGCCCTCGGTGATACCTCGCACGTTCAAGAGCATGAATGGCCGGTGCACCGAGGTCCGCAACAGGTCTCCGTCGTGTGCCGCGTGTCGTCCAGGCGGGGGAAGAGCTTCGACCTGAGGAACAACGGCTGGCCCGTCACTGACGATGCGCGCTTCCGTTTCGAGGTCACCACAGATGTCCCGCCGCCCTTCCATGTACGGTGGCAGGTGGCAAACACTGGGCAGCATGCCAAAGAGAAGGACGGTCTTCGTGGCAACTTCATAGAAGCGAAGACAACTCAGGGCGACCCCACAACAGGCCTCGTCCATCGCGAGTCGGCCGAGTACACAGGGAAGCACTGGGTCGAGTGCTTCGTCCTGAAGGACGGCGCGCTATGGGCTCGCAGCGGCCGGTTCTACGTGAACATCGTCAGCCGGAAGCGTCGCCGCACCGCCTGGTCATGGCGGAGACGTTGAGGCGCAGCGATACGCTTTCCATTCGTTGTTCCTGCTTGATCATCTGGTTCCACCCACAACTCCGCAACTGGTTCCCACTACCGTCTTTTCGGCGCGGACCCTGCTGCCAGGGAGTATACTGCGTAGTCGGAAACGGGTGTCTACCTAGCTCCAGAACAGGTTACTCATCGTCCGCGCTGCTACCGCGCTCATCGACAGGCCGGTTGGCGTCGCCCAAGCCTGGATCCTTCAACGCGCCGAACTTCACGGTGACGCCCAACTGCCGCATGATCTCGGCCTCGGGATCGTCGCGCGCCTCGAGCTGGGCCTGCCGCCAGGTGTACTCGAGGAGCGGCTGCAGGTCCTCGGCCACGGCCGCCTTCACGGCCTCGAGGTCGAGAGACTCGGGGTCGCCATCCGGGGCGCTCTCCAGGGCACGCTGCAGCGCCGGAAACGCGAACCGCCGGAGCCGGTTGTACATCTCATACGCTGTGTCCGCGGCCTGGGACTCGCTCGGCACGAGCTGCCAGGGCTCTCGCGCGAGCTCGCTGATGTTGACCTTTACGTCCTCGGGTGACAGAGGCCGTCGCTTGTCCTCGCGGTCGCCGATGTCCACCTCGACCGGAAGCTCGAAGTCCACCCAGATCGGCCCTTTGTAGATCTGCCAGGTGCAGCCGCCCGGATCGGCCGCCTCGTCCAGGCGGAACTTCAGCTCCTCCTCGTTCCTCGCGCTGACGAGGCTGACGAGTGGCTCTGGCCAGCGAACGACGTAGATGGGCATGGGCCTGCCTCCGGTGGCGGATGGGTGGTTGCGGTCCGCCGGTTCATGATCGGCGGATGCGAGTGGATGTCAATGAAATCGGTGCCGCTCGGGGTTGTTGCGAGCGGCGAGGTACCGATCGCACACCGGGTTGTGGCTGTCGAATGTCCCGGTGTGAGCCGGGTGGGGCTTTGCCTCTATAGAGGCTGCTGCCGGAGGTTGCGCTCGATGACCGACGATTCAGGCCGAACGATCACCTGCCCGCGCTATCAGCGATCCGGTGAGAGCAGGCGGTGCATGCACTACTTGGACGGAGGGCGATGTGCTCGGTCCGGGAGCTCGGGCGCGTCGTGCGTAGAGTGGGTGAAGGTCAACGGCGGCCAGGCGCTCCCGGTCGAGGAGCGCGGACGGACGTCGCCGCCCGCCGGACCCAACCGGGACCTGTTCGGGAACCCAGTGCGGCCGGACAGACCTCGCCGCGGATCCAGCCGCGGTCCGGCGACGAAGGTGACCGCGCCGACCGCGCCGACCGCGCCGACCGCGCCGCCGACCGCGGCGCCGACCGCGCCGACCGCGGCGCCTCCCAAGCCTCCCCTGGTCAGGAACATTACGGACGAAGAGATCGCGTCGTTCAAGGCGCTCGGGGCGGAGGTGTGCATCCGGTCCGCGGAGGCGGGGGAGGTTTGGATCGTGCCGGTGTATTCGGGCGCGGACCGGATGGAGCTGAGCGTGGAGCACTCGATCACGTTGACGACGATCTGCTCTGCCTTCCCGGGGGCGAAGGTGGTCGCGATCAAGCGCACATGAGGAGCGACATGGGAAAGGGCAAGAAGCGCGAGGCCGTCAAGCGCAACGAGATCAACGAGGGTAGCGAGGTCAGCGGTAGCGGCGCGAGCGGCGCGGCCGGCGGAAGCATCCAGCCCCTGCTGAAGGTGGGGGACGTGGTGCGGATCCTGGGCGTCTCCCGGTCCACCATATACAGCTGGGTGAATCATAGGAAGATTCCACACTTACGGGTCAATGGAGTCTTGAGATTCAGCCCGGAGATGGTACGTGTGTGGTTACGGGAAAAGGCGCGTGTGATTGAAGCCAAGGAGACACACGATGCCAGCAAGAAAGATACGAGGAGTCTGGTACGTCGACGTCTGGATCGACGTTCCAGGAGACGGGCGACAGCGGTTCCGCAAGCGCTCGCCCTTCCAGACGAAGAAAGGCACGGAGAAGTTCGAGCGGGAGTTCGTGGAGGACGTCTGCTCGATCTGGGCTGAGCCGGAGGAAAGGAGGTTTGAAGA
>Ga0180009_10005046_pt1 | contig 14295 bp, 11 predicted proteins | sample OS_PC_MetaG_FD_123537 | JGI IMG/M metagenome (GOLD analysis project Ga0180009, IMG submission 123537) | Groundwater microbial communities from the Aspo Hard Rock Laboratory (HRL) deep subsurface site, Sweden - OS_PC_MetaG | ecosystem: Environmental > Aquatic > Deep subsurface > Groundwater...
AACTCGTCTGAGAAACCTCGTTTCTTTTTGTGATGAATCCAGCTCCGTTGGCGGCTTAGCTGAACACTGAAACCTGAGACCATGGCATTATCTCAGGATATATCTCATGCATCCTAACAAACTGTTTGAGCAAACTGCATACTCAGGATATTACTTTTTGGCTTCCTTGGACCTGTCCGGAACAATCTCAAGCCAATAACCATCAGGGTCTTCTATAAAATAGATCCCCATCTTTTCATTCTCATAGCAGATACAGCCCATCTGCTTGTGATGTTCATGGGAGGCATCAAAGTCATCGGCAATAAAAGCCAAATGATACTCGCCTTCTCCCAGATCGTAGGGTTTATCCCGGTCCCTCAACCAGGTCAGCTCCAGTTGAAATCCGGTGGTTTCGTCTCCCAAAAACACAAGTATGAATCTGTCGTCATCGGCCACTCTTCTGCGCACTTCAACCAGCCCGAGTGCTTCCTTGTAGAATTTCAAGCTTTTCTCAAGGTCAAATACGTTATAGTTGTTATGGTAAAATTTGTATTTCATTACGATTCCTCCCTTTTGGCTGAAATAAGATCTTGACGAAGGATTCCAGCTATAACATATTACCAGACGGTTTTAAAGCGGAGTGTTGGATTAAATTCATGCCTCACTTAAATAAAACAAACTAGCGGTAACTGCCCGATGACTGAAAACAAAAAGTTTGACGTCACATCCATCGGCTCCACCATGATCCGGCTTTCGGTACCCTCCGGAGAACGTCTTGAATCAGCAAATTCCTATTCGGTACACACCGCCGGCACCGAAGCCAACACCCTTACGGCATTATCCAGAATGGGCAGAAAGACAGCCTGGGTTTCCAGATTGAAGCGGGACTCATTGGGGCAGCGAGTGGAAAACGATATTCACATGTTCGGCGTGGATACATCCCGGATCATATGGACAGAATCGGATCGGAATGAGGTTTTCTATGTCGAATACGGGGCAAGCCCCAGGGGTATAAAGGTCATATACGATCGTTTAGGATCGGCATTATCGAAAATTCACTGGGGAGAAATCGATCGGGATTATCTCCTTGATACCCGCTTTCTTCATATGACCGGAATCTTGCCGGCGCTGTCCGACAATTGCCGGATCGTCACGCAGCAGGCAATGGCTGCCGCAAAAGACGCCGGTGTTAAAGTTTCCTTCGATGTGAATTATCGAAGCAATCTATGGCCCCCGGAGGAAGCCGGAAATGCGCTCAGACCGCTCATCGGCTTATGCGATATTCTCTTCCTTACCCGGGAAGATGCAAAAGATCTGTTCAATCTTTCCGGAGACCCTTACCACGTTTTGCAATCTGCCATGGAGTTGTTTCAACCGGAAATCTGTGTGATCACCCTGGGGGGAGAAGGGGCGGTTGCTTCTGATGGAGACCGGCGCTATTCAAGCAGTGCCTATCCGGTCGAAATCATCGACCGGCTAGGGGCCGGAGACAGCTTTACTGCCGGGTTTCTAAGCGGATATTTGGAAGGCTCCATAGAGATGGGGTTGCAGTACGGTTTGGCCATGGCGGCATTGAAGCTTGGGATAAAAGGCGATTACTTCATCTCGAACAGAGAAGAGGTATTACGATTAATCGACACGTCCGGGAGCCGTGAGATTGGAAGATGAGTTTCTACGCTTCATCCGAGACTTTGCTCGGAAGAAGTGGCCCCTTCGGGGTAGTCGTTTTCCTTCAATCAGCGATACTCGAAACTTGATACTTGAAACTTGGGAAAGGTATCCTGTCAATTTCAAATAGATCCAATCCGTTCTTATCCAGTTTCAAGTTTCAAATTTCCAGTTTCTTTTACAGAAAAACAGAAGCTCATTTAACAATCGACAACGTTTTGTCGAGTTTGAGTCTCTAAGCGCCTTAATAATTGAATGGAGTAGAAACTATGGAAAAATTCAGCCTAAAGGGAAAGCGGACATTGATAACCGGGGGGAGCAGAGGGATCGGATTCGGTTACGCCAAGGCATTTGCGGAATGCGGATCGCATCTGGTTTTGGTCGCCAGAACGGAAGATACGCTGAACAAAGCAAAAAGCGAATTGGATTCATTCGGCAGAGAGGTGCACACCTATGTCTTTGACATGAATCAGGTGGAAGAAATCGAAGCCTTCTATTCAAAGGTCGTGGAAGATACCGGGGGCATAGATATTCTGGTGAACAATGCCGGTGGAACCCGGCGAGGACCGGCCGAAACCATCTCCCATGAAGATTGGGCATTCGTTATCAATCTGAATCTGACTTCGGTATTCAAGATGAGTCAGGCGTTTGCCAAAGAGCGCATACGAAGTGGAAAAAAGGGGAAAATCATCAATACGGCTTCACTCATGAGCGATTTGGTTCGGAAAGACAACTCACCTTATGCCGCATCCAAGGGGGGAGTCCGACAGTTGACAAAAGCCTTGGCAATCGACTGGGCGCCGCACAATATCAATGTGAATGCCGTCGGGCCGGGGTACTTCAAAACCGAGTTAACGAAAGCATTGTGGGAAGACGAAGCGTTCGACTCCTGGGTGACGGGTAGAACACCCATGGGCAGGTGGGGAACTCCGGAAGATCTCGGCCATGCAGCCGTTTTTCTGGCGTCTCCTGCGGCTGATTTTATCACCGGCCATATTCTATATGTGGACGGTGGCTTTATCAGTTGCTTCTAGGCGCTTAACCTTCCCATTAACTAAGAGTTTAATGATCGCTTGATGAAATAGTGATAACTTATTTAAATTTAAGCATATATTTACCAAACAATTTCTAAAAACAGAAACGCTGCGGTCGGCATAACAGCGACAAATCGTCCATCGAAAAACCTGAAATATCGCTATGAATATGAACAGGATTTTTGATGTTATAGTGGTAGGGGCAGGACCGTCCGGGGGGATGCTTTCCTATTATTTATCTCAAAAAGGAATGGACGTCCTGGTGGTGGAAAAGAAAAAGCTTCCCAGGTACAAGCCATGTGGCGGTGCATTAACCCGTCGGGTGATATCGGTTCTCCCCTTTGACATCAGCAGTGTAATTGAAGACTTCACCCACACTGCCATACTCAACGTTCAAAACGAAACAATCTATCAAAGGACGAATAACAACCCCATCATCGCGATGGTCATGCGTGACCGGTTTGATGCTTTTTTGATTCAAAAGGCCGAGGACTCCGGCACAACAATATTAGATGATTCATCCTTTATATCGTTATCTGAAAAAAACGGATATTCCGTTGTTCAAACCTCCAAGGGAAGTCACAAGGCCAGAATTATAGTCGGAGCCGACGGCGTGAACAGCCGTGTTTCAAGAGTGCTGGGGTTAACGAATCAATTTGACCGCATGTCTGCCATTGAGGCTGAGATCGTTCCGGGAGATCACGGAATAATGGATCAATACCGGCAAACCGCTGTTTTTGACTTAGGCATCATTCCCAGAGGCTATGGATGGGTCTTTCCAAAAAAAGAACATCTATCAGTCGGCGTCCTGACTTCTGCAAATTCACGACGCAGGCTGAGGCACTATCTGAACACTTACATTAAATGCAAAGGTCTGGGACGGGAGGTTTCCATACGGTCCGTATATGCTCACTCGATTCCTCACAGCCCCGACAAGACAAATACCTATGCAAACCAAAAAGGATTGCTGGTGGGGGATTCGACGGGAATGGTAGACCCCATAACAGGGGAAGGCATCTATTATGCCGTCTGGGGCGCCAATATCGCTGCCGGCAGTATTTTACGATACTTCTCAAATAAGCGCCCGATTGAAGCATACGATACCGATTTAAAAAGAGAAATGCTGTATGATTTAACCTGTGCCGGCAAGTTGGCTTTTATTCTCTATAGAATTCCTTCAATAGCCTACCGGGTTCTTAAAGCCCATGGCAATCGGATCGGTGCAAGTCATTTGGATATCATTACCGGCCGGAAGACCTATGGTGAATTATTCAGCAATGTGTTCAGTTTTGAAGGATTCCGCGCCCTGCTGTCACCGGGCTCCTGAATGAGCTACCCCACAGTCCGCCGCAGACTGACGGGGTATCAAGAATTCAGAATACACAATCCAAGAGTCAGAATAATTATAAGTGGGTATTCACTTTACTCAACCGGCCACAAGATGTTGAATGTGGTCATGGAAGAGCCAAGGCACCCCGTTTCCGGCATTGATTATCCTGGAACTTTTCAGGAATTTGATAAATGGTTTAGCAGTGAAAATGCCTGCCTTGACTATATTGCGAAACTTCGATGGCCTAAAGGTTTTATTTGCCCCAGTTGTGGAATAAACACGGACAAACCATCTTTGATGGAGCGTGGCCTTTTTTTTTGCCGAGAGTGTAAACGGCAAACCTCCATCACTGCGGGAACGTTGTTTCATGGGAGTCACAAACCACTTCGGACGTGGTTTCTCGCTATGTGGTTTGTGGCAAGTCAAAAACATGGGGCCAGTGTGGCGAGTGTCAAAGATTTGCCGCCAGGTTGATGCATAATCCACAGGTTAGGGCAGTTCATGGATTTTCAAACGGGAACCCGGCTCGGCCGAATGCGCCGGAGGCTGAACGTTGTATCGTTCGAGCTATGTTAATTGAGGAATCGGAGAGTTTTTCCGATTTGGATCGCTAAATCAATACTCAGCGACTCTATCGTGAAAACTCATTTAAAAGGGATCGTAAAGAACGGGCCGGCAACCTATTGAAACAACAAGACATTGTTTAATTGCAGAACAATGGCGGTACTTAAGATTAAGTTAGCGCTTTCTTAACGATCCTAATGCATTCAAACAGTGCACGATTACGCTGCTGACCATCGATTCAGCTATTTCAGTAGGTTTAATGAACAACTCCCGGACCCCTCAAGTTTATTAAAGCATCATAGGCACAATATTTGCGTAAATAAACAGGTGTTTATATTTGCACTGTTTATAGTCCAAAAGACAGAGACATTAAGAAATATCTAAAACAAGAAGTATTTTTATGACCTCGTCGAAAATGTGCGCAAAAGATTTAATGGAAAAAGACCTCCCCACCCATGTTGAGATATCTGTATCTGCCGACACTATGAGTGCTGTGATTCAACACATAACGCAACCCCGGGGAAACAGTCCGGATTTGACAATTGAAGATGTAGAAAAGGCTCTTGCTGAAAAAAAGGTGACCTTCGGCATCATGGACATGGTTATTAAACAGCTGGTTTCCGAGATGCCGATGGCATTTGAAAATAATAAACACATCCTCGTTGCTGAAGGTATGCCGCCAACGGATGGAGAAGATGCAACAGTAGTATTTAAGGCCGGAGAACATGCAGAGAACCAGGACGAGGAAGCCGACATTTATGTGAGACCGACCCAGGTCATTGCCGAGATTATTCCGCCCACCGAAGCAGTGAACGGAATAAATGTTCTCGGAAAGGAGATCAAGCCAAAAAAGGGCAAGCCGTGCGGCGTCAAGGCCGGAAAAAATGTAACCCTCTCAGTGGATAAGACCGGTTTTACAGCCGACATTTACGGTGTAGTGGAACGGGCGGATAACAGTATCTCCGTCAAGGCGCCCCTGACCGTCAGTGACGACAAGATGAGTGCCGATCTGGTGATTTGCCCCAGGCTGTCGGATAACAGCCTCCTTACAATGGATGATGTCCTGAGCCTCCTGGAACATGAAGGAATAACGCATGGCATAAGGGAAGACAATATCGAGGCTGCACTTCAGCCCGAACTGCCGGTACAGGTTGTGCGGGTGGCAGAGGGCACGCCCCCACTGGACGGGGAAGATGCAAAGCTGGTATTGAAGATTGGAGAGAATGCAGAAAACAAGGACAGACATGCCGCCAATTTCGTGAAACCCGGACAGATCATTGCAGAAATCGCACCGCCTGCTGAGCCTGTCAACGGTGTAACCATTCTCGGAAAGGAGATCAAGGCAAAAAAGGGGAAACCATGCGATGTTAAGACCGGAACGAATGTAACCCTCTCAGTGGATAAGATGGGCTTAACAGCCGATATATACGGCGTTGTGAAGTGGGTAGACAACAGGATCTGTGTCTTTTCACCCCTGGTCGTCAGTGACGACAAGATGAGTGCCGACATGGCGATTGGCCCCAGACTGTCGGATAACAGTCCCCTTACAATGGAAGATGTCCTCTACCACCTCGAAACTGAAGGACTAACGCATGGCATACGGAATGACAATATCGAGGCTGCACTTCAATCCGAACTGCCGGTACAGGTTGTGCGGGTGGCGGAAGGTATGCCTCCAAAGGACGGGGAAGATGCAAAATTAAAGTATTATTTTACGCTTAACAATAATAATCCTGAAAAGGTGGATTCGGAGCGCAAAGGCGAAAACCCCATTGATGAAGACGAAATCCAAAAAGAGTTATTTACGGCCGGGGAAGTGCTTGTAGAAAAGATACCCGCTGTAGTGTCTGAAAACGGTTTTACCATATATGGAAAAGAGATTATTGCAAATCAACCCAAAAATCGGCGGCTAACCGCTGGAGAAGGCGTAAAATTAACTGAAAACGGCCTGCAATACATCGTGGATGACCAGGCAATGGGGTATGCCAATCTAGTCAACGACACCCTGTCGGTGGAGGATCCTATCCGGATTTCGGAAGACCAACTGGAAGCACATGTATGTGTGCATTCTCCTTCAGATAGTAAGCGATTGCTGACAGCGGAAATGGTAACGGACCGATTGACACGGCTGGGTATAAAGCGTGGAATAGACAAAGAAGCCATTCAGAAGTGCGGTGAATTGGCCGTCAGCAAAGCAAATACGGTTCATCGGTTGTTGATTGCAAAAGGGAAAGCCTTTCAAAAGGGAGAGGATACTTGTTTTAGATTTTTCTTTCAGACAGATAAACAGCCCGGCCAGTCTCTGGAAGAAGCGAGCGATATTGACTTTAAAGAGAGAGGAACCATTCAAACAGCTAAAGCTGGGGACATACTTGCACAAAAGATCTTGCCGACGTCCGGTGAAGATGGATTTGATGTCTTCAACAATTTAATGATTGCGGAGTCCGGCAGAGACTGGAACCTCACTTCTTTAGGCGGCGTAAGCGTATCAGAAGATGGGCAGACGTATCGAGCTGAAGTGGACGGCATGATCACGCTGGTGGGAGAGAACAGGATCGGAGTTTTAAATTCATATGAGATTTCGGGAGATGTTGATCTCACTACCGGGAATTTGGCCATGGACGGTTCCCTGCTCATAAAAGGTAGCATAAGAGAAGGCTTTTCAGTAAAAGCCAGCGGCGATATCATTGTTTCCCAGGGCGTGGAGGATGCTGTTCTAAGGTGTGGCGCAAATTTAAAAGTAAATCAAGGAATTTTTGGTAAAGGTAAAAATATCATTATAGCCAAAGGGGATATATATTCGGACTTTGTCGAAAGCGCCAGAATAAATGCAGTTGGAAACATAGTTGTCAAAAATTCAATTGCACGCAGCTTCATTACTTCAAAGGGACGTGTTGATGTTTCATCCGGCAAAGGGAAAATAATGGGAGGGACCATCTTTGCATCAAATGGTGTCAAGGCAAATGAAATCGGCTCTGAAACCGGTATAAAAACCATCATAAGGGTTGGAAGGGCCCCGAAGCCTCTCAAAATTATAAAAAGATATGAAAAACGTCTGGCATCGCTTCGTAAAAACAGTCACAGAATTAACTTTAACATTGGTAAGTTAATGAAAAAGAGTGAAACGGTTGCTCTTGACAAAGAAGAACAAATCGCGTTGGAAAAACTCAAAACACTCAGACGTCTTGAAGCCGAGCTGGAAAACCGGGAGGCAAGGTACGAAAAGATTCTTAAAGAAGAGTTAAATAAAGAAAAAAAATCCATCGGAGTGGAGATAAGGCATACTGTCCATGAAGGGACAATCATCATCATTCAGGGATATGTACATAAGGTTAAAAAGAAATTGAGAGGAAAAGGGAAATTTGTTTTGAATTCCGAAACATTGACGATTGAATACATATAGGATGCCGATATGACTCCGGTCTTGGAGTGGTTCTCGAATTATGAGATCATGATTTGGGGGAATTAAATCCTAAAAAGATTAAACGCCGTTTGCCTTTGCTATGATTTCCCAGGCCTCTTCCGCTGTTTCAACAAACTGAAAAATATCAAGATCTTTTTCGGCAACCACCCCTTCCTCAACCAGGGCGTTAAAGTTAATGATTTTCTCCCAGAAATCCTTGCCGAACAACAGGACCGGAATCGGTTTGATTTTGCGGGTCTGAATGAGGGTTAGCGTTTCAAACAATTCATCCATGGTGCCGAACCCTCCGGGAAATGCCACAAGACTCTTTGCACGCATGAGCAAATGCATTTTTCGGATTGCAAAATAGTGGAATTGAAAGCTTAATTCCGGTGTTATATATGGATTGGGTCGCTGTTCAAACGGCAGAACGATATTCATGCCGATGCTCTGGCAGCCGGACTCATAGGCGCCTCGATTGGCGGCCTCCATGATACCCGGCCCTCCCCCGGTAACCACCACCAGTTTATCTTCTTCCGTATTGACGGAAATCAGGTGACCGAGTTTCCTGGCCTCCTCGTAATATCGGCTTCTTTTCACCGCATCACGGGCTTTTGCCATCTTTACCCGAATGTCCGGCGTATCACCCGCTTTCTGGGCTTCCTTTTCAATTCGCTCTAAATCTTTCCTTGCCCTTTCAGGGTCCGGAATTCTTGCGCTTCCATAAATGACAATGGTACTTTCAATATGGTGCTCCTGCTGGACCAGTTCAGGTTTGAGCAGTTCCAGCTGAAGACGTACAGGACGTAGTTCGTCTCTTAATAAAAATTCTTCATCCTGGTATGCGAGTTTATACGATGGAGATAGACTTTGCAGGGAATCCACATATAGCCGAGCGGCTTTCGCATCTTCATGGGCAGAGGGAAACAATCTTCGCTTTCGAACCGTGTCTTTCATCAAATTCCTCCTCGATGCTGCACAGATAATTTTTCTTGGTTATCCACTATTTTAAAGCCAACATTCGTGTTGCCCTATGAAATAGGAATGGTTGTTGTTGCTGGTTTCAGTGTTCAGGTTTCAGTATTCAGTGCTTCACTACGAGCGCTTCCTGAAACCTGACACCTGAAACCTTGACATTATCTCAGGATATCTTTCATACACCGGATAAATAGTAACATGAGCATACTGCATCATTATGCATAACTTTTTTACAGCCTTCATTTATATAATCGGTTCTGATACGGTATTGTTTTAATTTTGAACCTGTGAGACATGTTTCAGATCATAAGATCATCCAAGGGGTTGTCAACTGAACAAGAAACAGAATCGGGGTATCATTAAGTGAACGCATCCAAAGCATCGGTTACCGAACCACAACCTAAGAACGTATATCTCTGCCAGGTCCAGAATCGTATATCATGTGGTGCATGCTGCGGCCTTTACAACAGAATAGATGCATCCGAGCATGTCTTGAAGAAGCTTCTTAAAGATCGAACCGAATCCTTTATGAGGGTTGAGCGGACCATGGAATCCATTCTCGAATTCGGTCGAGAAACCGAACTGCGGGAATCGAACGTCCTGAAATATCCCGATTTTCACCACTGCCCGTATATCGGGTTGATCGGTCTGGAGCAATCGCGTGCAGGATGCCTCCTTCATCCCCGGTATGAGGGCAACAACGGGATCGATTACAGGGGGCTCAGTTATTACGGCGGCCTGGCCTGCAACACCTATTTTTGTCCGGCCAGCCGGCTTCTGAGTCCTGAAATCAAGCTCATTGTCCAACTCGCTGCAGACGGCTGGTATATTTATGGACTCATGATTACGGAAAAAGCACTACTGGAAGCCTTTTTCAAGGAAATTGAACACCGGCTGAGTCGACCCATAACAGCATGTGATTTTAGAGATAATCCCCAAGCGATTAAAGCCGTACGAGACTTTCTATATTTGAAAATGGACTGGCCCTTCCGACCGGAAACCCATACGGGCCCCTGCAATTATTTCTTTAAGGACCGAAAATATCAGAAACCCTCGGTGATATATAGGATACCTGATGGTTACCTGAGTCGATACCATATCATATTCCAGGAACTGGTCTCGACCTTCAATTCTATCGAATCACTGCAAAGGGCGGAATCCATTATTCGTTCCATTTTGGAACGCACCATTCGTTCCATATGGTCGGGAAATTTACGATTTAATCAACAGAAACATTATAAATCGCAACGGGATGGTGAATACCCTTAACTTCAATGGTTCCGATTAGATCCACAGGAACAAGATCTTTAACCTTGCTATAGGTCCGCTGGCTGATGAGGATTTGCCCTGCGCCGGCTTTTGACTCCAGCCGTGAAGCTACATTCACCTGGTTGCCGATGACCGTATAATCCTTGTGCATTTCGGAACCGATACTGCCCACTGTCATATAGCCGGTATTTATTCCGATTCCGATCCCCAATTCGTGACCGTAATGGGACCACTCCGCCTTCAATTCCCCGACCCTCTTCTGCATTTCGATAGCCAAGCGGACGGCACGTTCCGCATGATCATTCATGGGAATCGGATCGCCAAAAAAGACCATGAGCCCATCACCGATGATCTTATTTAACGTGCCTTCATATTCGTGGATCAACGTGGTCATTTCGGACAAGTATTGATGGAGAAGATGAACGGTTTCCTCGGGTTCCAAATTATCCGTAAAATAAGAAAAGTTTCTAATATCTGAAAATAATACGGTCATCACCTTTCGCTGCGGTTCCGACCCGAGACTTCCGACGCTGCCCAGCAGCCTATCGGCAATATGAGGTGAAAGATATCGCCTCAGTTCATTATACCTTTTTATCTCCTCTACCTTTGCGTCAACCGTTTCCTGGAGGTTCCGGTTCAATGCCGCCAGCTCGACGGTACGTTCTTCAACTTTTATTTCTAAATTTTTACTATACTCCTCCAGCCTGCGGTTTGCCGATTCCAGTTTTCGGTTGACCGTTTCAAGTTGTTTGTAGGTCCTGCTTTTTTCCTCGCTGTTTTGCCTGAGCCGATTAACGGTCTCAATCAATCCATCGTGGCTGTGCTCGATGTTTTTACGTAATTGGAAAACTTCTGAAATCCTGTCAAATAAAGAAAGTTTATCAAAGGTAACATCAAGGATGAAGTATGGTGCTTTATATATCTCCCCTTCCCTGCAAATGATCCTTCCTCCCGCTTCCACCGTTTCCGTGATAAGAATGGCCTCACTTATCTCCGCAATACTTTCAACGCCGTCATTTAACGCTTCCCGATATTTTCCAAGAAAAATACTCTGACCATTATGAATAACGGGTTCCAGCAAAATCGTTCGACCGATAGCTTTCCGCTGATGACCTGCCGAATTTTTAATAGTCAAAGATCCGTTATCCATCCGCGCATCCAGATCGTACATAGCGAACTCCGGTTCACGATTAAATAGGATGACAGGATCATAGGGTGTCAGGGGCTGCTTAATTTTTGCCGGATTAAGTCCCCATATGGTGGGAATGGATGATATCAGCCCCCGGCGGTACGGATCGACGGGATAGTCTTCGTGGACATCGATATCAGGATGGTGCTCGACTTTTAGAATAGCCCGAATCTTTCCCGAAGATTTGTCATAAGCAGGCGGCGTGATGACATCAATTTCCTTGGTGTCGTTGAGATTCTTATTAAAAAAGGGAACCTGCTTAATTCCGTCACTCGGGCTCTTAAACACCCGTGTAAAAAAATTCAAGAGCCCCCAAGACTGCAAATTTGCAGGGGATGCACCGCAATAGTAGTAGAAATACGCCTCACCTACCATGTCTTTAGCTTTTCGGATGATTGTCTGAAAATTACCGTGTGTCGTCCACTCGTCCTCATTTAGGAAAAAATCATCCGGAGATCCATAGCGATCGGAAGGATACGATAAACCTTCGAGCAAATGCTCATAGCTTCCGAGCTTGCTCTCAACATAAGATGCGATAATTTTGATATTCCGATTGCAGACACAATCGTTTCGGCTCACTGCTCACCTCCAATCATGTATTAAAGATAAGGGGTAGCAATATTCGATAACTCCATGAATAAGTGGATATTCCAAATCGAGTGGGCAATTCAGATCTGCTTGCAAATAATCTAATAAGCCTGACGGCAGCCGGGCATTAGGACTGTATGAATATCTGAACTCTGAACCCGTGAACGCCTGCAATACACTTAAATATGGTTCGAACTTATGGAAAAAATATCCTGGACAACCTATTAGCGCTGTAATAATACTGTTTTACGCAAGAATTCTATTAGAGACGGAAGGCTTATGTATCAAAATGTTAAATCGAACTGTAACGACAAATAAAGCAACGTTAGACATTTTGTCAAGAAAAATTACCTGTACTTTTAAATAATTTTTCTAGTCGATATCAACGATTCCGATCTTATCGTCAGTTGTCCGGTCAACCGATATATGATCGACCAACACACGGCAGCGCACCCGGCATGGTTCCACGGGGCAGTCTAAGAATCTTTCGACAGATTTCCGCTGTTGAGGCAATTGACATCTTTATAGTGTTTTTTTCAATTATTTTAACGTGTTGGCTAAACCGTACAGCCATCGATACTGATTTGTATTATGATTTCAAGCAATTATAACTTACTAAAAGCCTTGACAAAATATTATCCGATCTATATTGAGAATCTAACCTACTGTTAAATAAAGAAATATCCTTTGGAGGGTTTTATGGCGCAGGCGAATAAAGCCTTTCGGAATATTTTATAGGAGAAACACATGGCACTCACAAAAGCTGACATCATCGAGTCTATTACTGATCAAATCGGACTTTCTAAAAAAGAATGCACCGAAATCTTTGAGAACCTCCTCGAGATCATTAAATCCACCCTTGAATCAGACGAAGATGTTTTGATCAGCGGCTTTGGCAAATTCAGTGTCAAAACCAAGGGAGAAAGGCGGGGGCGGAATCCGGCAACAGGCGAAGACCTTATGCTTGAACCAAGACGGGTTGTTACGTTTAAATGTTCCGGGAAATTGCGAGAGACGTTAAATGGAAACAAATAGGAGATAGGGTCGATGTCTAAGCAATACCCTGAGTGCCCTCTGTATAAACACGATAACTGCAAAGAGTTTTTGAATCCCAGGTTATGTGCAGTTGTAAGGGAGGATAAGATATGTATCAAGAAGAAAGGGAAACCCCATGATAGTCCGGGATAATTCAAGGCTTAACATGGGTATGGGTGGCGAAATAACAATGAGTAATGCTTTGAAAAAGGAGTAAAGTAATGCCGAATGGAACAGTAAAGTGGTTCAATGACAAAAAAGGTTTCGGATTTATTGAAAATGACGACGGTGGAGATGTATTCGTGCACCATACAAGCATCCAAGGATCCGGATTTAAAACCTTGGCTGAAGGTGAGCGAGTAACCTTTGACATAGAACAGGGCGATAAAGGACCAAAAGCGGTTAATGTCGCAAAAGGATAGAGCTAATCGAATTGTGAAACGTACAACATAGTACTCCGATACACCATGAGATTAGATCTCAATTGAATTATTTATCTGATTGTAAGCCGGGAATGTATCAGCCGCTGCATTTGTTCGAGTAAAAAGACCGATGGTCTTAGTGCGGGCCCTCCATGTCAGACGAATTTTGGCATAAAGAGTCGGGGTAGAAACAGAATGACCTGGGGAAAAAGGATGACGAACAGGAGCACCCCCAGCATGGGCAGCAGGATGATGCCCACATCCCTGAGGGCTTTTACGAGCTTTATCTCACCGATGGCACAGGTAATCAAAAGACACAGCCCGTAAGGCGGTGTCACCAACCCGAAAGCCAGCGAAATGACGCCGATAATAGCGAAATGGATGGGGTGGAGACCTGCATAATCCGCAACCGGCCAAAGCACGGTACCTAGAATGATGATCGCCGGAATGGCATCGATAAACATGCCGATAAACAGGAATGCGCCGGCGATGATGAGTCCGGTGCTGATGGGACCGACGCCGAACTGCTTCAGATATTCGACCAGTAGCAACGGAATCTTGAAATAAGCGAGTATCCAGCCGAAAGCCGATGCGGTACCCACACAAAATAGTGAAATCGCCGCAAAACGTGCCGATTCGTAAAGCACTTTCGGAACATCTTTGATGGTAATGCTATGGTATACGACCAGTCCGAGAATGAGCGAGTAAAACACCGCGATGGCCGATGCTTCGGTGGGTGTAAACAACCCGCCGACAATACCGCCGACGATGATCAACGGTGTCATGAGCGGCAAAACCGCCTGGGCAATTGCAATGACCGCTTCTTTGAGCGTCGA
>Ga0180009_10005047_pt1 | contig 14295 bp, 9 predicted proteins | sample OS_PC_MetaG_FD_123537 | JGI IMG/M metagenome (GOLD analysis project Ga0180009, IMG submission 123537) | Groundwater microbial communities from the Aspo Hard Rock Laboratory (HRL) deep subsurface site, Sweden - OS_PC_MetaG | ecosystem: Environmental > Aquatic > Deep subsurface > Groundwater...
CTGAAGGTCACGGCGCCATCGGCGAGCGAAAACCGCGTGTCGAGGCTCGCCTCGATGCCGAAGAGCGGCACATTGTCGTCCGGCGGCCGCCACAATTGCACCAAGGCATCGAGCCGGTCGGTCGTCACGCTCAGGCGCCCCTCGGCCCAGGGCCTGCCGTCCCGCGAGCCGGCGCTGCCGGTCAGGCCGAAAGCGGTGTCGCCCGGCAGCTTGCCCTCGAAGGCGTCGATGCGCCAGGCATCGCCGTCGGCGCTGGCGTCGAGCCGCACATCCCTCAGCGCGAAGGCACGCAGGTCCAGCTCGGAAATGTCGACATTGATCGTGCCCGGCAGCGGCGGCAACGGCGGCGGCGGCAGTTCCGCGATGAGGCGCACGAGTTCATAGGGGTCCTCGGGGGAAGCCGTGCGGGCGTCGCGCGGCGCCAGGGCGACGACACCGCCGGACACCACCGCATGAAAACGCGGCGACGGACCGAGTTCGAGTTCGGCGGCGCCGGTCATGCGCGTGCCGGCCCGGTTTTCGTCCGGCACCAGCACGTAATTGGTCAGGCGCGCCCGTTCGGTATCGGCATCGAACTCGGCTTCGAGCACGAGATTGCCGCGCACCGAGCCGGCTTCCGATGGCGGCGGCTGTCGGAAAGACAGCTTTCCGGCAAAACGCGGCGCCGCGCCGGTCTCGAACAGGCCCTCGGCATTGAGTGCAAAGCCGGCATCGATGGCGCGGGCGTAGAGCGCCACCTGCAATTCGCCCGCGGTGTTCATCTGCGAGGTGGTGATGCGGAGCTGGTAGGGCGCGCCGGCAACGGTGCCGGTGGCGTTGAAGCCGAATGGGCCGCGCAGGGCCGAGAGCGCCAGGTTGCCCTCGATGTCGTCGAAGCGCCAGGAACCGCCATTGCGGGCGTCGGTCAGGGTGACGGCGCTGCCGGTCAGGGTGGCGTTGGCGATCGAGACATTGGAGGCATTGACCGTTTCGGGCAGGATGACCGGCGCTGAAACCGCCCCGTTTTCGTCGATGCCGAGATGGATGTCGGCACCTGAAATCCTGAGGCTCGTCACGTTGAAGCGGTCGCGCAGGAAATCGGTCAGGCTGAGGATGGCTTCGGCATGCTCTATCGTGGCGACCGGGTCTTCTTCCGGGCCGACGCTGATGCCGTCAATGGTGACGCTGGGCTGGGGCAGGAAGTGTATGTCGATGCCGCCGGCGATGCGCACCGGCGTGCCCAGCGCTTCGGCGGCCAGCGCCTCGATCTGGGTGCGACGGTCGGACCAGTCGATGAGATAGGGCGCAGCGAAAGCAAAGACGATCAGGAGAATCAGCAGGCTGCCAACAACGATGTAAAGGCGGTTGAGCACAGTTGATTAACCCTCTTGCCAGCCGGACTTTAGGCAGTTCGGCGTCGCGCGTCACCCGCCTAGAGCGGCGGCAAGGCTGTTTTTAAAGATGATTCCGGCCAAATCTTGAGAAGGGTTGGACATGGCGCGCCGATATGGCAACCCTTTGGATGTCGCCGGGGTGCCAACGGCGCTCGCCGGCAGCATCCAAATCCGAATCCATGATCTTTCGCGCCATGCAAGAATGAACCGGCCATCTCAAGCCATAAGCCAGATTTCCCTGGTCGTGCTGCGCTGGGTCAGGCCACATGTCGAGACCTTCCTGGCCCTGCAGCAGCCCAAGGTCTGGATGCTGGCCCTGTTGGCGGGCGCGGCCGGCGCCGTCGTCGCCATCGCCTTCCGCTCCGCCATCGCCCTGACGCAGTGGCTCTGGGCAGGAACCACCTCGGAACGGTTTCTTTCGAGTATCGCCACTCTGCCCTTTTGGGTACCGGCACTGGCGCCGCTCGTCGGCGGTGCCGTGATCGCCTTCATCCTCAGATACTGGCACGCTTCGGGCCGGGCCGGCGGGGTTGCCGACGTGATCGAGGCCCGGACCGCCACGACGCCGCGCCTCGGGCTCAGGGAAGCGCTGCGCGGAACGGCGATTTCGGCGATTACGCTCGGCTCGGGCGGCAGCGCCGGGCGCGAGGGACCGGTGGTCTATTGCGCCGCCGCCGTATCGCGGGCGCTGTTCCGCTTCTTCGACATGCCGCCTTCGGCGCGACGGGCCATGCTCGGTTGCGGTGTCGCGGCGGCCATCGCCGCCTCGTTCAACGCCCCGATCGCCGGCGTGCTGTTCGCCCACGAAGTCATTCTCGGGCATTTCGCCATGAGTGCCTTCGTGCCGCTGGTCATCTCGGCGGTCGTCGCCTCGGTGATCTCACGCGGCTGGTTCGGCGAGGCGCCGGCCTTCATCGTGCCGGACTACCAGATCACCTCCAATTGGGAAATTCCCGCCTTCGCCCTTCTCGGCGTGACCTGCGCGCTCGTCGCCATCCTGTTCCAGTCGGCCCTGATCGGCGCCGACTGGTCGGCGCGCCATGTCCGGCTGCCCTCCTGGATGCTGCCGATCTTCGGCGGTGGATTGGTCGGACTGATCGCCCTTGTCTTTCCGCAGGTGCTCGGGGTCGGCTACGAGGCGACGGATGCGGCCCTCGGCAACCGGCTCGACCTCATGCTCATGCTGATGCTGATCGTCGCCAAGACCGTCGCGACGGCGATCACGCTCGGTTCGCGCATGGGTGGCGGGCTGTTCTCGCCCTCGCTCTATCTCGGCGCCATGACCGGTGGCGCCTTCGGGCTGATCGCGGCATCGGTCTTTCCCGAAATGGCTTCCTCGCAGGGGCTCTACGCCATCATCGGCATGGGGGCAGTGGCGGCCGCCGTTCTCGGGGCGCCGATCTCGACTTCGGTGATGATCTTCGAGCTGACCGGCGGTTTCGCCTTTTCCATCGCCCTTTTGTTGACGGTCTCCATCGCCACCGGGCTCACCCAGCTCGCCATGGGCCGCTCGTTCTTCTACTGGCAGCTCTATACGCGCGGCATCCTGCTCGAGGAAGGCCCGCACACCTTCCTCGCCCAGCGCACGCGGGTGCGCGACGTCATGCGGCCCCTGGCCGAGGGCGCGCCGGAAGAGGTTTTCGAGGCTTCGCCGGGCAAGTACTTCATGCGGCCGGCCGATACGCTGGAAATGGCCTTGCGGACCTTCGATGCCGTCGAGGACGCGAGTCTGCCGGTCGTCACCCACGGGGCGCATGTGGTGGTCGGCCACATCTTCCGCGTCGACGCGCTGACCAAATACAACAAGTCGCTCGTCGAGCAGAGTCGCGAGGAGCATATCTAGTCTTTGCCGGTTCGCGACAGGCGACAATCGGATGCTCGGCCTGGCGCGAACGGCGGCAGGCGGTGCCCCGCGCCTCGGGGTATTTGGAAAAGCCTTCCAGCCGGGCGCTTTACCGCCTTGCGATGGCGGGAGCGGGTCACTAGAGCATTTCCAGGTGAAGTGGACACCGGTTCGCCGTCCGGAAATGCGACAAACCAAGGACTTGGAGCCTTTCAGTGTTTCCATGAAACACTGAAAGGCTCTAGCCTCACAAGCAACGCCAATTGGAAAGCCTCATGCTCAACGCCCATTCCGATGTCCCGGCCATGGTCGGAAACACGCCGCTCATCCGCCTCAATCGCGTCTCCGAGCTGACCGGGTGCGACATCTGGGGCAAGGCCGAGTTCCTCAATCCCGGCCAGTCGGTCAAGGACCGCGCTGCCCTCTACATCATCCGCGACGCCGAGCGGCGCGGGCTGCTCAAGCCCGGCGGGACCATCGTCGAGGGCACGGCCGGCAATACCGGAATCGGACTGACAATGATCGGCAACGCCCTCGGCTACAGGACGGTGATCGTCATTCCCGAAACCCAGAGCCAGGAGAAAAAGGACGCCCTGCGTCTTTACGGCGCCGAACTGATCGAGGTGCCGGCGGTTCCCTACAAAAATCCGAACAATTATGTGAAGGTGTCCGGACGTCTGGCGGAAAAACTTGCCACGACACGCGAAGGCGGCGCCGTCTGGGCCAACCAGTTCGACAATGTCGCCAACCGCCAGGCCCATATCGAGGGCACGGCCCGGGAAATCCTCGCCCAGACCGGCGGCAGGATCGACGGCTTCGTCTGCGCCGTCGGCACCGGCGGCACGCTCGGCGGCATGTCGCTCGGCCTCAAGGCGGCGGATAAGGACATCCAGATCGCCCTCGCCGATCCCGAAGGCGCGGCGCTTTTTTCGTACTACACCAGCGGCGAGTTGAAATCGGAAGGCGGCTCGATCACCGAGGGGATCGGCCAGGGCCGCATCACCGCCAATCTCGAGGGCGTTGTCGTCGACCACGCCTATTGCATCCCCGACAGCGAGGCCCTGCCCTATGTTTTCGACCTCGTCGAGCATGAGGGCCTGTGCCTCGGCGGCTCGTCGGGCATCAACATCGCCGGCGCGGCGCGGCTCGCCCGCGCGCTCGGACCGGGCAAGACCATTGTCACCATGCTGTGCGACTACGGCCACCGCTACCAGTCCAAGCTGTTCAACCCGGATTTCCTGAAGTCCAGGAACCTGCCGGTGCCGGGCTGGCTCACCCGACCGGAATCGGTCGACATGGCGGGCGTTCTGGCAAAGGAGTGATGGGATCATGACCGCCTCTCCGCTCGTTTCGACTGACTGGCTCGCCGCGCATCTGTTCGATGCCGATCTCAGGATCGTCGATGGCTCCTGGTACCTGCCGTCCATGGCGCGCGATCCGGACGCCGAGTTCCTCGCCGCCCATATTCCCGGCGCCGTGCGCTTCAACCCGGACCTGATCGCCGATACCTCCATTGCGTTGCCGCATATGCTGGCGGCGCCGGAGGTCTTCGCCGAAGCCGTTGGCGGGCTCGGCATTTCGGAGACCGACACGATCGTCGTCTATGATGGCATGGGCCTGATGTCGGCAGCCCGCGTCTGGTGGAATTTCCTGGTCATGGGCGCAAAAAAGGTCTTCGTGCTCGATGGCGGCCTGCCGAAATGGGTGGCCGAAGGCCGAGTGCTCGGCGCTGGCGCCACGGCGCCGCGTCCCGCCAGTTTCCATGCGAGATTCGACCCGACCGGCGTCGCCGATGCGGCAAGGGTCCTGGCGGCACTCGACGACCCCGCCATTCAGGTCGTCGACGTGCGTTCGGCCGGGCGGTTCCGGGGCGAGGAACCCGAGCCGAGGCCGGGGCTGAGGGGCGGGCATATGCCGGGCGCCAGGAACCTGCCCTTTCCCGATCTCATCGCCAATGGCCGCCTGCGCGATCCCGCCGAACTCCGGGCGCGGTTCGCGGCGGCCGGGATCGATCCAGCCCGACCGGTCATCACCTCCTGTGGATCGGGTGTGACGGCGCCCATCGTTTCCCTGGCCATGGCCGCGATGGGCCACCGGCCAGCCACAGTTTATGACGGCTCATGGACCGAATGGGGCGGTCGTGCCGACCTGCCGGTGGTGACCGGGCGATAGGCCCTATCTGATCGGCGGCGCGTAGAGGAGCCCGCCCCGCAGCCACAGGGCGTTCGAGCCGCGCGGCAGGGCGGCGCCGGTCTGGGCGCCGAAATTGCGGGCGTAGATTTCACCGTAGTTGCCAACGGCATGGATGACGGTCTGCATCCATTTCGGGTCGAGCTGCAGCGGCGTTCCGAAATCGCCCTCAAGGCCGAGCAAGCGGCGAATGTCCGGGTTGCGCGTCGACTGCATCGGCTCGAGATTGAGCGAGGTAACCCCGAGTTCCTCGGCATTGACCAGCGCCAAAAGCGTCCACTTGACGATGTTGAACCATTGGTCGTCGCCCTGGCGGACGACCGGGCCATAGGGCAGTTTCGACAGGCGCTCCGGCAAGATGCGGCCGAAGCCGGAATCCCCTGACATGCGGCGATGGGCATAGAGCCAGCTCGCCGGCGCCGCCAGCACATTGCAGCGACCGGTGGAATAGGCCAGGGGGAAGTCGGCGCGTTCCTCGTAGATCAGTTCGGCATAGCTGCCGCCGGACTCGGCGAAAAAGCTGCCGACCGCCTTGCGCTCGTCTTCGTCGTCGCTGATGCAGACGCGCACATCGTCGAGTTCGAAGGCCGAGACCGCGTCGATGTCGTTCGGCACCAGGAAGGCCAATCCGTCGAAAAACGACACGCCGGCGAAATGGACCCCATAGCCGGTGTCGCGGCTGATCGTCCAGGCGGCGTTGCGGGCGAGAAGATCGACTTCACCCGCCTGAAGCGCGGCGAAGCGGGCCGTTCCGATGAGAGGCCGAAATTCGACGAGGTCCGGATTGCCGAGGACGGCCGCCGCAACGGCGCGACAGAAATCGACGTCAAAACCCGACCAAATCCCCGCATCGCTGCGCTGGGCGAAGCCCGCAATCGGATCGGTGGCACCGCACACGAGATGTCCGCGCTGGCGAACGGCATCGAGGGTCTGTGCGCCTGTCGGGAAGCTGAACAGAATAAGGGCGAGAACGAGCAAGGCTCGACGCAGATACATCACGAAAAATACGCCTTCATGTTCCTTGCGGTCTGCGGGCCGCCACTCCCCGGCGCGGATATTGCGGCAAGCCAGGGAACGCGGTCAAGCCGAGGAAGGCGGCGAAGCGGCCGTTTTTTCACGTTTGGGTAACCACGCGCCATGCTGGAGCCGACCGCACCACGCAACCGGCCCCTGCCGGCGCGACGTCGCCGCGCCAGCAAAAAAATAGGCCGGGCGTTCGGCCCGGCCCTGAAATCTTCTGGTGATGAAACAAAAACCTGCGGAGGCGGTTTCCGCACGACGCCCTTGTACATGGCCTCGGTGACGCTGGCGTGACGCCACGGGGCGGGGCGGTGCAGGCGGCCGGCGCGCGGGCCGGCCGCCTGCGTGATTGCGAGAGGCGCTGGCCTACATCATCTTGCCGATGGACCAGAAGTAGGTCTCGCCCGACGAATCGTCGACGCCGTCATTGTCGGTGACCGCAAAGCCCTCGCCATTAACGTCGATTGTGAAGCCTTCGACCTTGTCGAGGACATAGCCGTTGAAGGCGGCGAGGTCGGGAATGAAGTCGTGAACTTCCTGCTTGCTCACCACCGGCAGTTCCGAGCCGATCTCGGCCGGCTGCAACTCGCTGAGCTTGACACGGTAGAGCTTCTTGAGTTTGGCCTTCTGGGCGATCTGGTTGTCACGCTCGATGATATAGGCGTGGTCGCCATAGACGGTGATATCGGAAAGACCGACCCAGGCGCCTTCGGCCTTGGCTTCGAGCGGATAGGAGACGGCACCCCAGGCGCCGGAGGCCGGCGTATAGGATACGAGCTTGACGAAGCCTTCGGCGTCGTCGCCCCATTCGCGCTGGATCGCCATCCAAAGTACCTTGTCCGCGCCTTCGCCGACCGAAGTGATGCCCTCGATGCCGAAACGGATTTCGTTGGCGAGAAGGCTCTCGGGGAACATGACTTCCTCAAGGATCGCACCTGTGCCGTCGACGTGATAGATCGCATGCGGAATGTCGCGATCGGTGCGGCCTTCCGAACCGAGCCAGAACCCGCCTTCGCCGTCGGTGACGATGCCTTCGAGGTCGAAGGCCGCTGCCGGTGCGCCGTCGCGGGTGACGACGATCTTTTTGGTGATCATGGCCGGGGACTGCGTCGCGTCGATCACGAAGATCGAGGGCTGGCTGCCCATGATGCTGTCGGAAACAGCATAGAGCTTGCCGGCTTCGCTCGGATCGGCGGCGAGTCCGGACAGGGCGACAAAGCCGATCTGGGTGCCGTTCTCGTCCTTGCCGGCCACAATGGTCGGATAGGCCATCTCGCCTTCGGCGAGCTCATAGATCATCACATGAGAGCCGGCGAGGCCGTCTTCACGCAGGTCTTCCTCGTTGGCCGAGGCGATGAGGTTGCGCGCGGGAATGGCGATGGCGCCTTCCGGTCCGACGCCGGAGGGCAGCATCTGGACGAATTCCGGCTCGGCGCCGGTATCCTTGAAGACCGCGATCAGCGACGAACGCTCTTCGAGCACGAAGATATAGGTGGTATCCCCGAAAGTCGCGACTTCGAGGCCTTCCGGCTCGACGCCCTTGGCGTCGGAACGCTTGTCCGGATAATGGCCGATGCTGGCGGCCAAAAGGTCGAGCATGTTGCCCGAATCGTAGAGCACTTCGCCCGAGGTGTTGAGGATCGAGAACGAGCGCGAACCGCCGTTCCAGTCGCCCTCGTTGGCGATGACGAAGCGATCGTTGTCGAGCCACTGAATGGTGTCGGGCTCGCGCGGGCGCCCGTCCTGGCTGTCGGTGAAGATCAGCGCGCCGTCGTCCTTGGCGTCGATGCCGGTAAGGTCGACCGAACCGGCGGAGAAATCGCCGGTCACCTCACCGGTCTTGCCGTCGACAAGAACGATGTGATTGTTTTCCTGCATGGTCAGCGCGATCATTCCGGCCGCGTTGAAATCGACATATTCCGGCTCGGCGTCTTCGGGCACGACATCGGCGAGGCCCGTCACATCGACGACCCGCATGGTGTCGCAATCGGCGGCGCCGTCGGCGATGTCGAGAATGACGAGCGTGCCGCTCGGCATCTGCGGGAGGGCGGCGTCGTTGATCTCCTCGTCGCGCTCGTTCTCGATGGCGACGGCGATCATCGAGCCATCCTTGGCGCGGGCGACCGAATCGGGCTGGCCGCCGAGGTCGCAGCTCTCGGTCAGCTCATGGGATGCCAGATCGACGACAGCGAGATAGCCCGACGGCTCGGTATAGCTTTCGGATGAATTGACCCCGACATAGGCCTTGGGGCCGACGACGGTGACCGAGGTCGGCTCGCCGTCGAGCGCGACATAGCCAGCGGGCTTGGGCGCGGCCGGGTCGGTGATGTCGATGAAGCCGATGCCGCCGCCGGGGCTGTCGGAATAGACCAGCGTCATGCCGTCTTCGCTGACCGCGATGATTTCGGAGGAGGTCGCTTCGGCCTCCTGATTGTTCTCGGCCACCGGAAAGCTGGCGATGCGGTTGAAGACCGGTGCCGCAACCGCCGAAACGGCGGTGGAGCACAGGAACGCGCCGGTCAGGCCGGCGAGCAGAAGGCTTTTGGTCATGGTTCGAATGTCCTCGCTCGTCGCAGAGGTGCGCCCATAGAACCGGCGCACATGCTCGTGAATCGACGCCCGCGCCATCCGGCCGTGACTGCCGGGTTTTTCAAGCAGGCGGGCCGAGCGCGTTTAGGGGCGCCGCGCAACAAATCCATGACGGGGGTGTGACATATTGTGACAATCCACATGCCGGCCCCGCCAAAGAGCGGCACGTCGCCGATTTGCCGGCAAAAAGCCACGAGAATGCCCGAACCGCGCCGCGCTCGCGTCGCGATCCGGTCCGATGTTCGGTGCATTGCCCGATTCACCACACGAGCCGTCAGATGGACTTCGGTCTTCCCATGGTTTTCGGCCTTTTCGCGACGCTCTGGGGCGGCGCGCCGGCTGATTACGACGCCACGCCGAAGCAGCTTCTGGTCGCCGTCTACGCCCCGCCCGTCGTGGTGGGCAAGGAGCTGGCGCCCGAGGACATCTATTCGGACCGCCTGCAGGCGCTTTTCGACGGTTACTTCAGCAATGAGCAGACCCTTTTCGCCGCCGCGGGCAATGTCGAGCCGCCGATCAACCTCATCCCGTTCGATCCGCTGTCGCTGGTTATCGAAAGCGGCAGCATTGCCATTTCCGAACCGGTGGTGAGCGGCCATCAGGCGACCGCCACGGTCAGCGTCACGAAAAACGGTGGCACCTCGCAGCTGTCGTTGTTTCTCATCGAGCAGGCGGAGGGCTGGCGGATCGACGACATCGCCTCGTTCGACGCCGAGGGCCAGCCGTGGCTGTTGAGCTGGATCCTCCGCTACGATCCGCCGATGGACGGCTGAACGATCGCGTCCCAGCCCGCATCGCGCTCCGGCGGATCGCATGGACCGCGGGGCGCCGCGACCTTATAGTCGCGCCATGCGAACAAAACTAGAATCAGCGCCCCTTGCCCATGCCCAGTGACGCCGCCCCGCAGCGCCCGCAACCGGGCCCGATCACCAGCCAGTTCGGGGCGCGCGCCCCCGGCTATCTCAATGGACTCAACGAGGAACAGCGCGATGCCGTGCTGACGCTTAATGGTCCGCTGCTGGTCCTGGCCGGGGCCGGCACCGGCAAGACGCGCGTCCTCACGACGCGCATCGCCCATATTCTTGCCACGAGCAGCGCCCGCGCCGGCCAGATCCTCTCGGTGACCTTCACCAACAAGGCGGCGCGCGAGATGAAGGACCGCGTCGGCCATCTCGTCGGCCACGCCGTCGAGGGCATGCCCTGGCTCGGCACCTTCCATTCGATCGGCGCCCGCATCCTCAGGCGCAATGCCGAACTGGTGGGTTTGAGACCCGATTTCACCATCCTCGACACCGACGACCAGGTGCGGCTGATCAAGCAATTGCTCGAAGCCGAGAACATCGACGAAAAGCGCTGGCCGGCCCGGCAGTTCGCCTCGATGATGGACGGCTGGAAGAATCGCGGCCAGTTGCCCAAGGATGTCTCGGCCGCCGATGCCGGCATGTTCGCCAATGGCAAGGCCGAAAAGCTCTATGCCGACTATCAGGCCCGCCTCAAGACGCTCAATGCCGCCGATTTCGGCGACCTCCTGCTCGAAGGCATACGCCTCTTCCGCGAGAACCCGGCCGTGCTTGCCGAGTATCACGAGCGGTTCCGCTACATGCTGGTCGACGAGTATCAGGATTCGAACGTCGCCCAATACCAGTGGCTGAGGCTCTTGGCGGCGGGGCACGATTTCACGCAATCCGTTTCTCCTCATCCTGAGCCTGTCGAAGGACGAGGAGAAACGGAAAGCCCCGCCCCCGCCCTTCGACGAGCTCAGGGTGAGGGCTCATTTGCTCCCAACATCTGCGTTGTGGGCGACGACGACCAGTCGATCTATGGCTGGCGCGGCGCCGAGGTCGACAACATCCTGCGGTTCGAAAAGGATTTTCCCGGCGCCAAGGTGATCCGGCTCGAACGCAATTACCGCTCGACCGCCAATATCCTCGCCGCCGCCAGCCACCTCATCGCCCACAACGAATCCCGCCTCGGCAAGACCTTGCAGACCGATGTCGGCGAGGACGGCGACAAGGTCGCCATCACCTCGGTCTGGGACAGCGAGGAGGAGGCGCGCCAGGTCGGCGAAGAGATCGAGGACCTGCAGCGCCAGGGCGCCATGCTCAATTCCATGGCCATTCTCGTGCGCACCTCGGCCCAGATGCGCGCCTTCGAGGAGCGCTTCAATACGCTCGGCCTATCCTATCGCGTCATCGGCGGCCCGCGCTTCTACGAGCGCCGCGAAATCCGCGACGCCCTCGCCTATCTGCGCGTCGTCAACCAGCCGGCCGACGATCTCGCCTTCGAGCGCATCGTCAATGTCCCCAAGCGCGGCATCGGCGACAGTACCGTCAAGACGCTGATGGCCGTGGCCCGCGCCCAGAACATGCCGCTATTCGAGGCGACGCGGCAGATCGTCGAGACCGAGGAGCTGAAGCCGCGCCAGCGCACCGTGCTCAACGAGCTTGTCCACCAGTTCGAGGACTGGTCGTTCAAGGCGCAATCCATTCCGCATTTCGAACTGGCCCAGCAGATTCTCGACGAGAGCGGCTATACGGCCATGTGGCAGAACGACAAGAGCGCCGACGCCTATGGCCGCCTTGAAAACCTCAAGGAACTGGTGCGTTTCATGGAGGAATTCGAAAGCCTGACCGGCTTTCTCGAACACGTTTCCCTCGTCATGGACCGCGACTCGGGCGAGGGCGACGATGCCGTGTCGATCATGACGTTGCACTCGGCCAAGGGGCTCGAATTCGACACCGTGTTCCTGCCCGGCTGGGAGGACGGCCTCTTCCCCAACCAGCGCTCGCTCGACGAAAGCGGCAAGGTCGGCCTCGAGGAAGAGCGGCGCCTCGCCTATGTCGGCATCACCCGCGCCAAAAAGCGCGCCCGCATTTCCCTCGCCCAGAACCGGCGCACCCACGGCCTCTGGCAATCAGCCATCCCGTCGCGCTTTCTCGACGAGTTGCCGGCCGAAAAAGTCGAGGTCAAGGACACCGGCTCTTCATACGGCGGCTACACCTATGGCGGCCGTTCCAATCTTTCCGGCTTCGACACGTTCACCCGCGACCCGTTCGACAGTGTTTACGAAAGCCCCGGCTGGAAACGCGCCCGCGCCCAAGCCGCCACCCGCATCTCGCGCGGCCCACTGACCATCGAGGGCGATCTGGTGGCGCGCTCGGTCGATGTCGGGCGGGGCAGCGCCTATGCGGTCGGGGATGCCGTGGTTCACCTCAAGTTCGGCACCGGGACCGTGGCGGCGATCGAGGGCAACAAGCTGACGATCGATTTCGCGGGGGTGGGGCGGAAGAAGGTGATCGAGAGCTTTGTGCGGAGGGGGTCTAGTTGACTTGAATAAATGGCAAGCAAACAGTTTCAAAATCAGTTGTGTGTTTACTGTGGGAAAGAGCATTCCATTCCTACAGGGGACCATGTTTTTGCTCGACAGTTCTTTTTGGAAGAGCATCGGAGTCATTTCCCAAAGGTGCCAGCTTGCCTCGACTGCAATAATGCGAAGGCCAAGGACGAAACTTATCTAACGGCGGTGTTACCGTTTGGTGGAAGGCATTCGGTTGCACGCAAAAACCTAACATTGATGGTACCAAAGCGACTGGCCAAAAACCAACGGCTTAAGCGTGAGTTGGCGGATGGCATAACGATATCACAAGCGGGCATTCCTACGATGTTGCCGATCGAAATACAGAGGGTGACGCGGCTTTTTGAGATGATAACGCGAGCGCTGCTATGGCATCATTGGAATGTTCGTTTGCCAGATCAGTACGCCATAGAATGTGCTCTATTGAGCTCTGTTGGCGAGCTTCTTTATGAGAAATTATTCGAAATGAATTCAAACAACTTTGTGGATATATCGTTGGGAAACGGGACTTTCAGTTACTGTGGAGCGCAAGGCGCGGGCGACCCTAACTTTTCCATTTGGAGATACGAAATATACGGCGGATTACAACTAACCGGCGATCCAGATTTTCCTGAAGAGGTGGCGCGCTACGTTGGGGCCATATCAGGAACCCATGAGCTTTTGAGAGATCAGGGTCTGATGTCCAACTGAATTTTCCCGACAACTTACCACGTCATCCTCGGGCTTGACGCGTTTGCGGTGAATTGCGGAACTACAGTGACAGTCGGCCATATGCACTGAGTTCCTGCCCCGCCCCTGATGTCGTCACGGGACTTGATCCCGGCACCCAATGACATCTACGGCGTGCGAAAGCGCACCCTCCAAACCCTCATCCTGAGGTGGGAGCGGAGCGACCCTCGTCCTTCGACAAGCTCAGGATGAAGGGCGAGGGTTTGGCCTCGGCGCTTGTTGCGCCACTCGACCATAGGTCTCGCGGCCTTCTCGCCTCGGATCGTGCCACCGGCACAATCCGCGAGACATCTCGAAGTCCTTCGAGGCTCACTGCGTTCGCACCTCAGGATGAGGCGGAGTCGCAGCACCGCAGGACGAGGCGGAGTGTGTTGCGGCTCAAGACCTTGACGGCCTGCTGGCAAGGTTGTGCAGATCGAGAGATTTCATAGACAGCGCGTCGGCGGCTGGCACCGCTGTCTGCCCCCAAACCCTCATCCTGAGGTGGGAGCGGAGCGACCCTCGTCCTTCGACAAGCTCAGGATGAGGGGCGAGGGTTTGGCCTCGGTGCTTGCTGCCGATCCTTCGAGGCTCACTGCGTTCGCACCTCAGGATGAGGCGGAGTTGCAGCACCTCATGATGGGGCAGAGTGCGTTGCGGCTCAAGACCTTGGCGGCCTGCTTGCAAGGTCCGGCAACGCCTCGTAGTCGCCCTGGATCAAGGCCTCTTTCTTCTTGCGCGACCAGCCCTTGATCTGGCGCTCGCGGCGGATGGAGTCGTCGATGCGATCGTAGACCTCGGAAAAGACCAACGTCACAGGACGCCTGGGACGGGTGTAGCTGGTCTCGTTGATGCCCTCGTTGTGCTCCGACACGCGTGTCTCAATGTCCTTCGTGGTCCGCCCGACATAGTAGGAGCCGTCAGCACATCTAAGCATGTAGACGGTGGCCTGCACTTGGGACACTTGCCTCGACCTCCCTATCGAGCCAACATGAGTTCATTCGCACCTCAGACAGCGGTCAAGGCGACAAAACGTGTTGCGGCTTGTTGCGGCGACAGTTAATCAAACTCTGCCATTCCGGTGGGTCGCTGCTTTCCCTTGTAACTTGACCGCATCCGCATCTGCTAGAGTTGGGGGTGCGGCAACGGGCGGAAGACCGATGTTCCCTTGGGCCGACAAGCCCGTGGGGGAGCCTGAGTCTCCGCCCGTTCATCCA
>Ga0180009_10005048_pt1 | contig 14293 bp, 10 predicted proteins | sample OS_PC_MetaG_FD_123537 | JGI IMG/M metagenome (GOLD analysis project Ga0180009, IMG submission 123537) | Groundwater microbial communities from the Aspo Hard Rock Laboratory (HRL) deep subsurface site, Sweden - OS_PC_MetaG | ecosystem: Environmental > Aquatic > Deep subsurface > Groundwater...
AAAATTTCAGATCATTCAAGGATGAAACAATAAACCTGGATGACTACAATTGTTTTGTTGGAGCCAATGGTGCAGGAAAATCAACTGTGCTCTATGCTTTGAACGTATTCTTTAGGCAATTCAAAGACAGTCAAACTGACTTGACAAAACTATCTGAGGAAGATTTCCATCACAAAAATACTGATAAGCCTGTTAGAATTACAGTGACTTTTATTGACTTAACTGAATTAGCAAAAGAGGACTTGAAGGATTACGTTAGACACGACAACCTTACAATTACCGCTGTTGCTACTTATGATAAAAACAAAGGAACAGCTGACGTTCTACAGCATGGAGTGCGATTAGTTTTTGAAGATTTTGCTGTTTATTTTGAAAAAGAAAAAGAAGGAGCCAAGGTTGCTGAATTAAAAGAGATATATGAAAAACTAAGACAACAATACGCTGAATTACCTACTGCTGGTACAAAAGGTGCAATGTCTGATGCTTTAAGGGAATATGAAGCAACTCGCCCAGAGAAGTGCTCACTAAAGGAAAGTCCTGATCAATTTTATGGTATATCAAAAGGGGCAAATAGACTTGCTTCTCATATTCAATGGGTTTTTATTCCTGCCTCAAAAGATGCAACTCAGGAAGGAGAAGAATCCAAAAACTCCGCATTGGGTCAGTTATTGGAAAGAACTGTACGACAAAAGGTAAATTTCACAGAAAAAGTCTCAGAATTACAGACTAAAACACGGGATGAATACCAGGCACTATTAGATGGAGAACAATCCGTGCTTGATGATATTTCTAAGTCATTACAGTCCCGTTTAGCTTCATGGGCACATCCGAATATTAGTGCGAATGTAAATTGGAAGCAGGATAAAGACAAGTCGGTTAGGATCGAGGAACCTTTTGCGTATATAAGATTGGGCGAAAGGGGATTTGAAGCGGAATTAGCAAGATTTGGTCACGGTTTACAGCGATCATATATGCTTGCCTTACTACAGGAATTATCACAGTCTGATGATGAAAATGTACCAACATTGATAATGGGTATCGAAGAACCTGAAATTTACCAACATCCTCCGCAAGCAAGGTATCTGGCAGAGACTTTACATGAACTATCACAAAAAATCACCCAACTGCTTCTTTGTACACACAGCCCTTTATTTATCCCGGGTGATAATTTTGATAAAATCCGGATTGTCAGGGAGCATGGAAATCCGAGCTATACAACAATAACCAGATTGTTATATGATGATCTGGTTAAAGAGTTAAAAGATGCCGGTTCTGAAAAAGAAACCCTCAAAGAAACAGGAATGGTGGCAAAACTATATCCTTCTCTAAGTCCGATAATCAATGAAATGTTTTTCTGCAAAGTGTTGATTTTGGTTGAAGGACCGGAAGATCTAGCTTTCATTACATCAACACTTTTGTTGTCAGATAATATGAATGATTTTAGGAAGAACGGATGCCATATTGTTCCTGTAAACAGCAAAAGCAATCTCATTAAACCTATTGCAATGGCAAAACTTCTGGGCATTCCAACTTATGTTGTTTTTGATGGTGATACAGATAAAGATGCAATTGCTGATGAAGAAAAAAGAAATTCGGAGGTTGCCAGGCATAAAAAAGACAATAAGGCTATACTTACTTTACTCGGACATGTAACAGAAAATGATTGGCCCGAAGATCATATAATTAAAGACAATTGCACCTGTTGGAAAACCAATATCGGAAACGAAGTGGCAAGTGAATTTGGTGAAGATTGGACGAAATATAAAACAGAAGCAGAAATGTATTATGAAAATCCTGGAGGATTAAATAAGAATCCTCTTGCTATTGCCAAAATACTTGATCTGGCAAATAATGAAAACAAAAAATCTCAATTATTGACTGACCTTGTTGAACGGATTATTGATTTTGCCGATAAATCCAATTCAAAATAAGGACAATACAAAAACAATGAACTATTTTTACGATTAAAATACGTTGCAATTTGGCAAAGAAACTTAAAGAAATACCGGAATTTGACAGACCCCGCGAAAAGCTGGAAAGGAAAGGGGTTCGTGCTTTGAGCAATGAAGAATTGCTCATGGTCATTTTAGGAAGAGGGATGCCCGGTATTGATGTAAGGTCGTTGGCCAAAACAATTTTAAAGGAAGTTGAGAAAGACCCTGAAAATATAATCTTAGAAAAACTTGAATCAATCAAAGGGATTGGTCTTGCAAAGGCTTCTCAGATTCTGGCATGCTTTGAATTTGCAAAACGATATCTTGTTAAAGAAGGAGTGAAAATCCAACGAACTGATGATGTGTTGAAGCTGGTTGAAGACATACGAAATAAAAAACAGGAGAATTTTATCACTTTGACTCTGAACGGTGCTTCAAACCTGATTGAAAGAAGGACGGTATTCATTGGTACAGTAACCGAAAGCATCATTCATCCAAGGGAAATTTTTGCGGATGCGATCACAGATCGGGCATCAGGGATTATCTTTGTTCACAATCATCCGATGGATGATCCACAGCCAAGTGATGTTGATATTGCAATAACGAAAAGGCTTTGTGAGGTTGCCAGGCTGATAGGCATTGAAGTGATTGACCATGTCATTGTCTCAAAAGATGATTATTTTAGCTTTCAAAGTGAAGGCTTATTAATTAAAAATGAAGAATAACTATGGCAAAATTGCCTTTAACAGATAGAGAAATTGAATTTGTAATTGAGCAGTTGCAAAACGGACAGCAATTGCCCGAAGATTTGAAATACAAACTATTTCCCACAAAACAGAAGGAATATGAGTTGGTGTATGGGGGAAAGATGCGAAAGGAAGATATTCTTGCCAATGAAGACGGTGTATTTCCAATTCCTTTACAGATTGGAAAAATATTCAATGGGGATAGGGAAAATTGGGAAGATGGCTGGAGAAATATGATAGTTTTTGGTGATAATCTTCAATTTCTAAAGACAATTTATGAGAATAAAGATCCTTTAGTCAAAGATAAAATCAAAGGGAAGGTTAAACTGATATACATTGACCCCCCATTTGCAACAGAAAGTGATTTCGATACTAAAGAAGGTCAATTAGCGTATGTGGATAAGGCAACCAACTCTGAATTTATTGAGTACTTACGTAAAAGAATCTTAATTGCAAAAGAAGTACTATCCACTGAAGGAAGTATTTACATTCATATTGATTCAAAGAAAGGACATATTGTAAAAGTATTGATGGATGAAGTATTTCCAGAGTTTCAGTTTGCTGAAATCATTTGGGTTTGTGGTTTAATGGGTTCTGGGAATTTCTATCCGAAGTCTCATGAGACAATCTTTTGTTACAAAAGTAAAAATTCATATTTTGATCCTCCAAAACGATTAGGGTATTCTAAGAGGATTACAAAAGCACTCCAAAAAGATGATAAGGGTTGGTATTATACTCGTGGAAGGGAAAGTAGTGGAGGATCATCTTATCTTAAATCATATATCTCCAATAATCCTAAGCTTACCAAAGAAGAAGCTATTATAGAAGCTTCAAAAAATCGCCCACAATATGTTTGGGATGTTTGGATGGGAAAAAAAGATTTAGCAGACGAGTTCAACGATTTTCCAGTTGGAACTTATGCATATACTAAGGATGAAAAATTAGGATATCCCACACAAAAACCCGAGTTATTGCTTAAGAGAATTATCGAGGCTTCTTCAAAAAAAGGCGATATTGTAATGGATTTTTTTGCAGGTTCAGGAACAACCGCTGCAGTTGCAGAAAAACTTGGACGAAAATGGGTTACCTGTGATATTGGTAAGTTTTCTTTTTATACGCTACAAAAACGAATTTTGAATATTCAAAACAGTAAAGATTTTAATAGAAATAAAGAAAAATATAACAACTACTCAAGATCATTTATCACATTAAATACAGGCCATTACAATCTTGAAAAGTTATTTGCACTCAAAATTGAAGATTACAAAAAATTTGTTTTAGAATTATTTGAAGTTGATGGGTTAAGTAATAAAAAGATAAATGGTATTCCAATTGACGGACAAAAAAAAGACGGTTTTTACACAATTATCTACCCATACTGGAAATTCAAAGAATCTTCTGTTGATGAAGATTACCTACAAGACCTACATTCACATATCGGCAAAAAAGTGGGCAATCGGCTTTACATTATTGCACCAGCAAATTCAGTTGATTTTATCAGTGATTATCACACCATCGAGAATGTAAGGTATTATTTTTTAAAAGTGCCCTACCAGATCATCAAGGAACTTCATAAAGTTGAATTCAAGAAGTTCAGGCAGCCACAAAGCAAAAGCAATGTAAATGATTTGGAAGATGCTGTTGGTTTCCATTTTATGCGCCAACCAAAAGTAATTTCCGACATTAAATCAAACAAAGATAAATTGTCCGTTCAGTTAAAAGAGTTCTACTCTGATTTTACGGAGGAGGAAACCGGTAATGATATGGCCAATTTTGAGTCTCTGGCAATGGTCTTAATTGACAAAAACTACAATGGAGAAGCCTTTGAAATGGATGAATATTATTTTGCCGAAGATTTATTGCCTAAGAAAAAGAAGAAAAAGGAAGAGGATGAAGAAAACATCAAAGAAGAATTAAAGAAACAGAAAATCATCAGTATTGAATTAAATAAAAAAGACTGTGGAACCAGACTTATGGTGATTTACATTGATATTTACGGAAACGAGTTTAAAGAAGTGTTAAGTCTGAAATAATGCAAGAGATCAAAACATACAAAACGGCTGACCTGTTATTGTCTGTCAACAAAACAGTTGACCCTGCAAAACTGGATTTATCACTTTGGGATCGCTTTTTAGATGTATTGTGTGGCGACAGAACTTATCAAAAAGAGGCAATTCAACTTTCAATTATTTATCTGGCATCAGGGAAATACAAAAGCATAGAAGACCTTGTTCATGAAAACTATCACAATGCACACAATGTTGAAATAAGGCAACGATACAAAGATGCAGATGAATATATCCGGCATTTGCAGCTTCAAGGAAAACTCAGCGCCAATATTGATCTGGCTACCGGAACTGGAAAAAGCTATGTGATTTATGGTATTGCTCAAATAATGCTTAGCATTGGATTGGCTGATAAAGTTCTGGTGCTTTGTCCCTCGCTTACCATTGAAAAAGGATTGATGAAGAAATTCATTCATCTGAGTGGAGACAGTAAACTCAAAGAAACCCTTCCGGGAAAATCTGTATTTAAGAATCCACGCATCATCAATGCCAATCAAACCATCAAGCCAGGGGATATTTGTGTTGAAAATATCCATGCCGTTTATGAACGTACTGGTTCTTCGATACAGGACAGCTTGAAAAATGATGGTGAAAAGACACTGGTTCTTAATGATGAAGCACATCATATTTTTAATGCTACCGGAGGCCGGGATAAAGAAAGCCAAAATATCAAAAAATGGAAGGAGTTTCTTCTGAATCCGGAGTACCATTTCAAATATATTCTTGGATTCACCGGAACTGCTTACATTGATGATGAATATTTTAATGATGTGATTTATCGCTACTCCTTACGCCAGGCTGTGGATGACCGAATGGTGAAAATGGTGGACTATGTGAGCAAAGATGACAGCATAAGTGATGATGAAAAATTTCAGAAAATCTTTGATAATCACAATAGAAATAAAGATGCATACCGCCTTTTAAGACCGCTTACGATTCTTATTACCAAAGATATTACTAATTGCCGTAGATTAACATCAAACCTGGTTGACTTTTTGATTGAAAAAAAGGATATCCCCAGAGAAGAAGCAGAGAAAAATGTATTGATTGTAACTTCTCATCAGGACCACAAAGCAAATCTGGTTCAGCTAGAAAACGTTGATCAAAAAGACAATCCTGTAGAATGGATTACATCCGTTTCAATGCTCACAGAAGGATGGGATGTAAAAAATGTTTTTCAAATAGTACCCTGGGAAGACAGGGCGTTCAATTCAAAACTTCTTATTGCGCAAGTATTGGGCAGGGGATTGAGAATTCCACCAGAGTACCAGACACCACAGCCAAAAGTAAGAGTATTCAATCACGACTCCTGGAGCAGAAACATAAGAGGACTGGTAGAAGAAATCCTTGAAATTGAAATGAAACTAACCAGCCATATTTTAACAGATGGCGAAAGAAGCAAATTCAATTTTGGGTTATACAATATCAATTATGACAAGCAACAAGTTGAAAAGGAGTCAAAAAAAGAACATACAGTCTTTGATTATACTAAAGGCTACATTGAGTTAATTGCCCAGACTGAAGAAGCTGAAAAGGATACGGATTACACTGATTTGAAAGGAACCATATCTTCAAAGAAGACACTTATCCAATACAATACATACACCGTTGATGAAGTCGTAAATAAAATATATGATGAGTTTAAAACGAGGGAATGGGAAGGAAAAATCCTAAAGCTACCCGAAGGACAGTATACTAAAAATGAACTTCCACCAAAATCAGAACTTCGTAAGATCATTCTAAACTCAATGAATAGAAGGGGAATCAAGGGAGATCGGTTGGTGGATAAAAATGCACAAAGGATTTTCAGCGCCTTTAATACATTGCTTCGTAAGAAGGGTAAGACTATTGTTCACGAACGAAAAGTCACAAAACCTGTCGCCACTCTCACCTCCAACATGGCAAGGGAAACTATTGCTGTTGGAAATCTAAGGCACCAGGCATCTGTATTCTTTACTGATGATTATGAAACAGAAGTCAACATTGATGTAAAAGAAATTTTAGAAGCGGTTATTGAAGATGAAAGTCTGCCCCGAAGTGCTATAAAAAGAAGCAATCCCTATTTATTTAAAACACCGTTAGACGTTGTATTTACCAAAGCTGAGCCAGAGAGAAGGTTCATTGAAACACTTTGCAAAAAAGAAAATACTGAAAGGATAGATGCATGGTTGAAATCAAGGGATGTTGGATTTTATTCAATTGAATATTCTATAACAACGACGGGAGGGAAGCATTCAAAGCAGCTTTCATTTAACCCTGATTTTTTTATAAAGATTGAAGAAAACGGAATCGCATATTACATTGTCGTTGAAGTGAAATCAGACAATGACACATCAGACGACAACAAAGCAAAGTTCAAATATGCCCGGCAGCATTTTCAGGATTTGAACAAAGAATTGGCAAAAGCTAAAATCAAACAGAAATACATTTTCCACTTTCTAAGTCCGAACAGCTATACCGAATTCTTTCAGTACCTTCGTGATGGAAGATTGATCAAAGGGCAGTTTGGGAGTGAGTTGGAGAGTAAATTGGAAGATAATGAATAAAATAAAAGAGAAATAACATGAAAAAGTATTTGGTAGTACTGCTTGCAATTTTCATTGTTTTTGGTTGCAATCAATCAAAGAAGAAAACAAAAACCATTGCCGTATCAACATTTGTGGACCATGTTGTCTTAAATACTATACGCGATTCATTCTTAAAAGAAATGGCAGAACTGGGCTACAATGAAGACAATGGATATGAGATCATTGTAAAAAGTGCCAATGGTCAACCAAGCGAAGCAGTTTCGGTTGCAGAGGACCTACTAAACATGAATCCTATTGTATTGGTAAGCATATCAACACCCGCAACTAAACCTGTATTTGATAAAAATGATGGGAAAATTCCATTGGTTTATAGTTTTGTCAGTTTTCCTGAAAGTATTGGTATTACAACAGAAAGTAAAAATGTAACAGGTTTATCAGATGGGGTTGATTTCAATGCAAATTTCGACTTAATGAAAAAGTTAGTTCCGGAAATAGAAAAAATAGGAATGGTCTATTCAGACGAACCCAATGCTATCATATCCAAAGACAGAATGTTAGGAATTTGCAAAGAAAATAATATTGAATTTGTCGCACAGGCCATTTCTAAAGAAGATGAGGTAAAGCAGGCCGCCCAATCTATTGCGGACAGAGGCGTTGATTTATTTTTTGTTGGAGCCGATGGTGTTATGGTCAACCAGATCAATGCAATGATTGAGGTATGCAACGCCTATAATATCCCCTTATTTACAACAGATGAAGGCAGCATTGAGTCAGGAGGTTTTGCTGCTATGTCGGTAAATTACGACAAGTTTGGGAAGGCAACTGCTGACCTTACAGCCAAAGTTATTAAAGCAGGAAACGCAAACTCATTCGAACAGCAAAATTATTTTGGTGACGAGATTGTTATAAATCTTATCACAGCTAAAAAGATTGGCGTTCCGGTACACGACAGTATTATTTCGAAAGCATACAAAATCATTAAATAGCTACATGGAATTTCTAACGATTATAGACAATACCCTTAACCAGGCTCTTGTATACAGCTTTCTGGCGCTATCGGTTTATATTAGCTTACGATTACTGGATTTTCCAGATTTATCCGTTGAAGGTACTTTTCCCTTAGGGGCAGCAATTACTGCAGCAATATCAAAATATTTAGGCCTCACCATCTTAAGTATCCCTATTGCCATGATGGGAGGTTTTTTGTTTGGAATGTTAACCGCAATATTGCATGTTCACCTAAAGCTGGGTAAGTTGCTTAGCGGAATACTTGTTGCCATTGGATTATACTCTGTTAGCTTTAGGGTATTAGGTGCACAGGCAAATCTTTATCTTGTAGGCAATGAAAACTTTTTTAACAACTTACGTTCCATTGATAACAGTTTAACCTCATTCGTTTTTGGCAATAATGCACCAGTTCTTCTATACCCTTTTTCAAATATTCTGTTAATTATCCTTTTCGTTATAATTATTTATTTGTTAATTCGATTTTTCAAAACCGAAAAAGGGGCTTTAATCAGGTTTAGCCGGTCTGACTCTCAGTTTTTTCTGGAATCAATTGGAGTAAACTACAAGACCCAAGTAATAATCGGATTAGGAATTGCCAATTCGTTTGCTGCATTATCAGGTTCTCTTGTAGCTTTTCAATCTGGAACAGCTTCAATAACAATGGGCTTCGGGATTATTCTTGTAGCTCTTGTTTCACTTGTCATTGGAGAACAGATAGTAAGGCTTTTTCATAAAGATTTAACGGATTTATGGCCTACGATTCTGGCAGTATTACTCGGTACTTTCACGTATTATCTTATCATTCGATTGGTTAGGTTCTTAAATACATTGTGGCAGTCCTATACTGGTTATCCAGATCCTACAGACCAGTGGCAATTTTTTAATTCCGACATCAAAATTCTGTCGGTAATAATAATGGTATTGATTTATATATTCAGAAGAGACAAGATTCGATCTATTAACCTCCCTGAAAGATTGTAAGTATGGAAAAGATTTTGGAAATAGAAAATATCCATAAAATATTCAATCAGGGTGAACACAATGAAGTTTGCGCTTTGAAAGATATCAATCTGAGTTTTGCTCCGGGTGAGCTTGTTTTGATCATTGGAAATAACGGATCAGGTAAGAGTACGTTACTGAATTTAATAGACGGCAGGATCCCTCAGACAGATGGAGAAATCAAGGTAAACGGCATAAGTATTGATAAGTTAAAAGTCTATCAAAGGTCAAAATTTATTTTCCGCCTGTTTCAGGAAACCTTACACGGAGTAATTCGTGTAGGCACTATACGTGAAAATTTGTCCTTTGCTAATAAACGGCAGCAATCTTATTCCCTGACCAAAGCTTTATCATCAAAAGAAGACGAGAAATATTTTAAAGAAGTACTAAATGAAGTTAAACCTGAATTAGTTAACCACCTTGATAAAAAGGTTTTTACACTTAGCCCAGGTGAAAGACAAGCTTTAATTCTCGCGCTTCTAAAAGTCCAGACAAATTCAAAACCGCAAATTCTACTTGCTGATGAACCTACCGCTTCACTTGATCCTGATCTAGCCGAAAAATCATTCAAAATAATAAGGGAGTTATCTTCCAATGGATGGTTATGCCTAGTGGTAACACATGACCAGAATCTTATTAAGGGAAAGGAATACAGCAGAATAATCAAACTAAAAGATGGAGGAATTGAATATGATAAATGAACCTCTTTCTCCATCTATTTACGAAAGCTGGAATGAAGTTTACCTAAATAACAATGTGTGGGAATTACCCTGGGTAAGTAGAGAGATACACCCGGAGTTAAAGAAAGTCATAGACTCGCTTCCAATAAAATCAGGTAATGCCCTGGATGTAGGTTGCGGATTAGGGCAGGTAAGTAGATATTTAGCTCAGATTGGGTTTGATGTTACTGCAATAGATATTTCGGAGGAAGCTATTCGGTTAAGTAGAGAACTCAATGATACTGGTAAGCATATTGATTATCGTGTTGCCAATTCCATTAATTTTAAAAGTGAAAAGAAATTTGATTTAATTGTTGATTTTTTGCATTTGCATGATATTCAAATTAATCATCTGCATAATTACTTAGAAAATATAGAAAAATCTATAAAGGATTCTTCGATTTGTATATTATATTTTTTAAAATGCAACAAGGCTAATTTTGAGCACAGAAGAAGTTATTATTGGGATCATAATATTTACTTCTATAATTATGATGTATTAATTAAAAACACTAATTCATTAAAGGATTTTAATATTCTTAAATCAATTCAAGTGGGAAGTAATAAAGAAGTTTATTATTCAAACGGAATTAAAATTAAAAAAAATGCCTAAAAAGCTTAGAGATTATACAGTCATAAGAATTAAATACCTCCTAATTGCAGCAGTTATTTCTATTATCGGTTCTGCAATTGTCCTCATGTTTCTTATCAAGAGTGGTGACTTGATCTCTACCAATGAAATAATTAAAAATTCAAAAAAAGAATTCAAGTTATTGCACAGTAATTATTTATCACATCTTTCTATTGAACAATTAGCAGATACTTTGGGTGTGGAAAAAAAAGATAATCTCTCCAATGAAGTTCTTCATAAGTTACTTTCTGGTAAAGAAGTTTCTCAAAACCATCTTAATGTTGTTTTAAGTTTAACTCAACGCGCTGAAAATATCTTCCCTAATTATTTTAATTCAATTGACATTTTCAATTCTTCAAGAGTCGTTAGAATAGTTATTGTAATTATTACATTTCTTTTTTCAGCCACAGCACTTTATCTTTTTTATATTTCTAAAAGCTCCTTTGATACCTATAAAGTAATTAAAAATCCAGAAGATTATTTTCACAATTATAAGATTGATGCGACAATTTCCAAAACTCTTGAAAAGGTCTTTAAAACTCACGATTTTATTTCACAAGGAGTATATAATAATTATCCCTCCTATTTTTCAGCCCAGTTAATAGATTTAAATACATCTAAAACTGTAAGCAAAGTTCCAGGTGCAATGATATGGATAAAGGAATGTGAGGTTCAACAATATGCTGAAGTCGCAATGCGTCTTCTTGAAGCAGCTAATCACTCTGTTTATTCAACTACAATATATGGAATAGATTTATTTATGACGTTTCTTATGGATCCAGCTTATAAAGTTTCAAATTGGCTGTTTTCTTGTGAAGTAAAAAAAATGGAGTCTTTACGTCAGCAAAAACCATTTGTAATAAAACGCACACAATTAATTCAGGATAATTTTTGGAACTATTTTATAAATGCCCATACTGATGATTTCCATAATCAAAAAGAGCTTTTATTAAAATATTATAGATATTATGCTTGTGAATTAGTATGTGATGAATATCGTATTTATAAGATACCTGCCAATCATTATAGCATATACTATGGAGAATCAATAATTTTTGATGAAAAAATATTTATTCAATATGATCCTACATTTAAAATATTGAAGATTCATTTTGGTAAAATAGTTGATGAATTCACACATGCATTTAAGCATTCTGTAGCAAATGATCATGAGTTTTCAGATTTAAATAACATCTTGAAAATTAATGAAGAACTTTATAATGAATATAAAAATAAATTAATGAGATTACATAATAATTATAGCATCAGCAAATATGATGAACTTGAGGAATGTGAAGTGAATAGGATTCATAATCTCTTCAATGTAACAACAGAATACAGAAAAAACAAGATAAATAACTTAGCGAGAGCAGAAATAAAAAGAATTCTCAAGAATTATCTTGATTGTACTCATTAGTAATCAAAAGAAATAATTTCAAAGCTTACGAATGAATAAACCAACTTTTTTTGAAATACCATATTTTAAAGATATTTCGCAAATAATAAACTCTAAAGTAATTGTTAATCAAGTCTATGGAAGTTTATTAAACAAATTTCCAACTGGTAGGCCATTTCAAAACGACAAAACCGATTATTCAAATTTCTTTGAAGAACGTAAATATCTAAAAACAGTAAATGTCAAATTTAATCTATTGCTTAATGGTTATGCTAATTCAATACTGGTTAATTCAAGAAAGCAAGAATTAATTTATCTGCTGAATGCTCTAAGTCCAGAATTAATAACTGTCTCAGAACCTGCTATTTTAAAAACGATACCGAAAAAATACTATTCATTTCAAATTTCGGCAATATCAGGAATTTTTAATAAGCCTTCGCTCCATAATTTTCTTAAAAAAGCGAATCTTAATGTTTCAACAATCAAATCAGTTGTTTTACATCATGATATTGTTAGAAAGGATAATAAGCATTTAATTGATTTGTTGTTTCAACTTGGAATTAGACCTTTAATTTTGGTTACAGAATCTTGTTATTTTCAATGTCCGTTCCGTTCATATCACTATAGGTCTTTTAGTGAATCCTACTTAAATAGAATTCCCTTTACAAATTATTACCAATTGTTTTGTTTAATAAAGCGATTAAGAAGTCCTCAATCAATAATTGATTTATCAGGTTACTTATTACCAGAACAAATTCATGATTATCAAAAAAGGACAAATATAAACAGTTTTAAAATATCAGGTAGGTCTATGTCACCTGAATGGATATCGAATACAACAAAAGCTTATTTAAAAGGTCAGTCTCCAGAAAATCTTTATGAAATCATTGTTTTTACATCACCCTTTCTTGAAGAATTTGGAATGAAAATTCAGGATCTCTTTTACCTAAATTCCAAAGTATACAATGAATTGTATTACGAGCTTATTGAGCAATCAACTCCAAAACTAAGACAGTCATTCCTTAAGAAAAAAGCTGCTGAACTATTCTTAGATGGAAAATTAAAAATAAATGATCCGAATTCACAATATGAAATCGTAAGTGAAGAACTTAAACTTGTAAAAAAAGGTGAATACCTTAATAGACTGGAAACAGAACTTGATGACTATCTCCTCTCAAATAACATGCAAAAGCTTAAAGCGACTTTTGATAAGAGCTATGAGAAAGTTTATTAAAAAATGGCCATCACAATTGCAAGCACATTTGCAATTCACACAAATCCACCGCACATCCAAAAATTGCAAAAGAGCTTGCAATGCCTACCCTATCAGTATAAAATGAAACAATATCCAGCGCAAAAAACTAAATTAATTTAAGAATGAATGACAAAAGATAATAGAAATACGAAGCGACATCAGAACACCCAGTGCATAACAGGCGGTATATTTTATTGCCGAGCCAGTGCGGGTTTCAGCATTTCTGCATCTAATAAACTTTCGTGTAACTTGACAGGACAGTGCATCGAAATCGGCAACAAAAACATACCGCCAATCCGTTAGGTGGCATAGTGAGTAGTACTCCAAAGTGACAACATACTTTAAAAATAAATTGACTTTGGCTTTTTTTAAACTATATTTATGTTCTAAAATACTCTCTTATGAAAAGGAAAAAAATAATTGAACGTATCGCCTCAATCCCAGCCTGGGGGATCTCTTTAATTGCTGCATTGTTGGTTTTTGTGATCCAAGGTATTCTTAGTGGTTATATTGGACAACCTTTAAGTTATGTCGTTTGGATTTTAATGAATGCTTCTGCAGCTTTTCTGATTTGTATTCTTCATCCAAAACAAGTATGGATTGTACCTTTGCTTTGTAATAGTTTTGTTATATTTCCTGCTATGCTTGACGATTCATTCTGGTCTATATCTTTTGGATTAATAATTGGATTAGGTGTGGTTTTTTCTGTTCTAATGGCACATTTTGGTGCATTATTAGGCAGACGAAGAGAAAGTCGCAATACAATAAAATCCAATTAACCACTTAATTAGTATATATTATAATGACATTTAATAAATAACTACGACCACCTAACAAACGGTATAAAAAATTGCCGGGATAGTAGGTTATTCTAGGGTGGTAGCCCGCTTCAACTTTTGTGTAGCTTGACAGGGAATCGCCCGCAAACGGCAACTTTTCATACCGCCACCGTTATAAACCACACCCCCCGTTCCCCCGCTCCTTTCCGGTCTTTGACCGGATCTTGTGAGA
>Ga0180009_10005049_pt1 | contig 14292 bp, 10 predicted proteins | sample OS_PC_MetaG_FD_123537 | JGI IMG/M metagenome (GOLD analysis project Ga0180009, IMG submission 123537) | Groundwater microbial communities from the Aspo Hard Rock Laboratory (HRL) deep subsurface site, Sweden - OS_PC_MetaG | ecosystem: Environmental > Aquatic > Deep subsurface > Groundwater...
AGCGCGTCTCTGTGGTCGTCGAGCGCCGCGCTGAAGCGCAGCACCGCCTCGCCTGGCGAGTGGGCCGAGATGGCGAACCTTGCCTCGCCAGCGCCCCCCTCCTTGACTGACACCGTCTGCATCGCGGCGCCCTCGAGCTGCGCCCCCGTGACCTCCGCCTGCACGCGCACCTGGCCCCCCTTGCCCGAGTGGTTGTGCACCACCACGCCGGCCTCGATGCGGTCCCCAACCCGCAGCAGACGTGGCAGCGCCGGCAGCAGCAGCAGCGGCTTGTTGACGCGCACCTGGGACCGTGCGTCGCCGAACTCCGCCCCCGCGGTGGTCGCCACCGCCATGATACGGAAGGTGGTCAGGTTGTCGGGCAGCTTGAAGGTGACCCGGGCGCGGCCGCCGCCATCGGTCACCACATTCGGGTTGAAGTAGGGCGTCGAGACGAAGTTGCGCCGCACGCCGCCGGAGCCGGACTCGCCCATGCCGCCGCCGCCGCCGCCGGGGCTCTTGCCCTTCTCGCCGAAGATCTTGAAGCTGATCAGCTGGAGTCGGTTGTCTGCAGTCCGCACCGAGAGGCCGCGGTCGGCGTAGAACACCGCCATCGGGTCGGGCGTCTTGTATCCAACGAGGCTGAGCACCCCCTCGTCTGCCACGATCACTGTCAGCTCGGCCTTCGTCGGTCGCCCGCTAGCGTCCTTGACCGTCAGGTCGACCGCCACCTGCTGACCCGGGCGGTACTCCTCCTTCTCCGGCTTGACCGAGACCTTGAGCCGGTGGTCGGCCTGGCTCACCGGGAGCTTGGCGTAGCCCACCTTGAAGGAGGGTCTGCCGGGATCTTCCTGTTCGTCGTTCGGCCTGGCCACTTTGACCCGCCCCCGCACCAGCATCACCGAGACGTAGGCATCGGGCACCAGATCCTTTGTGATCGGGACCTCCATCCAGGTGGATGTCCCCTTGAGCTTGAAGGAGCGGCGCTCGAGGATGCCGCTGCGCTCGACGGTGAACAGCCCGTGGGCGTTGGTGAAGGGCGACTTGACCAGGATGCGCGCCGTCTGCCCGACCTTGTAGGACTTGCGGTCGACGACCAGCTCGACCTTGTCGTCGTTTTCGCGCCGCCAGGGAACGTAGTCCGGTCCGGAGACGTAGAGACCGAAGCTCGAGGAGAGAGGGTTGCTCCGTGCGTCGACGGCCGACAGGCGCAGGAAGTAGTAGCCTGCCCTGGCCACCTGGATCCGACAGGGCCGCGGCCTGGCGGTGCTGGTCACGTTGCACGTCCCCACGGCGGTGTCCCTGGGCCGGGTGACGAAGTAGTGCGACCCGCCCATCCCCTGCTTGCGCACCGAGTGCCAGGTTCGGCGGTAGAGCGTGCCGCTGATCTGCTTGCCGGCGAGCGCCTTGCCGGCCGGGGTCACCGCCAGCAGGTCGGCGTCGAGTCGCTCGCCCGCCTTGATGAAGGTCTCCTTCGGCCGGGCGCCGACGTAGAACTCGCCCGGGTGCAGCAGCACGGAGGCGCGGGAGGAGATGCTCTGCCGCGATATGTCGGTGACGGTGGTCTCCACCTCGTAGGTCATGGGGCTGGTCATCCGTGGCGGCCGCAGCGGCGCGGTCTTCGCCATGCTCCCTCGCTGGTCCAGCTTGCCGCTGCCCCGCGCCACCAGCGGAACGTGGCCGGAGCTCTCGTCGTCGTTCCACCAGCGGACCTCGTCGGTGAAGACGAAGCCCTCGTGGCCCGGTGGAGCGTAGTGCGAGCGGGTCTGGTGCAGGTACCAGCGGGCCTGTGCCCCGCGCATCGGCGCGCCGAAGAGGTAGCTGCCGCTGCTGGTCCAGGCCAGCGTGTCCCCGCGGATGTACTGCTTGCGCTCCGGAGTGACCTCGACGCGAAATTCAGCGGGCCGGTACTCCTCGACGCTGAACGAGCCGTGGACCGACCCCCCCTCCTGCGCCTTGGCCACGACGCTGTAGGATCCGAGCGGAGCGCCGACCGGCAGGTCGACGCTGAGATCCAGGCTGCCGAACTCTCCGAGGCTGCGCTCCAGGGTCTTGAGCTTCTCACCCCGGGCGTCGTTGATCGTCAGCTTGAGCTTCGCCCCATGGGGCGTGGTCAGGCCCCGTGGGCCGCTGCGGCGGAAGATGCCCTTGATCTGGACCGACTCGCCCGGGCGGTAGATGCCTCGGTCGGTGAACAGCAGGCCCAGCAGCGAGGCGTCCCTGCTCTCCCACGTGCCGTCGAGCCCGAAGTCCCAGGGGCTGAGGCCGCTCTGGGTGGAGGAGAGGACATAGCTCTCGTCCTTTCCCTTGCGCGCGAAGAAGATCAGCTGCCGGTCTTCGTCGTCCTTGCCCTGGCCCAGCTCCCCCAGCCCCGGCGCCAGCGCGAGCCCTGACGCGTCGGTGGTCCCGCGCCACAGCGCCTGCTTTGCTCCCGGCCGCCAGACCGCGACCTCGCACGCCGGCACCGGCGTTCCGCGCTGGAGCGAGGTGACCCAGACCAGCGTCGAGTGTGGGCTGTACTTGGCCGTCACCGCCAGGTCGGTGATCCGGACCAGGGCCCGCGCCGTGCGCTGCTCGAGCTTCTTGTGCCTGCCGGAGCGGACCTTGGTCGTCAGCTCCAGAGCCAGCACGCCGCGCCCCCCGTGGCCCAGCAGCGTGCCCAGGTCGACCCGCTGCACCACTCGGGCGTTGGGACGGGCAGCGACCCTGAGGTCCTGCTGCTTCAGCCCGGTCAGCTTGGTGAGCCAGACGTCGTCATCGTCGAAGTAGCGCGATCGGGCCAGGGAGGCCAGCTCGGCCTCGGAGAGGCGCTTGCTCGCCAGGCGGGCGGCGCTCGCGTTGCGAAAGTAGATCGGGAGCCGCCGCGGTCCGCCGGCCTCCAGCACCCCGCTCGATTGCAGCGGCATGTGGACCATCGGCTCGTAGTCGCCGGTGGTGAAGGTCAACGGCTTCGAAGGCTGCAGCGCCTGCCCGAACCGGTCCTTCAGCCGGGGGCTGACCACCACGGTGTAGCGGGTGCGGGGCTGCAGCTTGCCGTCGAGGTAGACGCTCGAGCTCTGATAGCTCGAGCGGCCGACCTTGAGCGCCCGCCCGTTGATCCGGATCGCCTGGCGCGCCGGCTGGAGCGGCGTCGGGTTGGACAGCCGCAGGGTCACCGAGTAGTCCGGGTCGCAGTCGGTGGTGCAGGACAGGCCCAGCACCTTGAATGGACCGTAGGTGCGAAAGCTGGACGCATAGAGCTTCCCCATCGGCAGCGGGCCCTCGGTGCCGGTCAGCTCGGGCGCCAGCTGCACAGTGACCTTGGCGTTGGTCGGGAATGTGGTGGAGGGGTGCAGCACCATGTGCTTGGCGTTCTTGCCCTGGCGCACCGTGGCGGTCATCGTGAACGAATTTCGGTTCCTCGCGCCCCTGCGGGGCGCTCCGGGGGTGCCGGAATTGCCACCCTCGTCGACGAGAAAAGAGAGATGCCGCTGGACGACGGTCGGCTTGACTGGCTGATCGAAGAACAGCGAGCCCCGGGCGTCCGGACTGATCCACTTCTCGCCCGGCCTGGGGTGGACGCGGCTCACGGCGAGGCGCGGCGTGGAGAAGGTCCAGCTCTTGCCCTGCTCCAGCACGCTGCCATCCAGGGCCTTGAGTCCCTTCGGCACGGCGAGCGCAAAGGTTGTGGACCCGGGCAGGGGATCGTCGGGCTGGAACACCAGCGTGCGCGAGCCGAGCCATCGCTGTTTGCCCGGCAGGTCGGGGCTGATGGTCAGCGGGCTGTTCTTCGCGCGCGCCTCCACCATCTCCAGCGAGACCATCGGCTTGTTGAACGAGACCGCGATCTGCGCGTGAGGCGAGCTGAGCTGGCCGTTGGGCGAAACGTAGGATACCTCGAGGGGACGAGTCGCCAGCCCGCTGGCGCCGCGCTCGGGGATCGTGAGCGGCGGCCCCTGCACCGGGGGCAGGGTGACCTGGTCGTGGCAGCTCAGCACGACGAGCAGCAGCAGAGCTGAAGACAGCGTGGCCTTGGCGATGTGCCGGGTCATGTGGGTCCTCCGTTGGATTCTCTTGTACGCCCTGCGGTGCGCCGAGCGCCCCGCAGCCCGGCATGGTGCCACGAACGGCCTGGGCACGAAACCCAGTCGGGTGTGGAGTGCGGACTGCCGGCTGCCAACCCGACGAGAACAAACAGGTCCACGGGGGATGTCCTACACGGAGACAGTTTGGAGGAAGTGTCCTGTCTGTGGACAGCACGGATTGACGGACAAGACTACTGATATCAAATAGCAAACATTAGTAAACAGTCATTCACTGAATTTTACAATGTACTCACTTGGTACACTTACAATGTACGACATTTGTCCTCCTCCGAATACATATCATGGATTCCAGCAGGTTGTGCCGCCAAGTCCGACTGGCCCGCCTCTTGCTCTAACCCACTGCGAGATTGGCAAGGAGTTGAAGATGAGCCAGGCAGCCGTAGCACTCGCAGAATCCCGGTCCTCGCGCCCCTGCGGGGCGCTCCGGGATGAAGCAGCGGGATTCAGAGAAGGACGGCACGAAGAGCTCAGCCTGCTCTCCAACGTGCTCCATGGCAACATGAACGCCCGTGAGGCCTTCTTCCTTCGATACAGCCAGGTGGTCGAGGCCCGCGTGCGCCAGATCCTGCGCCGCGCCGGGCGCTGGATCTCGGAGGACGATGTCCAGGACACGGTGAGCGAGATCTGGCTCTCCCTGTTCGAGGACGACATGCGCTCGCTGAGGCGGTTCGACCCCGGGCGGCAGATCAAGGTGGCGACATGGGTTGGCCTGCTGGCGCGCAACAAGACCATCGACAAGCTCCGTACCTCGCACCTTGGCCGCACCGTGAGCATCGATGACGGGACCGCGACCCGCGAGCCGCCCTGCTGCCGGCCGCTACCGGTGGAGCAGGTGGAGCAGCGCGAGGAGCGCGAGCTGGCACTGCAGGCCCTGGCGGAGCTGAGCCAGGAAGAGCGCCGCTTCATGAACGCCTGGTACGTCGAGGACCGGCAGCCCGAGGAGCTGGCCGACGAGTTCAACATCGCCATCGGCACGGTGTATAGCCGCCGGTTCAAGATCCAGGCGAAGCTGGCCAAGGCCATCGGCCGCCTCAACAATCCCCGCCGCGGCCGCCGCGCCATCACCCCCCGCACCCTGCACTAGTCGCGCTTGTTGGCGCCGCCGCATTTGACGACCCCGTCTGCCCGCCGTAATACTTGGACTCGTCGGCGAGGATGGCGGAACTGGCAGACGCGCTGGATTTAGGATCCAGTGGAGTAATCCGTAGGGGTTCGAGTCCCCTTCCTCGCACTGAAGGATTCTCACCGGTTGCGGCGCTCGGTTCCCGGGCGCTGTCCAGAAGGTCGTCGATGGTCGTCAAATGGTCGTCAAAAGCGCCGTCCACCACCTGGCGCGCGGCATCCTCTGAAGGAGCTGGAGCGCCGGCAGCCGCAGCCTGGGCCAGCACCTGCTCTGCGGCCCGGTGAGAGGGCCGAACGTAGCGGTTGAGTGTGGTCACGTTGCGGTGGCCGAGCAGGAAGGCCACGCCGGCCAGGTTCTGGCTGTGCTCCACCCAGTAGGTCGCTCGGCTGTGGCGCAGGTCGTAGGGGGTGAGCCCAGCAGCTTTCTCCTGTGCGATCTTGGCTCGTGCCGCAGCACTGCGAAGCGTCTGACGGAAGGCGCCACCGCCGAAGATGGTCCCCACGTCAGGACAGACCGAGTCCAGGGCCTCCCGGGCGCGGGCCGACAGGGGCACTGTGCGGCCGTAGCGGGCCTTGTCGATCTCGGGGCGGATGCGGAGGCAGCCTTGGCCCTTGCGGTAGTCCTCGGGCGCTCTGAGGCTCGAGAGCGTCTCCGGACGCAGCCCCGTCTCCCATGCCACGGTGTATCGGGCCCGCAGGGGAGCGCCTCGATACTCGACCGGCAGCTCTGCCAGGACGGCGTTGACCTCCTCCAGCTCCAGCACGATCGCCTCGGACTTGTGCCGACGCCTGGTGTCCGGCGTGCCGGTGGTCCTGGGGCCCGGCGTCTTGACCTCCGGTGCCCGGGACAGGTAGCCCCGCTCGACCAGGAAGGCGAGGGCGCTCCGGAGCGCGCTCAGTTCCTTGCGCACCGTTGTGCGCTTGACCCGGCGCAGGCGCGCCCTGGTGTAGTCCTGCGTCCCGGCTGCCAGCCGATCGAGCGTCTGGAAGAAGGGGTGGAAGTGCGAGCCCACGTAGAGCGTGAAGGTGTCGAAGGTGGTTTCGTCGATCGAGGGCTCGACTGCCTCGAGCCACTCGGAGAGCAGCTCGTCAAGCGGACGGCGCGTGAGAACCTGGACGCCCTCCTCGCTGGTGCTCAGGACCCGTCTACCGGAAACAGTCTCGGCGTAGATCTGCCTGGCGCGGTCCGAAGCCTTTGTAGGATCTGTTTCGCCCGTGGAGACAAAGAGCTGCTTTCCTCCATGCCGGAACCGGACGTAGAGGATCGGGCTCCCCGGGTGGTTTGACGGGACAAGGGTCCAACCTTCTGGTCTTCTACCCATCGGTCAAGATCCTCCCTGTCGTAGAAGAAGCGGCCCCCAATTCTAACCCGGGGCACCCTGTTGGCGACATGGCGTCTGAAATTGCGAGCGGACTGCCGAAGGTACGCTGCAGCCTCGTCGGCAGTAAGGAGCCGAGGAGGGATCTGCGCCGCAGTGGCCCTTTGCCGCATGTCAGGACCCCTCGCGGCCCAAACCCTGGCGCCTGGTGGGATCCAGCAGCACGAGGGGACGCCGCAGCGCCCTGTCCCGCTGCCACACGAACCAGGCGTAGTTCCGGCCGTCGGTCCTGCCGTCGGCGGTGAACGATGGCCGATCCCCGAGGGGGTAGAACCCTGCGACCGGGTGGTTGTTGTTCCACTCGGCCCGGGGCCGGCTCGAGAAGAAGTCGAGCTGCAGCAGCATGGCCACGTAGGGCGCGCCCGTGGCCACGCAGGCTTTGACGAAGGAGAAGCCCAGGTCGCTGCCGAAGGGAGGATTTCCGACGATGCCCTCGTCCGTCGGGATCGGCAGCATCTCCAGGGCGTCACCGATCGTCACCCTGGTTGCACCCGCTAGCTCGAGAGCTTTTCCGCATGTCGGCCGTCGCTCGATCGCGTGGACCTCGTAGCCGTGCCTGGCGAGGACCGACACGATGGACCCGTCGCCCGCTGATGGTTCGACCACCACGGGAGTCTCGGGTGGGTGAACCTGGAGCAGCGCCTCGGTGACCCACATGGGCGTCGGATAGTAGTCATCAGGGTTTCTGCGCGCCTGGCCAATGGTCCTCGCCTCACCCGAGAGGATCTGGCCGATGATCCTGTTCTGGTCGGCCTCCGAGCAGCTCGCCAGGCTCGCGGCATCGGAGACGGCAATGCGCCCGACCTCAACTGCTTCCACCACTGCCGCGGTGCAGTGTCGCCGCACCCCCCGAGTGCAAATTCGCACGCGAACCCACCCACTGGTCGGCAACGTGCGCCGCCACCATTGCGCGCTGGCTCTCGCCGAGGTGGCGCCGGGCCAGGTTCATGGATAACACGAGCGGCAGGATCTTTTCGGCGCTCCCCGCGAACTCCCGGGTGGGGCAGGTGATGCCCAGCTCCTGACAGGCCCGGACGCGGTGTCTGCCGTCGATGATCTGGTTGTCAAAGAGCCACACCGGATCTCGCACGCCGTGCTGCCGGATGTCGGCCTTCAGTCGGGAAAACTCCTCTTCGCTCATCGGCGGGAAGATGTCGGCCAACGGGTGAGGCCGACGGGGTTGCGCTGGCTGTGGAGCATGATGTTTTTTCAAGAAGTCGGTCATGATGCTTCATCTGGAGCCTGACTATCGTCACCACCAAACGATGGTCATGAAATCTGACAACTGAGCTTGCTGTGTTCAGTGGCCCAGGCTGCAGGATTGTCACTCGGTATCCTGAAGGATGTTTGCCAGTCGTTCGACAGCATCGTCCCGGAAGACTGCCGGCGCCCTGGGGCAATGTGGAGGAATCGAGGAATCTGGATCCAACCAAAGGCCGTACCTGCACCACGATCGACCGTCAGCAGACCTGTAGGCTGGGCAATCCTCACAGGTGCCCATCATGCTGGACCTCGCAGTGCCCCTTCCCGCTGCGGGAGGTTGACGGTAGCTCAACAGTCCCGAAGTCGAGTTCGAGCTGCCGAGGGTTGTGGTGTTGCCGCTCAATCCGTCCTCCCGTCGCCATGATCACAGCGTCGACGGTCCATGTCGATGGACGACCTGCTCGTCATTCATTCTCGTCGTCGATCCCAAGTTGCCGCTGGTGCTCTCGGCGCCGGATCTCGAGGATCTGGTGCGCCACAAACAACGCCTCCTCTGGCGAGAAGATCGGCTCCTGTTCTCTCTTGAGCTCCGCCGGGGGCGTAGCCGCCTCGGGTGGCGGGCAGGCGTTGAGCAGCGCTCTGGCAGCGGCGATCCGGTCCCGATGTTCGAGGCTGGTGTTGTCCACCGCGTCTACGAGCAACCGGAGGGCCCTCAGCCGGCCATCCACCACCAGAGATCGGGTGGCGCCGAGCGCGTCATGGAGCTCGCGGCCACACGTGGTGCGGAAAGCCTCCTCTCGTTCCCAACGCCAGAGGGTCGCGGCGTTGACGCCGATCGCCTGGGCTACCGCAGACTTCTTCATCCCGGAGGCGAGCAGGGCTGCGGCCTTCCGCTGCTGCGGGGCCAGAGTGCTCGACTCCTGGGGCCTTGCATGTCCTTTCATTTCCTTGCACGCGGCATGGCCAACAGGCCTCTCATGGCATCACCATTCTACAGCCGGACAGCGACCCGGCGCCACGTGGTCCCGACGGTCCGATGGTCCCTGACAGCGCCAGCCGTACCTGCTCGGGGCTCGCCGGTTGAATCCAGCTTATGGCGCGCGGGAGGAGTTACTTCCAGACCCCCTCGTCGGCGAGACCTTCGACGTAGGTTGGGGAGGAGGATGGGTGCGCTACCCAGTCCGGCACCGCAGGGAGATCTGTGCTCTCCACGACCACCTGTTCCACCAGGCTGAGGATCTCCTCACCACACGCAAGGACCCGGGTCCCATCTGGCGCGGTGATCTCGGCCGAGTACGGCGAGGAACGGTGCAGATCGAGCTTCCCTGCTGCCAGCTCTACCTTGGTGTTGTGCATGTCCGCCATCGACCCACCTGTCCACAATGATAGCACGTTCCCCGGACCTGGCACCCCTGCACTCGTCAGGCTTTGGCCAGCTCGATCTTCTTCCACACCGCTTCTTGTTCGGTGACAGTGAGCCTGATGTTCGCGCTGCCATCGCGTGTCGCGCTGATCGTCCCAGATGTTCGGTACTCCGACGCTGCCCGTACACTCTCGACCACAGCATTCACAATGGAAAATGCGACTTCGATGGCGGCCCTGCCAGCGTTTGCAAGCGCCTGGTTCGCTGCAGCCGTCCAGACCTGACTTGCCACGGCAGCCGGGGCATCCGGGGGAAGTCCCAGGGGAGCGGGGACCCTGAGCGAGGCTGCTGCGTCCGGCTGGGCGAGAAATTCTCGCAACGGGTTGAACGGGCGCCGCATGTCCATGTACTCCTCGATACCGAGGTAGGCTTCCCACATCAGCCGGTTGAGCTGGTCATCGTCCGCGGCGACCTGAAGCTGGAGCGACCGCGCGCGGCTAAGAGACACGGCGTCACCATGCGCGAAGAAGGACTTGTTGAGATCGGTCGCGATCTTCTTCGCCTTCTGCTGGCCATCGCCGCCTGTCATGTGCATCGACAGCAGACGTTCGCCGACGGAAGACGACAGCTCGCTGGCCCTCCGCGCTGCCCCGACGACGACAGGGTCCACGGCGGAGAATAGCCGGTCGATGACAGAAGCCACCTGCGGCTGATCGGTGATCTTGACCTCCTCGCCGAGGAAACGCAGGAAGGACGCCACGTCCTCGTAGGCGAAGCTGCGGGTCTTCCCGTCGGGCAGCTTCACCGTGATCTGGGGATCGATGGGTCCCAGTGAAGCATGAGGGTGCATCACGATTTCATCCGCACCCAGCGCAAACAAGGTCGCGGCGCTGAAAGCCATGTACGGCACCATGACCGAGACTCTGGAGAACCGCTCCCTCATCAACGACATGAGCTTCCAGGCGGCAAGCGCATCACCGCCGGTGCTGTGGACCAGGATGTCGATCTCCTTGATCTCCGGCGGCAGCACGTCAATCTGGTCGATGAGCTCGCGGACAGCATCACCTGCCATCTGTGCGCCGACGCCCACGCGCGTGCTCGTGACGTAGACGAGCAGCGGTTTCTTGCGGTACTCCTCGATTGCCCTGTAGCGAGAAACCCTTGCAGCCAGGTCCATGAGTCACCCCACCGCGCCTGCTGTATCACCATCCGGCGGGTTCCGCCAAGCCCGGAAGCGCCACCGGCGCCACGGGTCCACGGCTGCTTTGGCCGTTGGCCTCGCATCACTCGTGTTCGTGATCCGGCGCCAGGGCAGCCCGGAGCACTATGGCGGCTCGCTCTGGCTCGCCACCGCCAAGTAGCTCGAGGGCCAGGCGGATCGCCACCGCGGCCCTGCTACAACCCGAGCACGCAGCGCCGGAGGCTGCACGCCGACAGGCTTCGAGAGCGGCCGTCAGGCTGTGCTCAAGGTCCTGCAGGGGAGCAGTGCTCTGCGGTTTTGACGACCGGGTCGTCAAATCAGGGTCGGACGTGGCCGTTTCTGGCCTGTTCTGGCCACCCGGGTCTCTGTTATTCCAATCACTTCGGCGGTTCCGGGTGCACTTAGGATCCAGTGGAGAAATCCGTAGGGGTTCGAGTCCCCTTCCTCGCACCAAACGATTCCCGTCTGTTGCGGCGCTCGGTTCCCGAACGCTGTCCAGAAGGGCGTTTAGTGGAGTTCGTGCGGTGGGCAAGAAATGGAAGCGGCCGAAGCGGTCGGCGCGGTCGGAGCGGCCAGCGACCTCCGGAGCCTGAGAGCGGAGAGGACGGTCGCGGCGGCGAGGAGCCCGAGGGCAACCCAGTGCCCAGGGCCTCCTTTGAACCAGAAGTTCAGCTCGTTCGGGCGCACGTTCCCTTTGGGCGCGAGCCACGGAAGGTTGAGGCTCTTCCAGGGATAGTGGCTCTGCGCCCATTGGTTCCCGAGGAGCATCGACAGGAGAAACCAGAGCTGCACGACGATCGGATTGAACTCGGGCACGAAGTGATGGATCAGTAGGTCGTCCCGGATGCCGCCCGGCGTCGGCCCCTGGCGGTAGAAATAGGCGAAGCGGTTCGACACGTACCCGATGAACACCGACTCGTGGAGCAGCGTTCCCGCGAGCTGGATAGCGAAGCCGAGGCCCGCCAAGACGCGGAGGCTCCACTTCTGCCTCGGAGAGTTCCCGTCGGTCTCCATCAGCGGAAGCAGGAGCATGGGGAAGATCGGGGCGAGGAGGCGAGGACCCCAGGCCCAGTCTCCGCTCCAGCACCACCAGCACGAGATGACCCCAAGGGTCAGCAGGGCGGGGACAAAGACCACCGGGCTCTCTCGCCGATGCGCCCGAAGGAACGGTCTCAGTCTCGTCACCGAGAGAAAGAGAAGCGGGATGTAGAGGAACACGCTCTTTCCGCTGCTGAAGAGAAGACCGTGGAGACCCGTGGCGAGCGGCGTGCTGAACCCCAGCGTGCCGTCGCGATCGAGCGTGTAGCCCAGCGTGAAGGGCGATCCGTAGCGAATGGCGTTGTACCAGAGCCAGGCACCGAGGCCGGGCAGAGCTCCCAGCCCCGCGTAGAGCATCCTGAATGCGCCGACGACTCCAGGCCCCCCAGAGGTAGTCCACCGCGACCGCCAGGCCGAGGATGGCCAGCGTGGGTTTTGAGTTGACCGCGGCGCTGACCAGCAGCCCGCCCAGTATCAGCCATCTCTTCTGCGACGTGCGGCGAGCCATGATCCAACAGAGGAGCGTCCAGATGGTGAGCCCCGTCTGTTGCACCTCGGCATAGTAGGTCCGGGAGTAGACCCAGAGAGGCGTGGCGAACACGAGAAAGAAGCTCATCCAGGCCGCTCTCCTCCTGTCGCCGCCGAGATGCATGACGAGCAGGAAGAAGCCAAGTGCGGTGAAAGCACCATAGACCGCCGGGAACAGACCGAGGAGCAGGTTCCGATACGGGCGCGCGGATCCTTCAGGGTTCTTGGTGAGGAGAGAGAAGGGGTGAGCCGGCAAGCAGCCGATGACGTTCAGCAGGGGGTACTTGGTGTAGTCGCGGCCGCTCTTGGTGTGGATGCCGTCGGAGTAGAGGTTCTTGGGGATGTCGGGAAGGCCGTGATCCCAGAGGGAGGCGGCCGCCTTGCAGGTCTGATTCGCGTCTCCCCAGATGGGTACCTGGCTCGCGGTGGTGGCGAGCGCGAGGAAGAAGAAAGCCCACAGAGAGACGAGGAGCCGCCTCGAGAGGTTCAGGAACACGGCCGCAGCATAGACTGCTTGCCTCACTGAGTCGAGCGGGGCAGCCCGGGAGCTACGTGAGCGTAGGTATTTCAAACTGTGTTTCCGCCACCGGGCTCGGACCCAGTTTTCCGAGGCCTCGTGTGCCAGGCTCGTGCTGTGGACGGCACACCGCCGACGCAACCCGTGAGGATCACGGTGGTCCAATCTTGGTACAACTCGTGCTTTGGTCGAACAGGGTGGAGGTGTCCATGCGGTTGCTCGTCGCGCTCTTCGCCCTGCTCCTCGCAAGCGGCTGCGGCCCGTCCCGAGCCACCACCGACGGATCGATCCCCGGCCCTGGCGATGGCGCGACCGACTCGCCGCTCGAGTGGTGCCTGAAGCAGACCACCACGGTCAAGCTGACCTGCGCCGCGCCGAACACCTTCGAGTACATGGTGGCGGGCACCAAGTTCCGGTGTCTCGGATCCGAGAGCTTCTCCAAGCCCGTGGCGTGGTTTCTGTTCGAGCTGGCGGGAGGGGTCAAGGTCCGCGCGCTGCGCATCGGCAAGGATCTGCAGCCCCATCCGACCGACTCCCTGGTCGAGCTGACTGCGCCGGCCCCGGTGGATCTCTCCGCCATGCCGGGCGCGGCCCTGAGCTGGGACTTGCGGATCCGACCGATGGCCCTGGCGGGCGGGCTGAGCTTCGTCGATGCCACCGTCCAGGGAGTCGACCTGAAGCTCGAGCCCTTCGACGACGCCAAGCTGGTGGACACGACCACCGTGGCGGGGACCTTCTCGTTCAGGGGGGGCACCTTCGTCGTGCTCGACAAGCAGGGGGAGAAGCAGACAGTGCAGGACCCCGACGCCGAGGGCCGGGGCTGCTTCAACGTCCAGGGCAAGCTGCAGCCGCTCTAGAGCTACCGACGCCGGCGCTGGCGACGAACGTCATGATCCATGCGCTGGACCTTCACCGACCGTCCCCCGGCGACGGGCGCCGGCGTGCCGTCCACCTTCACCCGACGCCTCGAGAAGGGACCGACCACGAGGTAGCGACCGGCGGGCAGGCGCTCGAGCCGGGTCGCCATGTCCCAGACCTGCGCGCCGCACAGCATCCCCTCCATCGCGCTGTTGAGGTCCTCGACGTCGATCTGGATCCGGCCGTGCGTGACCGAAACCCGGGCCTTGAACGGCTCGCCGTAGTTGCTGTGACGCCAGGAGATGCCGAGTTGGTTCTGTCCGCGCTTGAACGAGAGGTGCTTGACGTCGGCGGGGTCGTCGCAGTCCCTCAGCCGCAGGCTGCGCGTGCGGATCGCGACGCTGGTGTAGTCCGGCGCCGGCTCGGCGGGTGATGGGGCCCTGGCCGCGTCCGGTGGCGACTGTCGAGGCGCAGGCGCGGGTGGCACGGCTCTCTCGGCTCGGTGGTCCGGCGTGAGGGCCGCCTTGTCGGAGGAGTTGCAGCCAGCCAGAAACAACAACAGAGCCAGGGCTGAGCGAGTCATCGTGATGGGTCTACCTGTTTCCCAGCGCCTGGAGCACCCGCACGGCCCGCTGCCGCACTGCGACATTGTCGTCGCTCTTCGACATCTTTCGGAGCGCAGGCCGGGCCCAGGCGCCCCTGGGGCCCATCGTGCCCACGCCCGCGACGGCTGCCTCCCGGGTCTGCGGGCGCTTGTGCCCCAGGGCCTTGCGCAGAGCCGCTGCTGCTGCTGGCCGGCTCCGGGCGATCCGTCCCAGCGCCTCGCCCGCGGCCAGGACCACGTCGAATCGCGAGTCGCCCAGTCGCTGTCGCAGAGCGGGGATGGCGACCGACGCCCCGTTCGCCACGGCTCCGAGCGCCTGAGCCGCCGAGGTGCGGGTGTGGTGGCTTGGATCGGCCAGGGACTGGATCAGGGACTCGGTGGCCGGCGCAGCGGCGGCGCCCATCCCGGCCAGGGC
>Ga0180009_10005050_pt1 | contig 14290 bp, 15 predicted proteins | sample OS_PC_MetaG_FD_123537 | JGI IMG/M metagenome (GOLD analysis project Ga0180009, IMG submission 123537) | Groundwater microbial communities from the Aspo Hard Rock Laboratory (HRL) deep subsurface site, Sweden - OS_PC_MetaG | ecosystem: Environmental > Aquatic > Deep subsurface > Groundwater...
ATGTGTTTTAATATAATTATATGAATTTGCTTTTTATATAGATGAAAAAAATAATACGTGAAAGGTTGGTTCATACATGAGAATCAACATCTCCCGCAAAAATCGCCAAAATCCCTTCATTGAAAAAGTACAGGAACTCAGCGGCCAGAACCTTCTTGTCTGCTACCAGTGCGGCAAGTGCTCGGCCGGATGTCCGGCCGTCTCCAACATGGACATCCTCCCCAATCAGATCATCCGATACGCCCAACTCGGGTTTAAAGATGAGCTGCTCGAATCCAAATCCATCTGGGCCTGCGCTTCCTGCATGACGTGCAACGTCCGCTGTCCCAAAGGCATCAATATCGCCGAGGTCATCGAGGTTCTGCGCCAGCTCCTTCTGAGAAAACGGAAAGACCATGTTGAAGTCGACAAAATGACGAATGCGGAAAAGGAAGACGTTCCTCCGATCGCTCTCATCAGCTGCTTTCGTAAATTCACCTCATAAAATGACAATTAATAATTTAAACCATTCAAGAAGGGACTGTCATAATGAAACTTGCCTATTTTCCAGGGTGTACTCTCAAAAATCACGCCAAAAATTTTGAGGATTCCGCCCTCTGCGCCCTGAACAAGCTGGGTGTGGAGGTCGAAGAACTCCATCGCTGGAACTGCTGCGGAACGGTCTTTTCTCTGGCAACAGACGATCTCATCCATCATGTCGCCCCGGTGCGGAATATGATTCGCGCCAAAGAGCTGAACACCGACAAGCTGATGACCATGTGCGCCATGTGCTACAACACACTGAAGCGGTCAAACGAGCGCATGAAAAAAGACGCCGAGAGCCTAGACATCATCAACGACCTCATGTACGAGGAAGAGGTCAAATACAAGGGTGACGTCGAAGTTCTTCATCTCCTGGAGGTCCTGCGCGACGGCATTCATTTCACGGCGGTCTCTGAAAAAATCAAAACCCCTCTCCAGGGACTCAAGGTGGCCAGCTACTACGGCTGTTATCTGGTCCGCCCGAAGGAAATTGGTTTTGACAATCAGGAAAATCCCACCATCCTGGATGAGCTGATGGCCCTCTGCGGCGCTACTCCCGTCGACTTTCCCTATAAAGTCGAGTGCTGCGGAGCCTACCTGACGGTGGACAAACCGGAAATCATCGCTGAACGGACCAACCAGATCATCGGTTCCGTTGTGAAGAAGGGAGCGGAAGTGGTCGTGGTCAGCTGCCCCCTCTGCGCCTTCAATCTCGATCAGCGTCAGAAAGTGACCAAAAAGATATTTCCTGATTTCAAGAATATCCCCGTCCTTTATTTCACTCAGCTTTTGGCTATATCCCTCGGTTGTTCCGAAAACGACCTGGGTTTGAATCTACATCATATCGATCCGAGGCCGATCCTGAAAGAAAAAGGCCTGATCTGAGGGAATCATGATTTACTACGGCAATCTCAAATCAAAAAAGGGTTTGATCCACATCGAAAAAAACCGCTGCAAAGGATGTGCTTTCTGTGTGGAATACTGCCCGCGGGACGTTCTGGAATTATCGGAGGAGTTCAATAACAAAGGCTACCATCCCCCCGTCATCAAGCTGGAGGATGAGTGTTGCTATTGTCAGCTCTGCGAGACGATATGCCCTGAATTTGCCATATTTGTTACTCTCAAGGAGGAGGAAGAAGGTGAGAACAGTGAAAGCAGACCCTAAGGGAGTATTAACAGGCTCCCATTATCTCGACGGTGACTACGCATTGGCGGAAGGCGCTCTTGCAGCCGGCTGCCGCTTTTTCGGCGGCTACCCCATCACCCCATCAACGGAAACGGCGGAGCGGTTCTCCGAACGGATCCCCTATGTCGGGGGCGTCTTCATTCAGATGGAAGACGAACTGGCCTCCATCATCTCTCTCATCGGCGCCGTTTGGGGCGGAAAAAAGGCCATGACCGTGACCTCCGGCCCCGGTTTTTCCCTAATGATGGAGAATATCGGGCTGGCGGCCATGATGGAAATTCCTCTGGTGATCGCCAATGTCCAGAGGGGAGGGCCATCGACCGGTCTTCCGACGCTGGTGGGACAGCAGGACATGATGCAGGCAAGATGGGGCTCCCACGGAGATTACGCCATCATCGCCCTGTGTCCGGATTCTCCCCAGGAATGCTTCGATTTGACCATCAAGGCTTTCAATCTGTCGGAAACCTACCGCTGCCCGGTGTTCGTCATGGCGGATGAATGTGTCGGCCATATGCATGAAAAAGTCGTCATTCCCCCCGCCGACCAACTCGATATTGTGGAAAGAAAATGGTACTCCGGTCCAAAAGACAAGTACATGCCCTACAAAAATGACGCGGACGGGATTCCCTTCCTGGTCAAGGCCGGCGACGGATATCGTTTTCACACCACGGGGTTGACCCATGATGAGCGCGGCTATCCCGTCATCAACGCCGAAGCCCAGGATATCTGTGTCCGGCACCTGTGCGACAAAATCAACAACAACGCGGACAAAATCATCGAACTGGAAGAAGAAGACATCGATGGAGCTGATGTGGTCGTCATATCTTACGGCATCACCTCCCGCGTCGCTTTCCGGGCGGTGCAGCTGGCCCGGAAGGAAGGCATCAAGGTCGGACGCCTCCGCCTGATCACGGCCTGGCCCTTCTGTGAAAAGCGGATCGCCGAGCTGGCCCCGAAGATCAAAGCGTTTGTCGTTCCCGAAATCAACTACGGCCAGATGGTCAGAGAAGTGGAACGGTCGTCGGCCGGACAAACCAAGGTCGTTTCCGTTCCTCACTGCGGCGGCTGGGTGCACAACCCTCTTGATATTTTGGCCGCCATCAAGGAGTCAGTCAAATGACACAAGAAAAACAAGATACTGCAGTCAATCCTCTCGAAGGGTTCCTGAGAATGGAACGGATTCCCCACATCTGGTGTCCCGGATGCGGAATCGGAACGGTCGTGACCTCCTTCGCCGAAGCGCTGAAAAAGGAACAGCTGGATTTGGACAAGGTGGCCGTTGTATCAGGAATCGGATGCACGGGCCGCGTGGCCGGATATGTCAAACTGGATTCCTTTCACACCACCCATGGACGGGCCATTCCCTTCGCCACCGGGCTGAAGCTGGCCAATCCGGAAATGAAGGTGGTCGTTTTCAGCGGCGACGGCGATATTTCAGGCATCGGCGGCAATCACTTCATTCATGCCGCCCGCCGCAACATGGACATCACCGTCATCTGCGTCAACAACTTCAACTACGCCATGACCGGAGGCCAGGTGGCCCCCACAACCCCAATGGAAGCCAACACCTCCACCTCTCCCTACGGTAATTTTGAATACTCCTTCAGCCTGCCCACCCTCGCCGAGGCGGCCGGCGCCACCTACATCGCGCGCTGGACGGCCCTCCATTTCCGGCGGGTCACAAAATCCATCCGTGAAGCGCTGAATCATAAGGGCTTTTCATTTGTCGAAGTCATCACCCCCTGCGTGACACTTTACGCCCGCAGGAACCGCCTAGGTGACGGACTGAACCTTCTTCGCTACTACTACGATAAATCCGAGATCGTGCACAACGCCGACACCAGGACGCTGGATATCACCTATCAGGGTAAACTGGTCGTCGGAAAGTTTGTCCAAAAGGAAAAACCGACCTTCCTCGACGCCATGAACACGCATTTGGGGAATGTCCTCGGTGACGACTACCAACTTTACGGGAGATTGAACGATGACAGAGATTAGATTTTCAGGATTCGGCGGCCAGGGTATTATCCGCTGCGGCCTGATCGCAGGAAAAGCCCTATCCCTCTATGACGATAAACATGCGACGATGACCCAGAGTTTCGGCCCTGAGGCGAGAGGCAGCGCCTGCAGCTCGCAGCTGGTCGTCAACGATGATAAGGTTCTCTATCCCTACATCACCAAACCCGAAATTCTTGTTTCCATGTCGCAGGACGCCTATGACCAGTACGAACCCAATCTCAGGGACGACGGGCTTCTCCTCATCGACACGGACCTCGTCAAACCGAAACCGGCCAGAGCGAAGATCAAGACCTACGCCATCCCCTCCACCCGTTTCGCCGAAGAGCTGGGCAACCGGATCACGGCCAATCTGGTCATGATGGGCTTTTTCACGGCCGTGACCAAAATCGTGTCGGAGGACGCCATAAAAAAAGCCCTTCCCGGCCTGGTACCGGACAGGTTTTTGGGCCTCAATATCAAAGCCTTCGATAAAGGTTACGAATACGGACTCAAGTTGCTGGACGAAGAAAAATAAGAGGCATTCAAAAACATCAATTTGCCAATGGAAGAAGGTAACAAAATGAATATGAAGCGCACAGGAGTCTTCGTCTGTCACTGCGGCATCAACATCGCCGGAACGGTCGATGTTAAAAAGGTCGCTGCGGAAGCCGCGGCCCAGGACAGCGTGGCCGTTGCCGAGGACTATGTCTACATGTGCTCGGATCCAGGGCAGAAAAAGATCCAGGAAGCCATCAGGGAACACAATCTGGAGAGTGTCGTCGTCGCCTGCTGTTCTCCCACTCTGCACGAAACGACCTTCCGAAATGCATGTAAAGCGGCCGGCATCAATCCCTTCCAGTGCGAAATCGCCAACATCCGGGAGCAGTGCAGCTGGGTTCATAAAGACAAGGCTGAAGCGACCAAAAAAGCCATAAAAATCACCAAGAGCATCGTGGAGAAAGCCAAGCGGAACGAATCCCTGGTCCCCCTGTCCGTTCCGGTCACCAAAAAAGCTCTCGTCATCGGCGGGGGCATCGCCGGCATCCAGGCGGCTCTGGATATCGCCAACGGAGGTCACCCGGTCATTCTGGTGGAAAAAAATCCGTCCATCGGCGGGCACATGATTCAGTTGAGCGAAACATACCCCACCCTGGACTGCTCGCAGTGCATCATGACACCCAAAATGGTCGAGGTGTCCAAACATCCGAACATCAGACTCATGACCTACAGCGAAGTCAAGGAAATCTCCGGATATGTCGGTAATTTCAAGGTCAAAATCCTGAAGAAGCCGACCTATGTCGATCCCGGTGTCTGCACCCTCTGCGATGACTGCACCGATATCTGTCCGGTTGTCGTCGAAAACGACTTTGACCTGGGACTGACCGGACGCAAAGCCATCTATATCCCCTTCCCGCAGGCCATACCGGCCACCTACACCCTGGACGATGTCAACTGCCCCGGCCTGCTGCCCATCGCCTGCGGAAAATGCGCCGATGTCTGCAAACCCGGCGCCATTAATTACGACATGAAACCCGAAATCGTGGAGGAGGAGATCGGCGCCGTAATCGTCGCTACAGGCTATGACCTCTACGATATGTACAACATGGCCGAATACGGTTTCGGAAAAATCCCTGATGTCGTCAACGGCCTGCAGTTCGAACGCCTGCTCTCCGCCTCGGGTCCCACCATGGGAGAGGTTTTGCGGCCGTCCGACCACAAGGTTCCCAAGGAAATCGTGTTCATCCAATGCTCAGGCTCCAGGGATCCCGAACTTCACAACGCCTACTGTTCCAAAATCTGCTGCATGTACACCGCCAAGCACGCCATGCTTTATAAACACAAGGTTCATGACGGACAACCCTATATTTTCTATATAGATATCCGCTCCGGAGGAAAAAATTACGAGGAATTCGTTCAGCGCGCCACAGAAGAGGACGATGTCATTTACCTTCGCGGAAAAGTGTCCAGGGTCTTCCAAGACAACGGCGTCATCAAGGTCTGGGGAGTGGACACCCTCACCGGTAAAAACATCGAAATCGACGCCGACATGGTTGTCCTGGCTATGGCCATGCGGCCGGCTGTGGGTGTCCAGGATGTATTGAAAATACTCAAAATCGCCACGGACAAAGACGGATTTCTGGCTGAAGCCCATCCTAAACTCCGTCCGCTCGAAAGTGTGACGGCGGGCATGTATTTGGCCGGAGCAAGCCAGGCGCCAAAGGACATTCCCGAAGCCGTCGCCCAGGCGAGCGGAGCGGCCAGCAAGGTGCTGGCGCTCTTTTCCGCTGACGAGCTTATGCACGAACCTATCGTCGCAACCGTAGACGAAGACGTATGCAGCGCCTGCAAGCTCTGTATTCCCCTCTGTCCCTATAACGCCCGCATCTACGATGTGGAAAAAGACATCGTTATCGTCAACGAGATTCTGTGCGAAGGGTGCGGAAGCTGTGTCGCGGCCTGTCCCTCCAGTGCCTCTCAGCAGAGAAACTTCACCGATGACCAGATTTTCGCCATGGTCGACACCATACTGGAAGGTGAGTAGAAGGAGACACAATGGATAAATTTGAACCGAAAATCATCACCTTTGCCTGCAATTGGTGCACTTCGGCGGGAGCCGATCTGGCCGGAACGTCCCGGATGGAGTATCTCCCCAACAGCATCAATATCCGCGTGATGTGCTCATCCCGGGTGGACCCGCAGCACATCCTCTGGGCCTTCAGAAAAGGAGCGGACGGAGTATTTCTCGGGGGCTGCCATCCCGGCGACTGCCATTACATCGACGGAAACTACAAGACGCTGCGGCGGATCAAAATGCTGCAGAAGCTGATTCAGGATTTCGGCATCGAACCGGATCGGCTGCGCCTCGAATGGGTTTCAGCGGCCGAAGGGAAAAAATTCGTAGAGGTCATCAACGAATTCACTGAACATGTGCGAAAACTCGGGCCTCTCAACATCCCTGCGGACCTGTCCTCTCATGAGGCTTCCTGACAGAGACGATGAGCAACCGTATTCTGCAAACCATTCGTCAATAACACGGAGGATTTATAAATGAAAGAAGCGAAAAGCCCCATTACGAAAACCGAGGACAAATCATTTGTCACCGTATACATCATGGGCAAAGCCCACAAGGTACCCGCCGAAGCGACCATCATGGGCGCCATCGAGTACGCCGGGTATCAGCTCAAGCGCGGCGCCGGCTGCCGGGAAGGCTTCTGCGGCGCCTGCGCGACCGTCTTCCGGATGCCCGGAGATTACAAAATTTATACCGGCTTGGCCTGCACGACCCTTGTCAAGAACGGCATGTGGCTCGCCCAGCTTCCCGCCATTCCCGGTCAAAAGGCCCTGTATAACATCGAACAGATCAAGCCCACCGTCAACGCCATACAAAACCTCTACCCCGAAGTGTTCCGCTGCGTGGCCTGCAACACCTGCACAAAGGCCTGTCCTCAGGACCTCGAAGTGATGGATTACATTCAGGCCGCCAAACGGGGTAATTATGAAATGCTGATGGACCTGTCGTTCGACTGCCTGAGCTGCGGCCTGTGCGCCATCCGCTGCCCCGCCGAAATCGTCCAGATGAACGTCGGTATTCTGGGAAGACGCCTGTACGGAAAATACCTGGCAAAGGAAAGTCGGTTCCTCAAGGAAAGAATCAAAGATGTCAAGGACAAAAAATATGACAAGGAATATGAAGAGCTGATGACGATGGATAAGAAGGCTCTCTCAAAAAGATATTACGACCGCGATCTCGAAGAATAAAGGAGAATCCCATGTATCCGGAATATATGAATCCCTCACTGGAAAAAGTGACGAAAACACGTCAGAAACGATTTGAGCTTGCCAAATCGGGAAAACCTGTTTTTCCGCCCATGTCGGCCGAAGAACGTCAAGACGTTCTCAACCGGTTCCATCCGGACTACAAGGCGGACGCCCGCAGGGAAATCCATATCGGTCCCAACAAAGGTGAACAGCTCACGACGGAAATCGCCGACATGCTGGAGAGCCACTCCCGGATTCGACCCGAAATGTTCAACCTCTCCGTACCCGATTTGGAGACCGATATCCTGATCATCGGAGGAGGCGGAGCGGGTTGCGCGGCAGCCATCATCGCCATGAACAACGGCGCCAAATCCATCATCTCCACCAAGCTTCGGCTCGGAGATGCCAACTCCATGATGTCTCAGGGCGGAATGCAGGCGGCCGTTTCGGAAACGGACTCCCCCACCCGCCACTACCTGGACGCCATCGGCGGCGGGCACTTCGACAACAAACCCGCCCTCGTCCGCGCCATGACCGAAGACGGCCCCGAAGTCGTCAAATGGCTCGAGGATCTCGGTGTTGTCTGGGACAAAATGGAAGACGGTTCTCCTCAGATCCTTCACGGGGGCGGCACATCACGGAAACGCATGCTCTCTGCCCGTGACTACACCGGCGCCATCATCATGCGCACGCTGATGGATGAGGTCCGCAACCACCCCGACAAAATCACGCCCCTTGATTTTATGGCCACGATCGAGCTGCTGTTGGATGAGAAAGGGAACTGTGCGGGCGGCATCCTCTACAACATGGAGACCGAGGAGTATTTCACCGTCAAAGCGAAAGCGACCATCATCGCCACCGGAGGATTCGGACGGCTGCACATACGCGGATTTGACACGACCAACCATTACGGCGCCACCGGAGACGGCCTGATCATGGCCTACCGCGCCGGGGCCAAACTGATGTATATGGATTCGGTTCAATATCATCCGACCGGTTCGGTTTTCCCCGAGCAGATCGCTGGATTCCTGATCACCGAAAAAATCAGAGGTGCGGGAGGACAACCGCTCAACATCAACGGAGATCTTTTTGTTTTCCCGCGGGAACCGCGCGATGTGGAGAGTTCCGCCATCATCCGGGAATGTGTGGAGCAAAATCTGGGCATTCCCACCCCCAGCGGCAGAGTCGGGGTCTGGCTGGACTCCCCCCTCATCGAGATGCTTCAGTGCGAAGGATACATCGACAAGCAGTTCCCTGCCATGTTCCGCCAGTTCATGCGGTACGACATCGACATCACCAAGGAACCAATGCTCATCTATCCATCCCTTCACTACCAGAACGGCGGCATCGAGATCAACGAGCGGACGGAAACCAACATCCCGGGGCTTTACGTCGCAGGGGAAGCCTCCGGAGGGCTGCACGGACGCAACCGACTCATGGGGAATTCCGTTCTCGACTACAATGTGTTCGGTCGAAGGTCGGGAGTCGCAGCGGCGGAGTATGCCAGGTCGGCCCACCCCGGAAAATTGACGCTGTCCCATATCGCCGACTTCGAGAAACAGCTTCAGGCCGCCGACATCAAAACCGACCGTATCGCTCCCATCCTTCTTCCGTCGTACACGCCGGAGGCTGTCCGCAAACGGCAGCTCACCGCATGCTACGAGGGTACGCTGCGCTGATACATTTATTCCGTTGACTTTCATTCCGTTGACTTTTTCCGGAATCTTGGGATATTCTAAGAGTGAAAAATCCCGGCATCAGCAAAGAGGAGGAGAGAATGCCCCAAATCGATATGGAACGTCGCATATGTATCCGTTTCGAAATACCGGGAGCCACCCTCAGCTACAAGACAAAAAAGTTTTTCAGTCAAAAAGGCGCTTACCAAGAAGAATTCTGTCCAGTGGCCGACATCAGCCGTGGGGGTCTGCGTTTTCTGAGCCGTTCCCAACCGAAACTCAACACGTCCCTCCTCGTAAAAATCGCCATTCCGGGCGAACAGATTCCCCTCTTACTGAAAGGTGTCATCCGGTGGATCGGACGGCATGCCGGATCGATTTACTCGACTCAGATCGGGGTTCAATTCAATCCCTACGGTGATGAAAACAAGGAACAGAACTATCCGGGAGCGCTCGTCAAAATCATCGCCCTCGAACAAAAGTTCGCTCCCGACGATACCCTCTCGTACGACTCCGATCCTTCCAAACGATGATCAAGCTTTGGGTTTCCATTCTCAACATTCTGTCCGCTTTTGAGTATTACATCGCTGATCGTCTCGGGGAACTCTTCTCCACCCTCGTCCATTTTTTTATTTTCTGGATTTTCCCCATCATTCTGCTCTATCTCCCATCTAAAGTTTTTTCCATCATCGCCATCGCCATCGCCTCCTTTTACGTGTATGTGCTCATCGGTGACATCATTCTCTCCGTCTTCGGCCATGAGAACCTAGAAAAAAAGAGGGGTATGATCGATATCAGCAACGTCCATGAAATGCGATCGGAAATCGTCAGCGCCCTGGTCAAGTACGTCGGGGGCATCATCAGTTTCGCAACGATCTATACAGGCCTTCAGAAAATTTTCGATGGACAGGCTTTTGTAATCGCCACCCCCTCCTCGGTGCCTCATTTTGATTTTTTCTATTTCAGCCTCATCACCATCACCACTGTGGGCTACGGGGACATCACTGCGGCTCTCTGGCTCTCAAAAATGTATGTGATGGCCGAGGTCCTGTTCGGAGCGGGATTTGTCATCCTTCTTTTTACAATGCTTATCTCCCTTTATATCGACATTCAGAGAAAGAAAAAATATAAAGATTAAAAATGGTGGGATATTATGGTGCTTTTTAGAAAACAAAAGGGATCCTGCCTTTCGGAGAGGATCGTCCAGCTGACCATCATCCACGGGAACAACGACTCCGGAGACATGCCCGGCAAGGTGTTTTCCCTTCAATGCGGCAACAATTACATCGGACGGGATTCGAACTGCGAAGTGATCCTCCAGTCGGGAACGGTTTCCCGAAAACACGGCAATCTGCATGTCAGTTACGACAAAAAGAAAACCACCATTCAGGACCTGGGAAGCGCCAACGGAATCATCATTCCTCCCTCATCCGTTCTGCGCAACGGCAAGAAAACCCTCAAATCCGGCGATCAGTTTCAGGTGGGGGAAATCCTGTTCAAACTGCTGGCCATCGACCAGGACGACGACCTCAAGACCATGACCGTCGACGTGCAGGAACTTCTCAAAAAGCAGCCGGAAGAGAAAAATATATAGTTGCCTCTCAATCCCCGCCCATGTGAGCCATGGTGTCGGACGTCGATCGAATCCTTGCGCAGAAAACGAAGTGAGATTCGGTTCGCCCGGGGTAGGCTGGGACGGAGGGGAATAAAAGTTATTCAGTTCCTCAACAGTGTCTCTTGATGGGTTCTTCAGGGAGTATAGTTATCGGGATTATGGGGAATTCACGGCGCAAATATTGATTTAGCTGTGAGGAGGGATTCGTGAGGCGTACGAGGGTGTACGTCGATCGGATCCCTTCGAAGCATACGGTGTGAGATTCAGTTCCTGAAGAACCCATCACACAACAATTTTTGAGTAGTCGGCAATGGTGGAGAGCAACTTACTGATCTCCTGCAGCAGCGCCAGACGGTTTCTCTGAATTTTTTTATTCTCGGCCATGACCATGATGCGATCGAAAAAGGTATCGATGGTCGCGCGCATCCGAAATATCATTTTCTGGGCCCGAACATAGTCACCGCTTTCAAGGACGGGGGCGACGTTTTCCCTGATGATGGAGAAGGTCGTGTAGAGCTCCCGCTCCTCCTTCTCTTCGAACAGTTCGGAATCGATCCGGTGGCGGGGATGCCCTTTGAGGATGTTGTTGACACGCTTCGCGATAAGAATCATCGGCTCGAACTGCGGGCTGTCCTTCAATCCGTCAAGGGCTCTGAGGCGCAGGCTGCAGTCATACGGGAACTCGATTCCTGGTTCCAGGGCCGCATCCACCAGATCGTAACGGTATCCCTGGGATGAAAAAATATAGGAGAGCCGGTTTCTGAAAAAATCAAGGCAGTACGCTTTGATCTCCTCTTTCGGCTGCTGAAGCGTATCGCCGTAAAGGACAATGCTTTTGTCGATAAGGCGCCCCAGGTCGACCCGCAGCTTTTTCTCCAGAATCATGCGGCAGATACTCTGTGCATTGCGGCGCAGCCCGAACGGGTCTCTGGAGCCGGTGACTTTGATCCCCACACCCACGGCCCCAACAATGGAATCCAGCTTGTCGGCGATGGACAGGACCAGGCTGTTGCGGGTGGAGGGAACGTCATCATCCATACTGGCGGGCAGATAGTGCTCATAAATGGTTTTCCACACCGCCGCCGGATATTTTTCTTCCCGTGCACACAGCCCCCCGAAAACGCCCTGAAGAGAGGAAAACTCCCGGACCATGTCGGTCAGCAGATCGACCTTGCACAACTCCGCCGCCGCGGTCAGAGATTGGCTCTGATCCTTCATGTCCATTTTTCCGGCCAGGTAGCGGACGATTTTTTTAAGACGCAACACCTTATCCGCGTAGCTGCCCAGCTGCTCCTGGTAAATGACATTATCGAGGCCCTTCAGCCGTTGACTCAGGGGGATGCGGAGATCCTGCTCCCAGAAAAACCGGGCATCTTCCAGACGGGCCCGGAGCACGCGTTCGTTTCCCATTCGAATGAGCCCCTTGCGGTCGCTGACGGCATCGGCCACTCCGATAAAATGGGGCCGCTGTTTTTTCCCGCTGACGACGGAAAAAAGGTTCTGTCCTTTTTTCATGGCCGTGCTGAGAATCTCCAGAGGAAGTTTCAGAAATTCTTCGGGAAACGTTCCCAGAAAAACAAGCGGCCACTCCACGTCATACACCAGCTTGTTCAAAAGTTCCGGATCCGGAAAAACGGCCGCATCGATGAATTTCAGTTTTTCTTCCATCTGCTCGAGAATACGCTGCATCCGCGTCTCGGGTGAAACAATCACTTTGTGTTTGAAAAGGGCCTTTTTATATTCCTTGAAAGAGGAAATGGCCAGCCGCTCGGGCGCCAGCAGAAAATGACCGAATGTATGGGACGCAGATGTCCGGCCGGCCGCGCTCAACGGAAGATGATCCCCGTCCAGAAGAGCGAAAATGTGCTTGACGGGCCGGGAAAAACGGAAAGGATTGGAGCCCCATCTCATCATTTTGGGAAAGGAGATGCGGCCGATCACCCTCTCCAGCAGGATTGGGAGGACATCCTTGGAAAGCCTTCCCTCAACAATCGTTTTAATGCCCGCGTATTCACCCCGGTCGGTTTGAATAAGGCAGAGGTCCTTCACGGCCGCTCCCCTGGATCGGGCAAATCCTTCGGCCGCCCGCGTTGGCCGGCCGGCTTCGTCATAGGCGGCCGCTCTGGGAGGCCCCACGATTTCCTCTTCACTGTCCTTCTGCCTGGCTCTCACCTCGGCCAACACAATCAACCTCCGGGCGGTTCCGTATATTTGCAGAGAAGAGGAGGCGGCTCCTCCGTCCATCAGATCGGCATCGGTCATTTCCTTGGCCAGCATGTCGTTCAGCTGAGTCATGGCCGCCTGAATGTGGGACGGCGGCATTTCTTCGGTTTGGATTTCAAGAAGCAGTTCCATCAGCCCTCCCCCTCCGTCCGCGTGTACTTCCCGGCAATCCGGATAACGAGATTCCGAATCTGGGAAATCATTTTGACCCGCTCGGTGACGCTGATGGCCCCGCGCGAATCGAGTAGATTGAAGAGATGGGAGCACTTCAGGCAGACATCATAGGCGGGGAGAAGAAGATCAACATCGATCAGATGGCGGGCTTCCTTTTCCCGCCCGACAAACGAACAGCGAAGAAGCTCGACATCGGCCTCATTAAAATTGTACTCGGAAAATTCCTTTTCTTCCCGGAACCGAAGGTCGCGGTAGGTGACGTCGTCGGACCACATCAGATCGTAGATGTCATCCTTCCCTTCCAGGAACATCTCCAGCCTTTCCAGGCCGTAGGTGATCTCAACCGGGATGGGAAAGAGGTCGATGCCGCCGGCCTGCTGGAAATAGGTGAACTGAGTGATCTCCAGTCCGTCCAGAAGCACCTGCCATCCGACGCCCCAGGCGCCGATGGTGGGAGACTCCCAGTTGTCCTCGTCAAAACGGAGATCATGGTCACTCAGGTCGATCCCCAGCCGGGTCAGGCTCTCGATGTAAAGTTTCTGGATATCGTCCGGTGAAGGCTTGATGATGACCTGGTACTGGTGATGCTTCTGAACCCGGTTCGGATTTTCACCGTAGCGGCCGTCGTCGGGTCGGCGTGAAGGCTGGACGTAGGCCACTTTCCAGTCCCGGTCGTCCAGCACCCGAAAAAACGTGTCCGGCGTCATGGTTCCGGCGCCGACCTCCACATCATAGGACTGAGCCAGATAGCAGCCCTGGTCGGCCCAGTATTTCTGCAGATTCATGATCAAATTCTGAATGCTCATTGTTTCATGCGCACCTGTTCGAAAAAAATGGACACGTCTTCACGATCTATGGAAGAGTGCCTGCTATTCTATCAGGTCCGGTCGCCGTTCGTCCATTTTAAAATGGGCTGACGGGCCGCCGCTGTCTCATCCAGCCGACGGACATACGTGTGATGCGGCGCCTGTTTCAGCAGATTCGGGTTTTCTTCCGCTTCACGGGCGATGGCTGTCATGGCTTCGATGAAAAAATCGAGATCGCGTCGGCTTTCCGTTTCGGTGGGTTCAATCATAAGAGCGCCGGGAACGATCAAAGGAAAGGACATGGTGGGCGGATGCACGTCGTAGTCGATCA
>Ga0180009_10005051_pt1 | contig 14290 bp, 8 predicted proteins | sample OS_PC_MetaG_FD_123537 | JGI IMG/M metagenome (GOLD analysis project Ga0180009, IMG submission 123537) | Groundwater microbial communities from the Aspo Hard Rock Laboratory (HRL) deep subsurface site, Sweden - OS_PC_MetaG | ecosystem: Environmental > Aquatic > Deep subsurface > Groundwater...
ATCAGGGACTTCTGATCGAAAAGCGGTACTAGATTCAATATTCTACTAGTACCCTTTGCTTTCAGAAGTTCGTCAAGGTGGTTGCCGCGAATGACTCACGAACTTCTGAAAGCGGGTACTAGTTCGATTGAGCCGAGACGATCTCGCCGGGTACGGGTGCCACTTTCGCGCCAGGCCTCACGGCGGGATTGGCGATGCCGTTGATGACGACAAGGTCATCGGGGCCCAGGCCCGACTTGATGACGCGCAGTCCGCCGGGTTGCAGCTGACCGAGTTCAACCGGCTTTGCGGCGACGACATCGCCCTCGCCGACGGTGAAGACGATCTTGCGTGCCTGATCGGAAACGATTGCCTTGTCGGGCACGAGCAGCGCGTCGAACTCGCCGCCGAAGAGCTGCATGCGGCCGAACAGGCCCGGTGTCAGGAACCGGTCCGGGTTGTCGATGATGGCGCGGCCGCGGATCGTTCCCGAACGCGCATCGAGGCGGTTGTCGACGAAGTCCATCTTGCCCGTCCATTTCCAACCGTCTTCATCGGCGAGCTTGATGCGGACGGGATTGCCCTGGTCGCGAGACGAAGGCCGGGCGCCGTTCTCGGCGAGGCGGATGTAACGCAGATAGTCGGCCTCCGATCCGTCGAAGACGAAGTAGATCGGATTGAGGCTGACGATGGTGGTGAGAATCGTCGATGCTCCCGCCCCGCCGGTCACGAGTGCGCCGACATCGACGCGGCGGTCGGACAGGCGCCCGGATATCGGGGCAACCACGGTCGCCCATTCGAGATCGAGCAGGGCTGTCCGCAAGGTCGCTTCGGCGGCTGACAATTGCGCGCGGGCGACCGCGAGATTTGCTTCGCGTGTCTCGAAATCGCGCCGAGTCAGAGTCGCCGAATCGACGAGGGGCCGGGCGCGTTCGACTTCGGATAACTGAAGTTCGACCTCAGCCTTGCGCTGTTCGATTGTGGCTTCGGCGCTCTGGACCTCGATCTCGAAGGGGCGCTGGTCGATGGAAAAGAGTGGATCGCCTGCCTTGATTGTCTGGCCGTCCTTGAAATGAATCTTTTCGATGAACCCCGAGACACGCGGACGGACCTCGACGCTTTCGACTGGCTCAAAACGTCCGGAAAATTCGTCCCACTGCGTGACTTTCTTGGCAAGCGGATTGGCGACGCTGACAGGTGGCGGCGGAGCCTGTGCGAATGCGGGCAGTCGATTGGCCGTAACGACAAACAGGACTGCAAACATGCTCGCGGTCACAAGTGCGCGAAGACGTATCTCAGACATAGTTTAGTCACCTGTTAAATTGGGGGACTTCACCCACCGGGGAAAACGACGTCCACGTGGGTGGGAGGGCCGGAGGCGCAATGTATTGCGCCACGGAACCCTGACATAATCAAGATTATGTCACGGCAGCGCGCATGGGTCGACTGCCACAAACGGAGGGGTTCTGGGCACGAGAAGCCCTGCGAACGTCTGCGCATCGATTGGGCGGCGCGCATTATCCCGATGCGATCGATGACCATCACAAGTCCAACGCGCATTCATGCCGACCGCCTGTTATTGCCGTGCATTTGGCTTGCGGTCAGTTCGCGACTGGAAAAAATCGCGCCGATGCCGAGAACGACGGGGCCGGGTAGCCGGCTCGCGATCTCGGCGGTACGCAGGCCGGCAAGAGTCGTATGGAGACGCTGCGCGTTGGCTCGCGACACCGCAGCGGCGACGACGACTGGGGTTTGCGGCGGCAGGCCTTCCATGATCAGGCGTTCTGCAATCTCGGCGGACGTGCGCCCGGCCATGTAGAAGATGAGCGTCGTCTCCGGGTCGGCTAGACCTTTCCAGTCAAGATCGTCGGGCAGTTTTCCGTTGCGCGCGTGGCCGGTGACAAAGCGCACCGAGTGGGCCCGGTCGCGGTGCGTCAGAGAAACGCCAAGTTCGCAGGCCATGGCGATGCCGGAGGATATGCCAGGCACGACGGCAACTGCGATGCCCTCCTTTTCGAGGCGGTCGATCTCCTCGCCGGCGCGGCCGAAGATCATCGGATCGCCGGACTTGAGGCGGACGACGTGCTTGCCCTGCCGGGCAAGCTTGATCATCAGGTCGTTGATATCGGTCTGCTGGCAGCTTTCGCGGCCGCCGCGCTTGCCGACCAGCATGCGCTTGGCTTCACGGCGGGCGAGTTCGAGGATCTCGTCCGAGACGAGATCGTCGAACAAAATGACGTCTGCGGATTGCAGCGCGCGAACGGCCTTCAAGGTGAGGAGTTCGGGATCGCCCGGTCCCGCGCCGACCAGCGTAACCTTGCCCGTTGCAGCGTCGGTCGCATTGGCGATGTCGTCGATGAGGGCAGTCGCCGAGGAGCGATCGGCTGCGTCCGGGGCCTTGCCGAAGGCTCTGTCGGAGAAGCGCTCCCAGAAGGCACGGCGCTGGGGACCGGGCTTAAGCCGAGCACTCACGGCCGCGCGGATGTCCTTGGCGATTTCACCCCAGACGGCAAGGGCTGGCGGAAGCAGGATTTCGATACGGCGGCGGATGGCCTGTCCGAGGATCGGGGCGGCGCCGTCGGTCGAGATGGAGACGACGACCGGCGAACGGTTGACGATCGAACCGAACTGGAACTGGCAGTAGGCGGGCTTGTCGATGACGTTGACGGGAACGCCCGCGTCAACGGCGGCACAGTAGAAGGCCTGTGCCTGTTCTTCGGTATCGGCATCGGCAAGCGCGATGGCCGCCCGGCTGAAACTATCGATAGCCCAAGGCCGTTTGTGATGGGTGAGTGTGCCCGATGCCGCGCCGCGCTCGATCAGCGCGGCCATTTCCGTTTCAAGTTCTATTGCGTAGATTTCGACGTGGGCTCCAGCGGCGGCAAGCAATTCCGCCTTCCAGGCCGCTGCCGCCGTTCCGCCTGCGAGCACGGCACGCTTGCCGGCAAGATTGAAGAACACCGGCAGCTTGGCCAAGGCCCCCATGCGCGGGGGCGATTTCTCAGCCGGCTTTCGGGACGCTGTGGGCATCGATGATCCTTGAGATTTCCGAACGGCACGAGCCGCAGTTCGTTCCAGCCTTGACGCACGCACCAACCGCTTCCACGCTAACACATCCCTGCGCGGCAATGGCAGTCGCGATTTCGTTGGCGCCAACTTCGAAGCAGGCGCAGACAATGGCGCCCTTGTCGGGGACGTTGGCGCCGGGGCGTCCGGCGAGGAGACGCAGGCGGTCGCCGGGATCGATGCGTTGCCCGAGTTGGCCCATGGCCCAGGTGCGTGAAACCACGACAGGCTCGCGCGATACGTAGAGGGCCGATTCGAGGCGGCCGTCACGCAGGCGGGCAAAGCGATAATGGCCGGCGCGGGCATCGCGATAGGTCAGTATCTCGTCATTTTCCTCGTTTCCCGACGCAAACAACTGGTGCGCGAAAAGGTCCCAGTCGGGCGGGCGTGCGGAACCGGCCAGTTCGACGCGGTGGCCTGCCTTTGCGGGGGCCTTGGCGAAATAGTCGAGGCCATCTCTCAAAACCGCAGGCTCGCTCGAAATCGCGAAGCCATACCAGGCGGCTTCGAAGGGGCGGACGGCCACGGGGGTGAATTTCGATTCAGGCTGGCCCGACACCGGATCGGTTCGCGACGCAATGAGGACATCGATGCGGGCCTCGCTAGCGTATTGTCCGGTCCAGTGGATGGGTGCGAAGACATTGCCGCGGCGCTGGGCGGGCGTGATCGAGACGCGCAGGACCGCGCGGCCATGCGGGCTTCTGACTTCGCAGAGCGAAGCTGTTCCAAGTCCCGTTGCTGCGGCATCGTCGGGATGGATTTCGAGAAACGGCTCGGCGATGTGCGACATCAGCCGCTGTGTCTTGGCTGTGCGGGTCATCGTGTGCCACTGGTCGCGGATGCGGCCGGTGTTCAGCACGAAGGGGTACTTCGGCGATATCCTCGAAGCGGGAGACTGGTAGCGGGTCTCAACGAAGCGGGCGCGGCGATCCGGGGTGAAGAAACCGCCTTCGGCAAAGAATCGGGTCTCGGTGCGGCCTGCGTTCTTGGATTGCGGCCATTGAAACGGTTGAAGGCAGTCGTAAGCCTCCTCGCTGATGTCCTCGAATGCGGAGATGTCAAGGTCGCGGGTGCCGCCGTTTTCGGTGCCGGTCAAGGCGGCGTACTCGGCAAAGATTTCATGCGGGCCGGCGTAGCCGAAGGCATCCGCGTAGCCGAGGCGCTTTGCGACTTCGCAGATCTGCCACCAGTCCGGACGGGCCTCTTCGGGCAAGGCGACGAAGGCGCGCTGGCGGGAGATGCGGCGCTCGGAATTGGTGACGGTGCCGTCCTTTTCGCCCCAGGCGGCGGCCGGCAGGAGAACGTCGGCGAGTACGGTCGTGTCGGTGTGGCGGGTCACGTCGGAGACGGCGACGAAGGGGCAGGACGCGATCGCATCGCGCACGCGGTCGGCTTCCGGAAGGCTGTCGACGGGGTTGGTGGCCATGATCCACAACGCCTTGATGCGACCGTCCGCGACGGCGTCGAACAGGTCGACGGCCTTGTGGCCGGGGGCATCGGCAATGCGCGGCGAACTCCAGAACGACTGGACGATGCGGCGGTGGTCGTGGTTCGCAAGCTCCATGTGGGCGGCAAGCATGTTGGCAAGCCCGCCGACCTCGCGCCCGCCCATGGCATTGGGCTGTCCGGTGACCGAGAACGGACCCATGCCGGGTCTGCCGATGCGGCCCGTCGCGAGATGGCAGTTGATGATGGCGTTGACCTTGTCGGTTCCCGAAGTCGACTGGTTGACGCCCTGGCTGTAGACGCTGAGCGTCCGCTCGGTTGCCGCGAAAATTTCGAAGAACGCGAAGAGGTCGGATTTGTCGAGGCCGCAGATTTCGACGATGCGATCGAGGGACAGCGCGTTGCAGGACTTGATCGCATCGCCGAAGCCGCTGGTGTACTGCTCGATGTAGCCGGGGCTGATGCGTCCGGTCGCCGTGAGGTGGGAGAGCAATCCATTGAAGAGCGCGACGTCGGACCCTGGGGCTATTGCGAGATGCAGGTCGGCGATCTCGCAGGTAGCGGTGCGCCGCGGGTCGATGACGACGACCTTCGTGCCGCGCTCTTTCCTGGCGGCGACGAGACGCTGGTAGAGCACGGGATGGCACCAGGCGAGGTTGGAGCCGATGAGTACGACAAGGTCGGCGAGTTCCAGGTCCTGATAGGTTGCGGGAACAGTATCGGAGCCGAAGGCACGCTTGTGGCCGGCCACCGACGAGGCCATGCACAGGCGCGAATTGGTGTCGATGTTGGCGGTGCCGATGTAGCCCTTCATCAGCTTGTTGGCGACGTAGTAGTCTTCGGTGAGGATCTGGCCGGACACATAGAGCGCCACGCTGTCCGGGCCGTAGGTGGCGATGGTTTCGCGGAAGGCTCCGGCGACCTTGTCGAGGGCGCTCTCCCAACTGGCCGGCTCGCCCGCGATCAGCGGCGTCAGCAGGCGGTCGTCAAGCGACATGGTCTCGCCGAGCGCCGATCCCTTGGAGCAGAGCCGGCCGAAGTTTGCAGGGTGATCGGGATCGCCTTTGACTTCGGCGGTGCCGTCGGCATTGGGGCGGGCGAGAACACCGCAGCCGACGCCGCAGTAGGGGCAGGTCGTGGTGATCCATCCGTCGCCCGCCATCACGCGGCATCTTTCGAATCGGCGAGCCGTGAGGCTTCCAGCAGGATGCGCCCGGCTTCGCTGCGCACGGCGAAGGTTCTCACCTCGCCTTCGTCAGCGCCCTGCGCCAGCCCTGTTTCGAGGCTGATGACCCAGTTGTGCAGCGGGCATGTTACGGCGGCGCCATGGACGATGCCCTGGCTCAGCGGACCGCCCTTGTGCGGGCATTTGTCATCAAGCGCGAAGACGTCGTCGGTGGCGGTGCGAAACAGGGCGAGGCAGCCCATCGGGGTTTTCACCAGCCGCGCACCCTGGCGGGGAATGTCTTCCAGCGCGCCGATGTCGATCCAGACGTTGTCCATCATGGTCATTCCGCTGCCTCCATGCGGCTGAGATCGGCCATGGGTGCGAACTCGTGGGCATCCTTGCCGCCGGTTGCGCGCTCGGCCCATGGATCGGATTGGGAAAACTTCTGCGAGTAGACGAAGGCGTCGAACAATGCCTTGCGCCGCCCGTCGTCCTCGACGACCGCGGCCCTGACGGATCCCATGCCGACGCGCTTGAGCCATTTGTAGATGCGTTCGAGGTAGTGGCCCTGCTCGCGGTAGAGCTGGACCAGGGCGGCGATCATCTCGATGGCATCGTCCTCGGTCCTGACGTGGCAGAGGATCTCGGTGCCCTTGATGTCGAGGCCGGCCGCTCCGGCGAAATGGATTTCGTAGCCCGAGTCGACGCAGATGACGCCGACGTCCTTGCAGGTCGCTTCGGCGCAATTGCGCGGGCAGCCGGAGACGGCCATCTTGACCTTGGCGGGCGTCCACGAACCCCACATGAATTTTTCGATGCGCACGCCGAGACCGGTCGAATCCTGCGTGCCGAAGCGGCACCAGTCGGTGCCGACGCAGGTCTTCACCGTGCGCAGCGACTTGCCGTAGGCGTGGCCCGATACCATCCCGGCCGCGTTGAGGTCGGCCCACACGGCAGGCAGGTCCTCCTTCTTCACGCCGAGCAGGTCGATGCGCTGGCCGCCGGTGCATTTGACGGTCGGGATGGCGAACTTGTCGGCGACATCGGCGATGGCGCGCAGTTCATTGGCGCTGGTGATGCCGCCCCACATGCGCGGCACGACGGAGTAGGTGCCATCCTTCTGGATGTTGGCGTGGACGCGCTCGTTGATGAAGCGCGACTGGCTGTCGTCGACGTATTCTCCGGGCCAGGTCGAGAGCAGGTAGTAGTTGAGCGCCGGGCGGCATTTGGCGCAGCCGCTGGAACTCTTCCATTCGAGTTCCTGCATGAGGTCGGGGATGGTCTTGATGTTCTTGGCAATGATGAGGCGGCGGACATCGGCATGACCAAGGTCGGTGCAGCCACACATCGGCTTGACGGCGGCTGGGTCGTAGGCATCGCCGAGACTGAGGGCGAGAAGCTGCTCGACAAGGCCGGTACAGGTGCCGCACGAGGCGGACGCCTTGGTGTGCGCGCGCACGTCATCGACGGACGTCAGGCCCTTTTCGGCGATCGCCGAGACGATACGGCCCTTGCAGACGCCGTTGCAGCCGCAGATTTCCGCTTCATCCGGCAAGGCTGCAACGGCCGCCGTAGGGTCCAGTTGGCCGCCTCCGGCATAGGCTGGACCGAAGATCAGGCTATCGCGCATTTCGGCGATGTCGGCTGCGTCCTTGATCATCTGGAAGAACCAGCCGGAATCGGAGGTGTCGCCGAACATGACGGCGCCGATGATCCTGTCGTCCTTCAATACGAGCCTGCGGTAGACGCCACGGGTGGCGTCCCGAAGCACGATCTCCTCGCGGTCGTCGCCATCGGCGAAATCGCCGGCGGAAAAGAGATCGACACCGGTGACCTTCAGTCTTGTGGCGAGCGCCTTGTCGACGAAGCCGTTGCCCGGCTTGCCGGCAAGTTCCTGGGCGATGATGGTCGCCTGCTCGTAGAGGGGCGCGACGAGACCGTAGACGTTGCCCTCGAACTCGACGCACTCGCCGACGGCATAGATGTCCGGGTCGGAGGTCAGCAGGCGGTCGGTGACCTGGATGCCGCGTCCCGTTTTGAGACCGGCATCGCTGGCGAGTGCCGTATTCGGCCGGATGCCGACGGCCATGACGACGATGTCGGCCTTGATTTCGTTGCCGTCATCGAGAGCGACGGCGCGGACACGCGGCGGGCCGAGGCTCGGGTGGGTCGATTTGATTTCCCTGGTGCTGGCGCTGGTGAGTACCTTGATGCCGCGGGATTCGAGTTCACGTTTCAGGAGCTGGCCAGCGGCGGCGTCGAGCTGTCGCTCCATCAACGTCGGCATCAGATGAACGACGGTGACGTCCATGCCGCGCGACTTCAGGCCGGCGGCCGCTTCGAGGCCGAGAAGACCGCCGCCGATGACAACGGCGTGGCCGCCCTGCTCGGCGGCAATCAGCATGGCGTTGACGTCGTCGAGGTCGCGATAGGTGAGGACGCCGGCGAGGTCCTTTCCCGGAACCGGGATGATGAAGGGCACCGAGCCGGTCGCGATCAGCAGCTTGTCGTAGGCGGCGCGGGTGCCGTCCTCGGCGGTGACGATCTTGGCTGCGCGGCCGATCTCGGTGACTTTCTTCCCCTTGTGCAGGGTGAGGCCGTTTTCCTCGTACCAGGCATCGCCGTGGATGACGATTTCCTCGTATTGCTTCTCGCCCGACAGCACCGGCGACAAGAGGATGCGGTCATAGTTGGTGCGCGGCTCGGCGTTGAAGATCGTTACATCAAAGGCGCCGGGAGCCAGTTCGAACAATCGCTCAAGGGCGCGGCCCGGGGCCATGCCGTTGCCGACGACGACAAGTTTCTGTTTCATGATCCGCCTCCGTTTCAGGCCGCCTCGTTCTTCGAAGCCGCTTTGCGCTTGGACTTGATGGCTTCGAGTACTTGCGCGTCGGGATTGGCGCCGCCCTCGTAGGCTTCTAGGAAGTCGAGGAGTTCCTGGCGGTAGGCGTAGTAGTCGGGGTGTTCGAGAAGCGCCCTGCGGGTGCGCGGGCGCGGCAGGTCGACTTCCATGATGTTGCCGATGCGGGCGTTCGGCCCGTTGGTCATCATCACGCAGCGGTCGGCGAGAAGGATCGCCTCGTCGACATCGTGGGTGACGCAGATGGCGGTGACCTTGGTGCGGCTCCAGACTTCCATCAGAACTTCCTGCAGCTCCCAACGGGTCAGGCTGTCGAGCATGCCGAAGGGTTCATCGAGGAGGAGGAGCTTGGGGGACAGGGCGAAGGCGCGGGCGATGCCGACGCGCTGCTTCATGCCGTTCGAAAGATCGCTGGCGAGCTTGTCCATCGCATCGGCGAGGCCGACCCGTTCGAGATAGTAGGAGACGACGTCGTCGCGCTCGGCGCGGCTGGCGTTGGGATAGACGCGGTCGACGCCGAGCATCACGTTGTCGCGGGCCGACAGCCAAGGGAACAGCGATGGCGCCTGGAAAACGACGGCGCGGTCGGGACCCGCGGTCGTCACCTCCTTGCCGTCGAGGACGACACCGCCGGAGGAGATGTCGTTGAGGCCGGCGGTCATCGACAGAACGGTCGACTTACCGCAGCCGGAGTGGCCGATAAGCGTGACGAACTCACCCTTGCGCATGATCATGTCGAAGCCGTCGACGACCTTCAGCGGTCCCTTCGGCGTCGGGTAGACCTTGTCCAGCTGGAAAAACTCGAGGTAGCGATGCTCGCGCGGCGAATTGGCAGCTTGCGCGTAGGCCTTGGGCAGACTGGGCTTGCGGCTGGCGCCGATGTCGATGGGGACGACGTTCGGCAGGACGGTCCTTTCGGATGCCTCGGCGGCGCGTTGGGCGCCCATATCGATGAGGTAGCTGGTGACTTCCTGGCGCAGCTTCTGGAACACCGGATCGGAACTCAGCGTGGTGTGGTCGCGCGGGCGGGCGATGTCGACCTTGAATTCCTGTCCGAGAGTGGCACCAGGGCCGACGGTGAGGGGGATGATGCGGTCGGCGAGAAGGATTGCCTCGTCGACATCGTTGGTGATGAGGACGACGGTCCGCTTGTCCTGCTCCCATATCTTTTCGATTTCGTCCTGCAGCTTCGACCGCGTCAGCGCATCGAGGGCAGACAGGGGTTCGTCGAGGAGGAGGATCTGAGGGCTCATGGCGAGTGCGCGGGCGACCGCCACGCGCTGGCGCATGCCGCCCGACAGCTCGGCGGGGCGGCGGTCGGCGGCATGGCCGAGGCCGACCATGTCGATGTAGCGGTTGGTGCGCGCCTTGCGCTCGGCTTTCGGTTCCTTGCTGAAGACCTGGTCGACCGCCAGAGCGATATTGTCGAACACGGTCAGCCACGGCATCAGCGAGTAGGACTGGAATACCACGCCGCGATCGGGTCCGGGTCCCTTGATCGGCTGGCCCTTGAGCAGCACTTCGCCCGCGTCCGGGGAGGCCAACCCCGCGATCGTCGAGATCAGCGTCGTCTTGCCGGAGCCGGAGAACCCCAGGATGGCGACGAACTCCCCCTCTTCGACCGCGAGGTTGATATCTTTCAGGACCTCGGTGCGGGCGCTGCCCTCACCGTAGGATTTCGAGACGCCCTTCAGTTCGAGAAATGCCATTGCGTTGTCGCTCCTCGGATCAGCGCTTGTCGGAATAGGTGAAGGCGACCTGCAGGGCGTAAATCAGCCGGTCGAGAAGGAAGCCGATGATGCCGATGGTCAGCACCGCGACCATGATCTTGGCGAGCGAACTCGACGAGCCGTTCTGGAATTCGTCCCAGACGAACTTTCCAAGGCCCGGGTTCTGCGCCAGCATTTCGGCGGCGATCAGCACCATCCAGCCGACGCCCAGCGACAGGCGCATGCCGGTGAAGATCAACGGCAGGGAGGAGGGCAGCACGAGTTTGGTGATGGTGCGCGAGGTCGGCAGCTGGAGGACGCGACCGACGTTGAGGAGATCCTTGTCGATCGACGCCACGCCGAGGGCGGTGTTGATGAGCGTCGGCCACAGCGAGCACAGAGTCACCGTGATGGCCGAAATCAGCATCGACTTCGGCATCCATTCGTAGGGTGTCGCGTAGGTCGCCGAAACGATCATCGTGACGATCGGCAGCCAGGCGAGCGGGGAGACCGGCTTGAAGATCTGGATCAGAGGATTGAGAGCGCCGTTCACAGTCGGCGACAGCCCCGACATGATGCCGAGGGGAATCGCGATTGCGACGCCGACGAAGAAGCCGATGCCAACCGTCAGCAAGCTAGTCAGGATCTGGTCGAAGAAGGTCGGTGCGCCCGTGTAGCTGCGGGTCTTGACCAGGTCTTCCTTGCCGGCGGCGATGAGCTCGTCGTTGCGGCTATCCTGGCGCTCGTAGAAGGCCGCCTGGCGGGTACGCTCGGCGACATGGTCGTCGTAGAGGTTGCCGGCCTGTTCGAGAACCTGGGCGGGGCCGGGGATGGCGCCGAGCGAGGTCTTGACCTGTGGTGCATAGTAGGCCCAAGCGGCCACGAACAAGGTGATGCCGATGAGCGGCACGAACAGCTTCTGCCAGAGTTCGCGCAGGTTTTCCCTGGGGTTGTCGCCGAGGGCAAGCTTCACCAGCGGCACGATGAACCCGAGGCCGAAGACTCCGAGCATTCCAGCCGAACTATTGAGTTTCTGGTAGAATTTTTCGAGGCGCTTCCTGCGCGCTTCTTCGTCGGTCGTCTCGATGTAGTCGGTTACGGCAGCCATGGTGCTCTCCGGTTCGTCTCGGCTGGTCGGTGAGGGGAAAGGGCGGCGAGCCGCCGTTTCGCGAGATGTGCGCGCGACTTGCGCGGACCGATTGGAAATCAGTTGCTGACGATGGACGTGCCTTCGACCTTTTCCTTGCCCTTGAGGCCGATCTTCAGGCTGTCGAGGTAGGCATTGGGCTTTTTGCCGTCGTAGGGGATCTGGTCGATGAAATCGGAAGCAGGAACCGGCGGACGGAAACCGTCAGTGCCGAAGGGGAAGTCGGCCTTGTCGACCTTCCCATCCGCGATCAGCAACTCGGCAGCCGCCATGTAGATGTCCGGGCGATAGACGGATTTCGCCGTCTCCAGGTACCACTCGTCGGATTTGCCTTCGGCGATCTGGCCCCAGCGGCGCATCTGGGTGAGGTACCAGATGGCATCCGAGTAATAGGGGTAGGTTGCGAAGTAGCGATAGAAGACGTTGAAGTCGGGCACGTCGCGCTTATCGCCCTTCTCGTATTCGAAGGTGCCGGTCATCGAGTTGGCGATGACCTTTTCATCGGCGCCGACATACTCGGGCCGCGAGAGAATCTTCACGGCTTCGATGCGGTTGGCGTTGCTGTTCTCGTCAAGCCACTTGGCGGCGCGGATCAGCGCTTTCGTCAGCGCCAGCGTGGTTTTGGGATATTTCTCGGCGAACTCCTTGGTGATGCCGAACACCTTTTCGGGATTGTTCTTCCAGATCTCGTAGTCGGTGATGACGGGAACGCCGATCGCCTTGAAGACGGCGGCCTGGTTCCAGGGTTCGCCAACGCAGTATCCATTGATGGTGCCGGCTTCGAGCGTCGCGGGCATCTGCGGCGGCGGCGTTACCGAGAGGAGCGCCTTGGCCTGGATTGTGCCGGAAGTGTCGGTTGGCGAATAATAGCCAGGGTGAATGCCGCCCGAGGCCAGCCAGTAGCGCAGTTCGTAATTGTGGGTGGAGACGGGAAACACCATGCCCATCTTGAAGGATTTGCCCTCGTCGGCGAACTTCTCGATCACCGGCTTCAAGGTCTCGGCCTTGATCGGGTGAACGGGCTTTCCATCAGGGCCTTTGGGAATGTGCGGCTTCATCAGTTCCCAGACCTCGTTCGAGACGGTGATGCCGTTGCCGTTGAGGTCCATCGAGAAGGGCGTGATTATGTGGGCCTTGGTGCCGAAGCCGATGGTTGCGGCAAGCGGCTGGCCGGCCAGCATGTGGGCGCCGTCGAGTTCGCCGGTGATGACGCGGTCGAGCAGCACCTTCCAGTTCGCCTGCGCTTCAAGCGTGACGAACAACCCTTCGTCCTCGAAGTAGCCTTTCTCCTTGGCGACCGCGAGCGGAGCCATGTCGGTGAGTTTGATGAAGCCGAACTTGAGTTCGTCCTTTTCGACGGCAAGTATTTCGGCCTTCGCGCTGCTGACGGCGAGCGCAGCCAGAACCGCCATCGCGCTGGTCGCAGCGATGAGTAGCCGCCGCATCGGATCGGCATAATCGCCTAGAGCGCGTTCACTTTTCATGGATTCGCCGCGCTCTAAGTCATTGTTTTGTCGCATGTTCGAACCGCAAAACCGCGTACACTTTTGCTGAACATGCTCTAGAGTTCCGCTTTTCATTCGTTTCTCCTGCCGTTGTGTTTGCCGCATCGAGCGGAACCGGACTGATCGAGGCCAAAAAACAAAAAACGCCGCGCGCAAATCGGAAGACGCAACTCGTCTTCCTCCCTTGCGGCGGCGTTGCCGGGGCCCGCGAACGGGCGATGTGTTTTTGGGGACCTTCGTTGGCCTCAAGGCGTTGTATCGCAGGAACCGTGCCAAACGTTCGCTAGTGCAGCATCTCGTTTGTTTTCAGTGCCATAGGTTGTGAAAATGAATTCCATGAGGTGCTGCGGATCGGCTTCTGACGCCTAAAAATCAGCCGGTCGGCCTGCGAATTGTGCACTGCAACCGGTCAGCTTCCTGGGTTGCGCGCCGTTGCGATGGCCGTCACGACCGGCCCTTGGAGAAGCCGGCCAGATAGGCGGAAAGCTGGTCGGGATCGAAGATCTTGCCGTCAAAAAAAGTATCCGGCCCAAGACGCAGATGGCCGCTCGTCGATCCAACCGGCGTCGGGCCTTGCAAGGCGCCCTCGACCTTCGCGTTGGCGGAGGGGATGGCGATGCCGAGCGGCTTCAACGCGGAGCGGTAGATATCGGGCCGGTAGGTCTTGCGGGCGGCGAACTCTGCCGCCTCGCCGGGCAGGGCCTGTCCCCACCGAACCATCTGGCTGTAGAACCACAGGGCCTGACTGGCCCACGGGAAGGTTGCCGCGTTGGTCGCGAAGCTGAGGAAGCCTTCGATGGGATGCAGCGTGCCGTCGCCGGCTTTCAGGCGGCGGGCAAGACACGGGCGGATCAGCTCGATGCTTTGTGCGACGTAGCAGGTTTTGGCGAGGAGACGCGCGAGGTCATCCTGGTTTTCGGACTGATCGCACCACTCGGCTGCGCGGTAGACCGCGCGCACCACGGCTTCGAGACAGTCGGGGTTCTGCTCGGCCCAGGCACTGCGGACGCCCAGCACCTTCTCGGGACTGTTGCGCCAGATATGTGCGTTGGTCGTCAGGATTACCCCCGCACCGTCATTGGCGGCGACGGTTCCCCAAGGCTCGCCGGCGCAGAAGCCGTCGATGTGACCGCTGGCAAGTGCTGCCGGCATCAGAGATGGAGGGACGACGACAAGATCAACGTCGCGTCCGGGCATGATGCCGCGCGAGGCAAGCCAGTAGGCCAGTTCATAATGGTGCGCGGAATGGGGGTGAACGATGCCGAGCTGCAACTGCGGCAGGCAGTCGGAGCGGCGTTGAAGGACTTTTGCCAGCGCGTCGATTGAGGCCGTGGCATCGAAATCGTTGGACTGCATATGCTCGGAAAGTTTGTCCCAGAGGGCCATCGAGACGGTGATCGAATTGGCACC
>Ga0180009_10005052_pt1 | contig 14288 bp, 13 predicted proteins | sample OS_PC_MetaG_FD_123537 | JGI IMG/M metagenome (GOLD analysis project Ga0180009, IMG submission 123537) | Groundwater microbial communities from the Aspo Hard Rock Laboratory (HRL) deep subsurface site, Sweden - OS_PC_MetaG | ecosystem: Environmental > Aquatic > Deep subsurface > Groundwater...
GAGCACATGGACACCGGGCTGGGGCTCAAGGACGCCGACCCCCGGCGGGCGGCCCAATTGGCCGCCGGGCTGGTGGACACCCTGCGCCAGGGCATGGGGACCCGCTGATGGGATTGTGGCTGGCGACCATAGCCATGCCCCCCGAGGCCAGGCTGCTCACCGCCCGCTTGAGCCCAGCCGCCGATTTGGGCCGGCGGCGGACTTGGCGCGGTTCCCTGGCCGGGCATGAACTGCTCTTGGTGCTCACCGGCATCGGGGCGGTGAACGCGGCCCAGGCAACCACCGCCGCCCTGGAGGCCGAGCCCGCCATCGAGGCGGTGTTCAACCTGGGCTGCGCCGGAGCCTACGCCCATAGCGGCCTGCCTATGGGTGGGGCCGCCCTGGCCACCGAGGTGGTGCTGGCCGACATGGGTGTCCAAACCGAGGCGCGCCTGCAAGGCCTGGACGAGGTGGACATAGCCCTGGCCGGGCGTAAATCCGGCGAGCCGGTCTACAACCGCATCGCCTGCGACCCGGGCCTGAACGAACTCATTATCCGGGCCAACCCCGGATTGGCGCGGGGGGCCTTTGCCACCGTGGGGCGCATCAGCGGCGACCCCCGGACCGCCGAGGCTTCGGCCCGGCGCTGGGGAGTCATCATGGAGGAGATGGAGGGCGCGGCGGTGGGCCTGGTGGCCCGCTGGTACGCCAAGCCTTTCGCGGCCATCCGGGGGGTGAGCAACCCCGCTGGCCTGCGGGAGCTGGATGTGGCCGCCGGGGCCGAGGCGGCCGAGCGCGTCCTTTTGACCTTGGAGCAAGCCTCGTGAGCGTCAGGGAGATCGGCTTCGGCTTTTCGCCGTGCCCCAACGACACCTTCGCCTTTTACGCGGCCACCCATGGCCTGGTGGACACCGGGGGGTGGCGGCTGCGGCCGGAGATGGCCGACGTGGAAGAGTTGAACCGCCGGGCCCTGGCCGGTGAGTTGGAGCTGACCAAGCTCAGTTTTCCCGCCCTGGGCCGCTGTTTGGACCGCTACGGCCTGCTGAGAGCCGGGGCCGCCCTGGGCAGGGGTTGCGGCCCCCTGGTGGTGTGCCGCCCGGGTTTCGACCTGGAGCGCCTTGACTCGGTAACCGTGGCCGTGCCCGGATTCAACACCACCGCCTTTTTGCTGCTCAGTCTTTATCTGGGCCAGGCGCCCCAGGCCCGGGCCATGGTCTTCGATCAGATCATGCCCGCCGTGGCCCGGGGCGAGTTCGAGGCGGGTTTGATTATTCACGAGGGGCGCTTCACCTACGGCGGCCACGGCTTGGCCGCGCCAGTGGATTTGGGGGCCTGGTGGGAGCAGACCAGCGGCCTGCCCATTCCCCTGGGGTGCATAGCCGCCCGCCGTGACCTTGGGCCCGAGGCCGCCCACCGGCTGGAAGAAATTTTGGCGGCCAGCGTGGCCCATGCCCAGGCCCACACCCTGGCCTCGCAAGAGTTCGTGCTGGCCCACGCCCAAGAGCTTGAGCCCCAGGTGGTGGCCAGCCACATCGGGCTGTACGTGAATGACTTCAGCCGCGATCTGGGCTCCCAGGGGCTGGCCGCGGTGGAGGAGCTTCTGGCCCGGGGGCGTGGGGTGGGCCTGTTGCCCAGCGCTCCCAATGCCCTGTTGGCGGGGCAGGAAATTTTTTTGACCCCATAGTGCGCGATGCGATAAATTTACCCCGACCCCTTGTGAGTTAACGACGGCATTTTTGTCTGGATGGTAAAAAGGTGGAACCCGAGCCGCGACGAGGTTTTCTCCAGCGAATTAGGCAGGCCCTGGGCGTAAAACCCGCCAACACCTCCGAGGAGCTGGAGCGCGAGATTCACGGGCTGGTTGACCAAGGCGAGGCCAAGGGGCTTATAACCGCCAACGAAGGGCGCATGATCGAGGCGGTGCTGGACTTGGACGAAACCACCACCGGCCAGATCATGGTGCCGCGCACCGAGATGGCCACTGTGCCGGGCACGGCCAGCCTGGAAGAGGTGGTGCGGTTAATCGTGGACTCTGGTCACTCGCGCCTGCCCATCACCGGCGAAGACCTGGACCACATCATCGGGGTGGTCCACGCCAAGGACCTGCTGCCCCATTGGGGAAGGGTCGGCCAAGAGGTCGGCCTGGCCAAGATAAGCCGCCCGCCCTTTTTCGTGCCCCAGTCCAAACCGGTGGATCAACTGTTCAGCGACTTCAAGCGCAAACGGGTGCATCTGGCCATCGTGGTGGACGAATATGGCGGCACCGCCGGCATCGTGACCATCGAGGACGTGCTGGAAGAGATCGTGGGCGAGATCATCGACGAATACGACCAGGACGAGTCCCAGATAATGGAGCAGGCCGACGGGTCGTTGTTGGTGGATGGCCGCCTGGAGGTGGAGAAGCTGGCCGAGCACCTGGGCATGGACCTACCCGAGGAACTGCCCGAAGGGCGCTTCGAAACGGTGGGCGGCTTTGTCACCACCCTGCTGGGGCGCGTCCCCCGCACCCAGGAAGAGGTTGCCTACGGCCCGTTGCGCATGGTGGTGGTCGGGGCCGACGAGCGTCGCGTCACCCAGGTGCAGGTCCACCACGCTTCCCACCCCGCCGCGCCCACCCACGGAGACTGAACCCTAGTGGCCATCTTTGCCCGCTGGCGCCCCGGATGGAGCGCCGCCCTGACCGCCGTGTTGGCGGGGCTGGCCCTGGCCGCGGCCTTTCCGCCCTTGGACCTATGGCCCTTGTCCCTGGTGGGGGTGGCCCCTTTCATCATGCTGGCTCGCCGCCTGAGCCCCCGCCGCGCCCTGATCGCCGGTTGGCTGGGCGGCTTGGCCCTGTTCACCGGGCTCATGTATTGGATCCTGGTGGTCATGACCATCTACGGCGGCCTGAACTGGGTTCTGGCCGGGCTGGTCCTGTTTTTATTCGCATGGTATCTGGGCTCATACCTGGGCATTTTTTGCTGGCTGGTCAGCCTGGGGAGCCGGGGGGGGATCAGCCCCCTGTTGATTGCTCCCCTGGCCTGGGCCGGGCTGGAGTGGGTGCGCTCATTCGCCTTCACCGGGGTGCCCTGGCTGCCCTTGGCCATGGGCCTGGACGGTAGCCTGCCCCTGATGCAGAGCGCCGAGCTGTGGAGCACCAGCGGCCTTTCGCTGCTGCTGGTGCTGGTGAACGCCTTGGTGGCCGAGGCGGTGCGCACCCCCTACCGCGCGGCTCCCTGGTGGCGGCGGGGGGCGGCCCTGGTCTTGGGCGTGGCGTTGGTGGCCGGCGGCTGGTGGTGGGGAGCGGGCCGCCTGGAGCAGGTGGAGGCCGCCGCCAAGGATGCGCCCAACATGGCGGTGAGCGTGGTGCAAGGCGATGTTTCCCTGCCCATGCTGTGGCAAAAGGCCCTGCGCCCGGTGGTGGTGGAGCGCCACGTAAAGGCCACCCGCCGCGAGGCGGCCAAAGTGCCCCAGCGGCCCTGGCTGGTGGTCTGGCCCGAATCGGCCGCGCCCTTTTATTTCATGCGCGACGCCCGGCCCAGCCTGCCGGTGTTGAACCTGGCCCGTGAGCTTGACGCCTACATCATGCTGGGCTCGCTGGGGGCGGTGGAGCGCGAAGGCAGGCTCAAGGTGACCAACCGGTCGTGGATGGTGGGCCCCGACGGCACGGCCGCCGGTTTTTATGACAAGGTGCATCTGGTGCCCTTTGGCGAGTACGTGCCCTGGAGCCAGCTATTGTTTTTCGTGCGGGCCGTGGCCCAGATCGGCGTGGACTTCGCCGTGGGGCAACAGGGCAAGGCGCTCCACGCCGGATCGGTGGCGGTGGGGCCCCTGATCTGCTATGAGTCGATCTTTCCCGAACTGGCTCGGGACATGCGCCGGGCCGGGGCCAGGCTGTTGGTGAACCAGACCAACGACGCCTGGTTCGGGCGCACCAGCGCGCCCTATCAGCATATGGCCCACTTGCGTTTCAGAGCGGTGGAGAACCGCCTGGCCTGCGCCCGGGCGGCCAATACCGGCATCTCCGGTTTTGTGATGCCCAGCGGCCGGGTGGTGCAGGCCACCGGGCTTTTCAAGCCGGCGGTGGCCAGCGCCCGGCTGCCGCTGATGAACCAAGACACTTTTTACCTGCGCCACGGCGAAATAGTAGGTCCGACCGCCTTGGGGGCGGTTTTGCTCCTGCTGCTCTGGGCCCTGTGGCGCACGGAAAAACGAGAGGCATAGCCATGTACGAGGAGATCAAGGAAAAACTGGACGAATTGACTGAACGCCTCAACCTGCTTCGGGAGTATCTTTGACCCTGCCGGCAAGCAGGCCCGCCTGGCCGAGTTGGACAAGCTCATGGCCAGGGAAGGGTTTTGGGACGATCAGGACGCGGCCAAGGAGGTGATGCAGGAGCGCTCCGGCTTGGCCGACGGCTTGGAGTCCCTGGCCACGCTAAGTCAACAGGCCGAGGACGCCGGGGTGCTCTTGGAGTTGAGCCAGGAAGAGCAGGACAAGGCCACGGCCAAGGAGGTGGCCCAAAGCCTGGAGGCGTTGGAAAACGGAGTGGCCGGCTTGGAGGCCAAGCGCCTGCTGGGCGAGCCCGACGACCACCGTTCGGCCATCCTGGCGGTCAACGCCGGGGCGGGGGGCACCGATGCTCAGGACTGGGCCGAGATGCTCCTGAGGCTCTACACCCGCTTCGCCGAGCGCCACGGCTTTGAGGTCAAGATAATTGACTTGCAGGAGGGCGACGAGGCGGGTATCAAAAGCGCCACCCTGGAGGTGAACGGCCACCAGGCCTATGGCTTGTTGAAGGGAGAAGGCGGCATCCACCGCCTGGTGCGCATCAGCCCCTTTGACGCCTCCCACCGCCGGCACACCGCCTTCGCCTCCTTGTCGGTATCGCCCCAAGTGGATGAGGACATCGAGATAGAGATAAACGAGAACGACCTGCGCATCGACACCTACCGCGCCTCCGGGGCCGGCGGTCAGCACGTTAACAAAACCTCTTCGGCGGTGCGCATAACCCACTTGCCCACCGGGGTGGTGGTGCAGTGCCAGAACGAAAAGAGCCAGCACCGCAACCGCGATCTGGCCATGAAGGTGCTCCGGGCCCGGCTCTATGAGTTGGAGTTGGCCAAGCGCCAAGCCGAGAAGCAACAGACCTATGACAACCAACAGGAGATATCCTGGGGCAGCCAGATACGCTCCTATGTGCTGGCCCCTTACCGCCTGGTGAAGGACCACCGCACCGGGGTGGAAATGGGCAACGTGGACGCGGTGTTGGATGGCGACCTGGACAGCTTCGTGCAGGGATACCTGCTCTGGCGCTCCCAGTAACCGGCGAGTAACCGGCCGGCGACTTCGCGCCGCTCCCCTGGAGCGGCGCTTTGTTTTGCATTGGAAGGCCCGCTAGCTCTCGGCCCGCTTGAGTTGCTTGGCGTAGCGTACGATGCCATCGGCGATGCCCTGGGCCACCGCCTCGCGGTAGGCCTTGTTGCCCAGCCGGCGGTGCTCCTGGGGGTTGGTGATGAAGCCGACCTCCACCAGCACCGCGGGCATGCGCGCGCCGATGAGCACGTAGAAGGGGGCTTGTTTGACTTCCAGGTCGTTGACCTTGGCCTTATGTCCCGCCTGTTTGAGCAACTCGCCGTGAACCGCGCGGGCAAGGTGGTTGGACTCGTTGATCTTGGAGTTGAGCATCAGGTCGTTGAGGATCACCTGGAGGTCGCTGATGGAACGGGTGGTGGTGGCGTTTTCCCGGGCGGCCACCCGCATGGACTCCTCGTCCGAGGCCAGGTTAAGGAAGTAGGTCTCGATGCCGTTGAGCCTGTGGCTGGCTGCGGCGTTGGCGTGGATGGACACGAAAATATCGGCGTCCTTGGTGTTGGCGAAGGCGGTGCGTTCCTCCAGGTCGAGGTAGGTGTCCCCCTGGCGGGTGAGCAGCACCTCCGCCCCCAACATTTTGCGCAGTTTGGCCGCCACCCGCTGGGCTATGTCCATCACCAGGGTCTTTTCCTGCATGCCCTTCCACTGGGCCCCTGGGTCCTTGCCGCCGTGGCCGGGATCTATCACCACGCGTTTCACCCCCAGGCCCAGGGCAGCGGCCAGGCTCAGATCGGGCGGCTGTTTGCTGGCCTTGCCCCGTGGAACCCGGCGCTCCCGCTGGGCTTGGCTGGCTTGGGCCTTGGCCCGGGGCTGCTGGCCAAAGCAGTCGATCACCACCCTGAAGGGGTCGTTCAGGGTGAAGACCTTGTAGCTGGCCAGGCGCTTGATATCCAGGACCATGCGCACCGTGTCCGGGGTGTATTGCCCGGCCCGGGCCGCTTGCAGCAGGCCGTCGCCGATGGGCACCTTGGCATCGAAGCCCTGGGGCAGGCTGGCTCCCTTTAGGTCCAAATACAGGCGGCGGGGCTTGTCGTGGTCCGGGTCCTTTTTGAGAAGTGCGCTGTTGTAGGGCACCGGCCGCTCCAGGCCGATGACCACCCGGGTGTAGGTGGGGGTGGACCAGTGCCTCAGGCCCTTCACCTTGGCCAGGGCGCCGGCCGGGCGTTTGCCGGTGGCGGCCGGGGGAGAGGCCTTGGCCGGGGGCTGGCTATTGGCCTGGTCCCGCTGGCCGCTGGCCAGTTGTTCCTCCAAGGCGTCCAGGCGCTTCTTGGCCCGGGGGGCCATGTCGCCCCGGGGGTAGTTCACCGTGACCCGCAAATATTCCAGGTAGGCCTGCTTGGGGTCCTTGGCCTCTTCGTAGAGCCCGGCCAGCATGACCTGGCCGTCATCGGCCAGGCGGGAGTCGGGGAAGCGGTTCACCAGGCGCTTGAACAGGTCCACGGCTTGGTGAAAGTCGTCGTCGCGCTTGAAGCGGCGCCAGGCCTGGCCGTGGATGCGGCCCATCCACAGCAGGGCGCCCGGGGCGTAGGTCCCCCTGGGGTTGGCGGTGTAGACCCGGGCGAAGCGGTCGGCCAGGCTCTGCCAGTTCTGGTAGACCTCCTGGGCCTTGGGATGCTCCAGCAGCCAATGGTAGTCGGCCCTGGCCTGGTCGTAGATGGCCTTGTCGTCCTGGGCCAGGGCCGGGGAGGCCCCGGCCAGGCCGGCCAAAAGGGCCAGGCCCAGCAGCAGCATGAGCGCCCTAGCCCAGCTCACCTTGCCACTCATTGAGAAGGTTCAGGGCCTCCAGGGGGGTCAGGCGGGACAGGTCCAGTTTGGCCAGAGACTGGAGCACGGGGTGTCCGTCGCCGCCGAACAGGGCCAACTGGCCGCCAGCAGAAGGCGGGACGGGCGGGGCCGGCTCCTGGCGCGAACCCTGCTCCAGGCGTTCCAGGATCTGGCGCGCCCGGGCCAAAACCGGCTCGGGCAGACCGGCCAGACGGGCCACGGCCAGGCCATAGGAGCGGCTCACTCCGCCGGGGGCCAGGCGGCGCAAAAAGACGATGGAGCCTTGATATTCCTTGACCGCCACGTTGAAGTTCTTGGCCCGGGGGTGGGTGGCGGCCAGCTCGGTAAGCTCGTGGTAGTGGGTGGCGAACAGGGTCTTGACCCCCACCCCGTCCAAATCGTGCAGGTGCTCGGCCACGGCCCAGGCCAGGGACAGGCCGTCAAAGGTGGAGGTGCCCCGGCCCACCTCGTCCAGGATCACCAGGGAGCGGGGGGTGGCCTGGGCCAGGATCTGGCTGGTTTCGGTCATCTCCACCATGAAGGTGGAACGCCCCCCGGCCAGGTCGTCCATGGCCCCCACCCGGGTGAAGATGCGGTCCAGCAGGGGCAGGCGGGCAGCCTCGGCGGGCACGAAGGAGCCGGCCTGGGCCAGCAGGCAGATCAGGGCCACCTGGCGCAGGATGGTGGACTTGCCGGCCATGTTGGGGCCGGTGATGATGAGCACCTGCTGCCCTTGGTCGTCCAGGCGCACGTCGTTGGGCACGAACTCGCCCTCTTTTAGCATCTGCTCCACCACCGGGTGGCGGCCGGCGGTTATGACCAGCTCCCCGGCGGGGATCATGCGGGGGCGGGTGTAGTCGCGGCTTTGGGCCAGGCGGGCCAGGCCGGCCAAGACGTCCACCTCGGCCACCGCCCGGGAGGCGGCCACCAGGCGGGGGCCCTCGGCGGCCACGGCCAGGCGTAGCTCTTCGAACAGCGCCCGCTCCATTTCCAGGGCCTTTTCCTCGGCCCCCAGCACGGCGGCTTCCTTTTCCTTCAACTCCGGGGTGATGAAGCGCTCGGCGTTGGCCAGGGTCTGCTTGCGCAAGAAGCTATCGGGCACTTTGTCCTGGTGGGCCCTGGTCACTTCGATGTAGTAGCCGAAGACCTTGTTGAAACCCACCTTGAGCGAACCGATGCCCGTGGCCGCGCGCAAGTCGGCCTGCAAGCTGGCGATCCAGTCCTTGCCCGCGCCCTTGAGCTTGCGCTGCTCATCCAACTCCGGGCTCACCCCGGCGGCGATGACTCCGCCCTCGGCCAGGCTGCCCGGCGGGCTGGGGGTGAGGGATTCATACAGCCGCTGGGCCAAGCCGCCCAAGCCGGACATCTGCTCCAAACGCGAGGCCACCAAGACGGACTGCAATGGCTCCAGCATTACCCGCAGCCCGGGCAGGGCCAACAGGGCGTCGCGCAGGGCGGCCAAATCCCGGGGCGTGGCCTGGCCCAGGCTGGCTCGGCCCGCCAGGCGGGGCAGGTCGGGCAGCTCGTCCAGGGCCGAGCGCAGGCCGTCCAGCAGCAGGGGGTCGCTCACCAACTCCTCCACGGCCTGGTGGCGGGCCTCGATGGCCTCCAGGGAGCGCAGGGGGAAGGCCAGCCATTGTTTGAGCAGGCGGCCGCCCATGGGGGTGGCGGTATGGTCCACCGCGTGCAGCAGGGAGCCCTTGCGCCCCCCGGCGGCGATGGAGCGGAACAGCTCAAGGTTGCGCTGGGCCGCCGCGTCCAGCACCAGGTGGCTTGCCACCCGGTACAGGCTCAAGGGCTCGATGTGTTCGGGGCTGGTGCGCTGGGTGGCCAGCACCGCCGACCAGGCCAGGGCCGCGGCCACCAGGGCCGGTTCGCAGGCCTCGGCGTCCCCTTCGTCCGGCAGACGGCGTTCCAGCAGCTGCCGGGCCTGGGCCGGGGTGGGGGGGCGTCCGGTTTGCAGGCTGCGGGGCAGGGACGCGCCCATTGCGCCTAGATCGCCCAGGCCGGGATGGGCAGCCTGGCTCTCGGCCAGGACCAACTCAGCCGGCTCCAAGCGGGCCAGCTCGTCGGCCAGGGCCGGTCCCGGCAGCAGGGTGGTGGCCAGAAATTCGCCGCTGGCCAGGTCCAGGCAGGCCAGTCCCAGGCTCTCGCGGGCGAAATAGAGCGCGGCCAGGTAGCGGTGGTCCCGGGGGGGCAGATGGTTGGGGTCGGTGAACATCCCCGGGCTCACCACCCGGGTGATCTCCCTTTTGACCAAACCCTTGGCGAGCTTGGGGTCTTCCACCTGGTCGCACACCGCCACCTTGTAACCTTCTTGGACCATCTTGGCCAAGTAGGCGTCCACCGCCCGGTGGGGCACCCCGCACATGGGGATGGGGTCGGGATGGTCCTTGTCGCGGCTGGTGAGGGCGATGGAGAGCACCTTGGACGCCACCACCGCGTCCTCGAAAAACATCTCGTAGAAGTCGCCCATGCGGAAAAAGAGGATGCAGTCGGGCACCCGCTCTTTAAGCTCGAAAAATTGGCGTAGCATGGGCGTGTCCCGGGAGGGACTGGGGGATGCGTTTCCTGGGCGGCCGAGGCTGTTGCCGGAATCAGGCTGGGCGGCGCGGCTCATGGTTGGCTGGGGCACCACTCCCTTGGGGTTAGTAGTCCAAGTTCCTGCTTAACATAGCAGAAAAGCTTGGCAACCGCCAGACGGCCATTAACGTGCCCTGGGGGCCATGCTGTCCCACTGATGGCAGCGGGGGCATTTCCAGGTCAGCTGGTGGGAGACGAAACCACATTGGCCGCACTGGTAGCGGGCCCAATCTCCCTCGATTTCAGATAAAAGCTCGCCATAGGCCTCCAGGGCGCGGCCCCGGTCGCCGTCCTTTAAGAGCACCTGGCCCCGCATACGGTGCACATCCAGCAGGTGGGGGGCGCGTTCCACGGCTTTATCCAGTATTTCCAGCGCCTTTTCTTTGTCGTCATGTTGGCTGTAATGCTGGGCCATGGCCATCAATGTGGGAACCTCGGCGGTCTCGGGATCGATTTCGGAGAAGAATCCCTCCGCCGCCTTGGGCCCCAACTCCTCCTCGGCCGAGTTCACTCGGTTGATCACCAGATGGGCGAACTGGGGCGAGAGCTTCACCGCCTTTTTCCAAACCCCCAGGGCTCGCCGGGCACGCCCCCGGGCCAACTCCAGGTCGCCCAGGTGCAGATAGGCGTCCAGGCAGTTTTTGTCCACGCTGATGGCCTGGCCAAAGGAGTCCTCGGCCCGGTCCAACTGGCCGGAAACCATGAGCTCCTTGCCCCGTTCGGTCTTGTAGTGGGCCAACACCGGGCGGCTGTTGGATTTGGTCAGCTTGTCCAGGCGCTTGCGGGCCTCGAAAGCAGCCTCCCAGTCGCGCATCTCCTCGTAGAGGGTGGCGGTCTGACGGGCCGCCTCTACGTGGTGGGGATCTTTTTTGAGCACCTCGTCAAAGGCCTCGGCCGCCCGGTTGAACAGGCCGCCCTTTTTGTAATCCAGGCCCAGGTCGTAGACCGCCTGAAGATGGGATTTGATGTCCAGGTTGGGCCGGGCGATGATGGACTGGCGGATGCGCACCGCCCGCTCGATCTCGCCTTTTTGCCTGAAGAGGTTGCCCAAGACCACATAGGTTTCCACCGTGTCGGAGTTCAGGGTCACCGCTTTGGTGAATTCCTCGATGGCCTGGTCGGTGTGGTCGGCCATGAGATGGCTGATGCCGCGCATGAAGGCGTCGTCGCTGGCGCTGCGGCCCGGGGTCTTGTTTTTGGCAGCCGCCGCTTCGCCGGCCCGGCCGGAGCGGCCCAGCAGCCAGCCGATGAGCCACCCCACCAACAAAACGATCACCCCGATCATGAGTCCGGCCATGGTCAGGGTGTGACCCTGCCAACTGAGTATTACGCTTCCCATGCCTTACCGTTTGTCCTTGCCGGCGATTGGGCCGTTATCTTCCGGGCCGCCCTCCAGCCTCTCCAAGAGGGCGAGGGATTCGCTCCCGGCAGGGGCTTCGCCCGCGCTAAAGGCTTCGCCGGCCATATCGACCGAGCCCGCCACCACCGGTTCGCCGGTCACTGGAAGGTTGCGTAAACTGTTGAGCTCTTTGCGGAGCTCCTCGGTCTTCTTGGCCTGGTCCTTTACCTGGCGGCGCAGGCGCCAACGTTCGTTGATGCCCACCAGGCTGGAGGTCAGCAAGCCCACGAAGAAGGCCAGCAGGATCACCAAATAGGTCGGGTAGGGGGTGGATTCCCAGTTTACGAAAAACAGATTCAAACGGATGCCCAGGGGATGGTTCAGGGGGGTGATGTTTTGAATCATGAAGATGATGGCCAGGGCCACCACCGCCGAAAGGACGATCACCTTGATATAACCCATGGTCAACCTTTCATTTCATGCCGGCGAAAAAGGGCTTCAACTTTTCGCGGGTGGCCTTGATGTGCTCGGGAATCACCCTGATGTCGCCGAAAACGGTCATGAAGTTGGTGTCGCCTCCCCACCGGGGCACCACGTGGAAATGCATGTGCTCCTCGATGCCCGCACCGGCCACCCGGCCCAGGTTCAAGCCCACGTTGAAGCCCTCGGGGTTCATCACCTGCTTGAGCGCCCCCACCGCCAGGCGCACCGTGGACAGCAGATCGGTCATCTCCTCGCTGGTCAGCTGGTCCATATTGGGCAGGTGCCGCTTGGGAGCCACCAAGAGATGGCCGTTGTTGTAAGGGTACTTGTTCATCATAACCAAGCTGAGGCGTCCCACTCCCAAAACCAGGCCGTCGGCGCCCTTGCCGTCGATGGCCATGCAAAAAATGCAACCCTCGGGTTTGTCTTCTTCCAGAATATAGCTCATGCGCCAGGGGGCCCAGAGATTGTCCATCCTTAATACTCCCTATAACTGTAGCACGCGCCCTATGATCTCTCGGTCTAATTCCAAGAGACCCACGGTGCCGCTGCCCAGGAACCCTTTGGCGTAGGAACCTGGATTAAATAATAGTATATCCTTCTTGACCAGGTTAGTGGGGCGGTGAGAATGACCGAACACCACCGCGTCCACTCCACTGAATTCCCGGGCCACCCGCCCGGCCAGGCCCATGGGCGAGCCCCAGCCGTGGATCAGGCCGATCTTGAAGCCCCCGGCGGTGACGATTCGCTTGGCGGGCAGATTGGCCCGCACCGCCGGACCGTCCATGTTGCCGGCCACGGCGATCACCTCGGGGGCTTCAAGGGCGTCCAGCACCAGCAGGCTGGTCAGATCGCCGGCGTGCAGGATAATGTCCACCCCCGCGAAGACCTCCGCCGCCTTCTCAGCCAGCTCCTGGTCAAAACCATTCAGATGGGTGTCGGAGATCACCCCGATGCGTATCACCCCTGTCCTCCCGGCTCCAGCGGAACCAGTTCCATGTCTCCCCAGGCGGCCAGTTTGCTGCCCACGACGATCAAGGCCCCCAGCACGCCGGGCACCTCGCACACCCAATCCAGGGCGGCCTGAAGGTCGCCGACGCTTTTAACCCGGTTGCCCAGGGCCGTGGCCGTCGCGTCGGCCAGGGCTCCGTCCGCGGCCTTTACCGTGGCCGCGTCGGCCCGCCCCAGGGATAGCGAGTGCCCCACCGTGCCCGAGCTGGTGCCCAGGCAAAGGGGCATGGACTCCGCCGCGATTCTTAGCCCCAGGCGGCCGGAAATGGGCGAGTTGCCCGCCTCCAGGCCCACGGTGATCGCCTGGGTTGATTGAAGATACAAATCCCCGCCGTTTTCAACCATCACCTCGCCAGCCAGAAGGGCCAGATCCAGGCCCACCGCCTGGGCGATGGCCCCGGCCACCGCAGCCATGGGCCCGGTGCCCGCCGCGCTCCCGGCGGCCAGCATGGCCTTGACCAACGGCGGCGCCCATGGGTCGGGCGGAAGCGGTTTGAGGGAGGTGAGAAATTCAGGGTGTTGGTGCGCGTACTGTTCCAAACCGCGCCGGTGACGCAAAATGGACTCCACCGCTTGGCCGGTCAGGTCTCTGGGCGCGGTGATCCATAGATCGGTTTCCTTGACCCGGGCGGTGAAGGAAACCAAACCGCGGTCCCGGCATCCCAGCCGGTAGCGTCTTTCCTGATAGAGCCCCACTTGCCCATCCCTTGCGCCCTCGGTGCGTAGCGGGCGGTTTCCTGCTTATAGACCAGCCGTGGGCCAGTGTCAACGCAAGGGCAGCCGCGTCGGCCGCTGAACCCGGGCCAAAATTTAGCATGCGGCGCTCGGCCGGCGTTTCTTGACTTATCATGGGTTCTTGGCTATGTAGAGATGGATAAGGCGCGAAAGGAAAGGCATGAATAGCCGCCGTTTGGCCCGGCTCATGGACATCATCTGCGACATCAAGGCCCACCCTCGCCGCAACCCCGACGAGATGTGCACCCGGCTGCAGATTTCCCGTCGCCAATTTTACAAGGACCGCGACGCCTTGGTGTCCATGGGTTTCGGCTTTCACTATTCCCGAGGCCGGGGAGGCTTTGTCCTGGACAAGGAGTTGACCTTCAACGTCAACGGCCTTAGCCTGGCCGAGTTGTTCGCCTTGATCCTGGCGGTGCGCGAACTCACCCGCCTGAGCGATTTTTCCCTGGCCATGGGCGCCCTGGCCGGGCTGCGCACCCTGGTGGGTCAACTGCCGCCCAAGGTGCGCCCCTGGTTCGCCGAGGCGGTGGACGGGGTGGTGGTGGCCGACGGCTTCGGCTGCGACCCGCAGGTGTTGAGCGTCCTGGAAGATGCCATCGCCGGCGAGTGGCGGGTGGTTTTGGTGGTGGACCAGGGCAAGGGCGAGGAGCGCCTGGGGGTGGAGCCCCGGCAGCTTTATCTGCGGGAGGGCGCGCTGTTTTTGGAGGCCAGTGGGGACAAACTGGGTAATGCGGGCCTGGTGGCCCTATCCCGGGTGCGCCGGGTGATCGCCACGCCCATATTCAAGGCCCGGCGCCAGCCAGAGGGAGCCGGCGGCGAGCCCATAGCCTGAGCCGGTTCGCCGGCCGCCGGCGGTCGGGGAGACTCGGCGCCGGGGAGGGGGAACATGCGAGAAGTAGTAATCACCAGCGCGGTGCGCACTGCGGTCGGCGCTTTCCTGGGCGGCTTGTCCAGCCTGAGCGCCACCGATCTGGGCGCCACCATCATCAATGAAGCCATGGCCCGCTCCGGCCTGCTGGGAGCCCAGGTGGACGAGTGC
>Ga0180009_10005053_pt1 | contig 14287 bp, 7 predicted proteins | sample OS_PC_MetaG_FD_123537 | JGI IMG/M metagenome (GOLD analysis project Ga0180009, IMG submission 123537) | Groundwater microbial communities from the Aspo Hard Rock Laboratory (HRL) deep subsurface site, Sweden - OS_PC_MetaG | ecosystem: Environmental > Aquatic > Deep subsurface > Groundwater...
ATAATTGATTCTATTTTTGGGGCACGCAGCGCATATCATGGATACCGCATTCAGTGTCATACAGGATCCTGCCCCCGGAATTCATCTTCTCATGTTCCGGGGCGACACCCGCACCTTTACCCTTACGCTGTCCCGGGCCGAAAAAGGGAGCGCATGGCTTCGCACCAATATCGGACATGCCGCCACCGCACGGGAGGAAATCTTTGCAGAAGCGGAACGGGACGAGTCCCCCCTGGGCCGGGACTGGTTCGACATCCCCATGAAACAGGTCGGCGACCGGCATTTTGAGGTTACCGTTCCGCTGTGTGAGGTGGGACATTTTGAAGCCAAGTGTTTTTTTTTGAAAGCGGGAAAATTTACGCCGGTATGGCCGCAAGGTCCCAATACCGCGATCAACGTAGAACCGGCCGATACATGTTGTGCCAACATCATTTACAATGCCTTTGTGCGCCAGTTCGGGCCTAACAAGGCCGGCGGCGGTACTCCGGACGATTCACAAAAGCGATGCATTCAGAGCCTGGACAATGCCGGTTATACGGTGATCCCCAAGTCCGGGACCTTCCGCGATCTGATCAAGGAACTTGACTTTATTATCGGTGAACTCGGTTGCAGAATTATCCAGTTGCTTCCAATCAATCCTACCCCTACCACTTACGCCCGCATGGGACGGTTCGGAAGCCCTTTTGCAGCCTTAAGTTTCACCGCCGTTGATCCTTCCCTGGCCCAATTCGATTCCCGGGCAACGCCTCTGGAGCAGTTCATCGAACTGGTGGACGCTGTCCATGAACGTTACGCCAAGGTTTTTATCGATATTGCCATCAATCATACGGGATGGGCTGCCGGAATACACGAAATGTATCCCGAATGGCTGGTTCGGGGTTCGGACGGCCGTATTGAGGTCCCCGGAGCCTGGGGGGTTCGCTGGGAAGATTTGACCAAGCTCGATTACCGCCATAAGGATTTGTGGCGCTATATGGTGGACGTGTTTCTCACCTGGTGTCGCCGAGGCGTGGACGGCTTTCGTTGCGATGCCGGTTACATGATTCCGGTGCCGATCTGGAAATACATCGTGGCATCGGTTCGCAGCGAATATCCGAACACGATTTTTCTGCTGGAAGGTCTAGGCGGAAAGATATCCGTGACCCGGACTATTCTGAATCAGGCCAATTTCAACTGGGCCTATTCAGAACTGTTTCAAAACTACGACCGCGGCCAGATTGAAGCCTATCTGCCCGAAGCCGTCGCCATTTCTCAAGCCGATGGGATTACGGTTCATTTTGCCGAAACCCACGATAACCTGCGGCTGGCTTCACGCTCAACGACCTATGCCAAGATGCGTACCGCCCTGTGCGCGCTCTGCTCGCTTCAGGGAGCCTTTGGATTTGCCAACGGGGTAGAGTGGTTTGCCACCGAAAAGATCAACGTGCATGAATCACCTTCCCTGAACTGGGGAGCCACCACCAATCAGGTAAACGAAATTCACCGCTTCAACAAGCTGCTCAAATGCCATCCGGCCTTTCACGATCAAGTCGCCCTGACATTGGTCCAAGACGGTGGAGGAAATCACATAGCCCTTCGGCGTCTGCATCTGCCTTCCGGCAAAAAGCTTCTAATTGTAGCGAACCTCGATGATCAAAATCAGACGTTAGGGTCCTGGGATTCCCGCCTGGCCGGAATGGACGGCAACGTGTTTAAGGACCTGCTTAGCGGGGCCGACATCGTTACAAATGCATCCGACCATCGGCACACCTATTGGTTGGATCCCGGACAGGTTCTCTGTCTGACCTCCGATTCGGAGGATCTGGAGCGTTTAAACCGAACAGCCGAGCTGAACTTTAACCTTCCGGAACGGATTGAAAAACAGTGCCTGCGGGCCAAAGCACTCGATGTCTTCAGATATTGCCAGGGAACTCGGGAACTCGGGGAATTTGATCCGGATCAGGCGGCGCAGACGCTGGCAAAGGATCCTGTGGACTATTGCCGGATGATGAATCCCGTTAGCCCGGAATCTCGAGTGATCGTGTGGCATTGGCCCCGGGACGCAAAGCGCGAAGTAATGGTGCCGCCGGGGTATTTTCTGCTGGTGCGCAGCGACGTTTCTTTTCGTGCCGGTCTCACAATCAACAACCGCACGCAGGCCCATGAAGAAAGCCTCAGGCAGGCCGACGGTTCCTTTTTCGCCCTTTTTTCTCCATTGCCGGTACCGGCACATGATTGTACCTGCACGCTCGATCTGACAGTCTACACCCACAAAGGCTGTGAACACCTGCAGGCACCGCTTCTTTTCCTGCCGCCGGCCGATAACGCTGTCCTAACACATCAATTCCGGCGCTCGGAACTGCTGCGCAAACCCTTGTCCCTGCTCGGTACCAACGGCCGCGGCGGCATGCTGCGGGTTCCTGTGGCCTGGGGAACGCTGAACAGCCGCTACGATGCCATTCTGGCCGCCAATCTTCACCCTGAATATCCTGAAGACCGCTGGATCATGTTGACCCGCTGCCGGACCTGGCTCGTGTATCAAGGCTATTCCCAGGACATCACTCAGGGTTGCCTGCGTTCATTCAGTTTCGACTACAATTCCCGGGGAATCTGGCATTTTCGGGTTCCGACCGGCCAGGGAGAGCATGTGCTATTCAGCCTTCGGGTAGAAATGGCATCCGGCGAAAATGCCGTTCGGATCATTTTTTTCCGCCATTCGGACGCAAAAGAGCCGGCACTTCTGGCAGACGACAAGAAGATCAGGCTCATCCTGCGTCCCGACATAGAGGATCGCAACCTTCACGATACCACCAAAGCCTTCAGGGGCCCGGAACATCACTGGCCTGCATCCGTAGCCGTCCATCCCGACGGTTTTAGCTTTGCACCGGATCCGCGGCGCCGTCTTGAGGTTCGGATCTCCAAAGGCAATTTTGCATCCGAACCCGAGTGGCAGTATATGGTTTACCATCCTTTGGAAAAGGAGCGCGGCCTTGATCCGGACTCCGATCTGTTCAGTCCCGGATATTTTTCAACGGAACTGAGTGGAAGCCAGCATGTTGAGCTGACGGCGCAGGTATCGAAACCCGGCCGGCAGAAATTCCCGGCGTTCAAATCCATAGATCCCAAGAAGACTCTGTTTGGCGTTGACAATACCATTGCTCACAAGCCCGTTGAAGCCCTTGCAAGGGCTATTGATCACTATATCGTCAAAAGAGGAACTTTAAAATCCGTGATCGCCGGGTACCCCTGGTTTCTGGACTGGGGACGCGACTCCCTGATCGTTGTCCGAGGCTTGATAGCCGCCCGAAGGACGGAAGATGCCCGCGCGGTTTTGAAACAGTTCGGACGGTTCGAAAAAGATGGAACGCTTCCCAACATGATCTGGGGCCAAGACGCCGGCAACCGGGACACCTCGGATGCGCCCTTATGGTTTTTTCTGGCCTGTAGCGAGCTTGTCCGCTCCGAAGGTAAGGAAGTTTTTTTAGACGAACCTTGCAACGGCCGGACCATCCGCCGGATTCTGGTATCGATGGGGCGTTCATTGAGGGCGGGAACGCCCAACGGCATCGGCATGGATTCCAAATCGGGCCTGATCTTCAGCCCGTCCCATTTTACCTGGATGGACACCAATCATCCCACCGGCACCCCCCGGCAGGGATTTCCCATTGAAATTCAGGCCCTCTGGTACCATGCCCTCACCTTTCTGGCCCAAATCGATCCGGCTAAAACCCGCAGTCGCTGGAAAAAATTGGCCGCACAAGTTCAGGCGTCCATCCTTGACCTGTTTTTACTCGACCATGAAGGGTATCTGTCGGATTGTCTGCATGCCGACAGCGGCGTTTCTGCCCGACAAGCCGAACCGGACGATGCCTTGCGACCGAACCAGCTTCTGGCCGTGACCCTGGGAGCCGTTGCCGAAACCGCCGCCTGCCGGAGCATTGTAACGGCCTGCCAGGAACTGCTGGTTCCCGGCGCCATTCGGAGTCTTGCGGACCGGCCGGTTCGACGTCCCTTGGCCATTGTGCATGACGGTACCCTTCTGAATGACCCGCACCATCCGTATCAGGGCAGCTATACCGGAGATGAAAATACTCGCCGTAAACCGGCCTATCATAACGGCACCGCCTGGACCTGGATGTTTCCCAGTTTTTGCGAGGCCTGGGTCAGGGCTTACGGCGACGAGGGCAGACCGGCCGCGCTGGCGTGGCTGGCGAGCGGTATCCGCCACATCAACCAGGGATGTGTCGGCCATGTACCGGAAATTTTAGACGGTGATTTCCCCCACACCCAGCGAGGATGTGATGCCCAGGCCTGGGGAGCCAGCGAACTGTTGCGGGTCTGGATACAGCTGACAGACCAGCGTACCGTCAAGCCACCGGGAAGATCGGCCAAGGGTTAACCTGAGATCACTCTTTCCCAAAATAAACGATGGATTTCTTCCTAACGATTTGTTTTTATATTTTAAATCGCCACCATCACTCCAGCACTCCAATACTCCAATAAAACCAAACCCCAATCTAAAAACCTGAGCCCTGTTTGTTTTTACACGCTATTCTTTGCGAGTTTTTGCCAATCTAAACAAAATTATCCGGCGGCGGAAACGGAACGTTATTTTGACAAACACTATAATTGAATTTTAACTCAATTAGGTGTATTGGTGTTTGGGTTTGATTTAAGCTGTGAGCTCTGGTATTTATATTGTCAGGGGATTCGGGCGGCAGCCCGCAAAATATTCACTTCTGTAATTTTTTTTTAACACTTAGTGTGCGGCATCGAGGTTGTCAAAATGAGAGATATTCAAATGTTTCAGGTGTTTCCTTCCATTCCGGAACCCCTTTCGTTTCTTGAAATATTGTCCCGCAACCTTTGGTGGAGCTGGCAGCATGACGCCCAGGAGCTTTACCGTCGCATCAACCCCGGTCTTTGGGAAAAGTCGGGAAGAAATCCTGTGGTTTTTTTAACCTATGTCGATCCGAAACGCTTTGAGGAGCTGGCCGGGGATGAGAGCTTTTTGGCCCATCAACAGCGGGTTAAAGACCGTTTTGTAAGCCAGGTTTTAGGTCCCGTGGACCGGCCCGATATGAAGTCGGATCGAAAGGGAACCATTGCCTATTTCTCCATGGAGTTTGGAGTTCATGAAAGTCTGCCGATATATGCCGGCGGGCTTGGCATGCTGGCCGGAGACTATCTCAAAGCTGCTTCCGACCTGGCGCTGCCCATGGTTGGCGTGGGGCTTCTTTATCGAAAGGGCTACTTTCAACAATTTTTGAATCAGGACGGATGGCAGCAGGAACAGTATCCGGAAACCGACATCTATCAAATGCCGTTGGAAAGGGCTCGTGATCGTTCCGGCAACGAGGTGAATATCTCGATTCCAGGACCCGACGGCGACATCCATGCCATGGTCTGGAAAATCATGGTCGGCCGCGTTCCACTTTACCTGCTGGATACGAATCTCGGGCAAAACCCTGTTGAGATCCAGGATATTACTTCCACGCTGTATGCCGGTGAGGGAAAAGTACGGCTGGCCCAGGAAGTGCTTTTGGGAATTGGCGGAATGCGCGCTCTTAAAGCCATGGGCATTTACCCAACTTTTTGCCATATGAACGAGGGGCATTCGGCCTTTTCCAGTCTGGAACGGCTGGCCCAAACCATTGAGGCGTATAACGTCGATCTCAAAACCGCCATGGAGATCGTTCCGCGGGCCACGGTCTTTACCACCCACACCCCGGTGGCAGCCGGTCACGACGAATTTTCTGCTGAACTTGTCAAACCGTATCTGATCCACCTGCAAGAGCGGCTCGGAACCACGGTCGATAAAATTATTTCATGGGGGCAACCGGTGAAGTCCGGACCGACCGGTCCCCTTTCCATGTTTGTTCTGGGGCTGCGCATGGCCCAGTACTGCAACGGCGTCAGCGAACTGCACGGTGTTACGGCACGGCGCATGTGGTCGCATGTCTGGCCGGGGAGACCTGAAGATGAGATTCCCATCAGCCATGTCACCAACGGTGTGCATATACCCACCTGGGTTTCGCGTGAGAACGCCTTGCTGTTCGAGCGCTATCTCGGGCCGGACTGGAGTCTGTACCCCTGGCGTCCGGACAACATCACCCGCATCGGCGAAATATACAACGAGGAACTGTGGCGGGCTCATGAAATGAGTCGCTCCCGTTTGATCAGCACTTGCCGCAAACTCATGAAGCAGCAGTACGAACGGCGCAATGCACCCAAGGCGATGATGGAGGAAGTTGAGACTGTTTTGGATCAGGATGCCCTGACCATCGGTTTTGCCCGCCGTTTCGCGACTTACAAACGCGCCGACCTGATTCTTAAAGATCCCGATCGACTCGAGGCCCTGATTACCTCCAAGACCCATCCGGTTCAGTTTATTATTGCCGGCAAGGCTCACCCCAAGGATCAGGAGGGCAAAGAACTGATCCGGCGCCTCATCCAGTTTGCCCGCCGGCCCGGCATACGCCACCGGATCATCTTTCTTGAAAACTACGATCCCCACATTGCCCGGCACCTCCTCCAGGGCGCCGATGTGTGGCTCAACACGCCCAGGCGGCCCTTCGAGGCCTGCGGGACTTCCGGTATGAAGGCGGCCTTGAACGGCGTTTTAAATGTCAGCACCCTTGACGGCTGGTGGTGCGAAGGCTATTCGGAGGAAAGGGGCTGGCGCATCGGCAGCGAGGAAGAGTTCTCCGACCACGAATACCAGGATGCGGTGGAAAGCCAGGCCCTCTATAATGTCCTGGAAAATGACGTCATTCCCCGTTTCTATGATCGCAGAAACGGAGATGCCCCCTTGAAATGGCTCGAAATGATGAAAGCTTCCATGAAGATGGCCATGCAGAGTTTTTGCAGCCAGCGCATGGTAAGGGAATACGAAAAACGGTTTTATCAACCGATAGCAAACCGTATGAAAACCCTAATTACAGACGGGGCTGCCGAAGCCAAAACCCTGGCCCTTCAGTACCAACGGCTGCGCAGCCTCTGGAACACCATCCGCATCGAGCTGCCGGTCAAGGATTTGCCCGGGCCCTTTCGGGTAGGAGATACATTTCATGTTACTTCCGTTGTGCATCTTGGCGAAATCCGTCCTGAAGAAGTGGCGGTTCAGATCTATTACGGCCCTGTGAAAGGCATGGATGCGATGCCGACCGGGCAAAGGGAAGTCATGAACGTTCAGCAGGATCTTGGAAACGGAAAATTTCTGTACGCCTGTACCGTCACCTGCCGCAACGCGGGCCGATACGGGTTTACGGCCCGGGTAGTTCCTAGGGGAGATGACCGCCTCAGATTTTCTCCCGGATTTATCACCTGGGCGGCAGAAGCCGGATAAGGAGCAGGACATGACGAACAGTCCCAAGAAAAATCCGCGTATTCTCATCGTAACGCCGGAAGTCACCTACCTGCCTGACCGCATGGGCCCCCTTGCCAATTACCTTACGGCCAAGGCCGGCGGCCTGGCTGATGTTTCCGCCGCCCTGATCAAAGCCCTGTTCGATCATGGCGCCGATGTTCATGTGGCGCTTCCCGATTACCGCTCCATATTCAGAGACCGCCTGGCTCCCTTTCTTAAAAAGGAATTGAACGTCCTTCGCCGCATTATGCCGGATGAACGGATACATTTGGCCGAAGACCGTGCCTTTTATTATCTTAACCGGGTCTATTCCGAATACGGAGGCGAAAACACCAAGCTCTCACTGGCGTTTCAAAGGGAAGTCATCAATAATATTATTCCCCGTGTGCAGCCGGATCTGATCCATTGCAATGACTGGATGACCGGCCTGATTCCGGCGCTTTCAAGGACGGGAAGCATCCCCTGTCTCTTTACCATCCATAATATCCATACCGTTGAAACTACGCTGTCCTTGATCGAGGATCGTGGAATTGACGCGGCCTACTTCTGGCAGCATCTGTATTATAAAAATATGGCCTACGAATATGAAGGAACCCGCGAAACCAATCCGGTGGATTTTCTAGCCAGCGGCGTTTTCGCGGCTCATTTTGTCAATACGGTCAGCCCGACCTTTCTAAAAGAGATCGTTGAGGGTCGACACGATTTTGTGAAGCCACCCTTAAGGGCGGAGCTGACAAGCAAATGGCAGGCCGGATGTGCCACGGGTATTCTCAATGCACCGGATCCGGGCTTTAACCCGGCTATAGATCAGGAGCTATACCGTCAGTACGGCCCCAAAGATCATCCGGAAGGCAAGAAGCAAAACAAACGTTATCTCCAGGCAAAGCTCGGCCTCGTGCAGGATGACAAAACCCCGATCTTTTTTTGGCCATCGCGTTTGGACAACAGACAGAAAGGTTGCCAATTGCTGGCGGAAATTTTATACCGGGTCGTGTCGAAATACTGGGGAAAGCATCTTCAGATCATCTTTGTGGCCAACGGTGAATTCCAGAAACACTTCAGAGACATCGTCAATTTTCATCAACTGTTTGATCGGGTGGCCATTTGTGATTTCGACGAGGAATTGGAACATCTGGCTTATGGCGCTTCCGATTTTGTATTGATGCCTTCGCGCTTTGAACCGTGCGGCCTGCCGCAGATGATCGGTGCCATCTACGGTGCCTTGCCGGTGGTTCATGATACGGGCGGACTTCATGATACGGTTGTTCATCTGGACTTGAAAAAGAATTCAGGTAACGGATTTGTCTTTGAAACCTATGACAGCGGCGGGCTCTTCTGGGCGATTCAAGAAGCCATGAATTTTTATAAACTCCCTGGAAAAACCAAAGCGCGACAAATCAAACGCATCATGACGGAAAGTGCCGCAACCTTCAACCATGACGTCACGGCCACACAGTACATCGGGCTTTACGAAAAGATGCTGCAACGTCCTTTAATTACCTGATATGAAAAAAAAAGTCTCTTCCAAGGCTGCTCGAAAAAAACCGAACAAGGAGCCCTTGCAGCATCTTTTGGACGCTGATCCACTCCTGCGACCGTACGAGAACATCCTGCGGCGGCGTCTGGAACGCATCCGCAACACCGAAAACAGACTTACTCAGCAAAAAATGAGCCTGGCGGATTTTGCCGCCGGGCACGAATACTATGGTTTGCATTTCAGGGACGGCCAATGGATTTTCCGGGAATGGGCCCCCAACGCTACCGCCATTTATCTGATCGGCGATATGACCGACTGGACGGAGAATAAAAAGTTTGCCATGGAGCGAATCGACAAAGAGGGTGGGTGGGAACTTCGCATGCCGGCGGCGACCATGGACCACGGAGATCTTTTCCGGCTTAGCATTCACTGGCCGGGCGGTAAAGGCGACCGCATTCCCGTTTATGCCCGGCGCGTGGTGCAGGACCCGCAAACATTGATTTTCAATGCCCAGGTGTGGTATCCGGCATCGCCCTATCGCTGGCAGCACGCTGATTTTCGGCGCCCACCGGACGCTGTGTTTGTCTACGAGGCCCATGTGGGTATGGCCCAACAGGAAGAACGTGTGGGCACCTATCAGGAATTTACTGAAAAGATCATCCCGCGGATCGTCGCAGCCGGTTACAACATGCTACAGCTCATGGCCATTCAGCAGCACCCCTACTATGGATCCTTCGGCTATCATGTTTCAAATTTTTTTGCGGCCTCATCCCGCTTCGGCACCCCCGAAGATTTGAAGGCGCTCATCGACAGCGCCCACGCTGCGGGTTTGGCGGTAATCATGGACCTGGTCCATTCCCATGCCGTCCGCAACGAGTTCGAAGGCTTGAGCCTTTTCGACGGCACCCCGTATCAATTCTTTCATGAAGGTCCCCGAGGTTATCACGAGGCCTGGGATTCCCGCTGCTTTGACTATAGCAAATACCAGGTGCTTCATTTTCTGCTTTCTAACTGTCGTTTCTGGCTCGATGAATACCGGGTCGACGGGTTCCGTTTCGACGGGATTACCAGCATGCTCTACGATCATCACGGCCTGGGGAAGGCGTTTACTTCCTACGAGGATTATTTTGACGACAGTGTGGACGAAGAAGCCCTCACCTACCTGGCGCTGGCCAACCGGCTGATCCATCAAGTTCGTCCCGATGCCGTCACCATTGCCGAAGATGTCAGCGGCATGCCGGGGTTGGCCGTACCGATCTTAAAAGGCGGCATCGGATTTGATTATCGTTTTGCCATGGGAGTGCCCGACTACTGGATTCGCCTGACAAAGGAGATCCCGGACGAACACTGGCCCATGGCGCATCTGTGGTTTGAGCTGACCAATCGCCGCCAAGACGAAAAAACCATCAGTTATGCCGAATCGCACGATCAGGCGCTGGTGGGCGACCAGACCCTTATTTTCCGGATGATCGGCACGGATATCTACGACCACATGCACCGGGACGATCCGAACCTCCGGGTCGACCGGGGCATGGCGCTGCACAAGATGATCCGCCTGATCACTTTAGCCTGTGCCGGAAACGGGTATCTGAACTTCATGGGAAATGAATTCGGGCATCCCGAATGGATCGATTTTCCCCGCAAAGAGAATGCATGGTCCTATCGTTTTGCCCGGCGCCAATGGCAGCTTGTGGATCATCCGGATTTGAAGTATCAATTTTTGGCAAGATTTGACCGTGACATGCTTGCGCTGGCCAAACGTTTTCGGGTGCTCGAATCCAAAGGACCGGACTTTTTATACGAACACTCCGACGACAAGGTCATTGCTTTCATGCGGGCCGGCCTTGTCTTCGTGTTCAACTTTCATGCGGCCAGATCCTATGTCGACTATGGCTTCATGGTTCCGCCGGGGAAATACCGGATGATCTTAGACAGTGACAATCGGCCCTGCGGCGGGCAGGGACGCTTGCAACCGGATCAACATCACTTTACCCGGCCGGATACCGACGGCAATCGGAATCAGCATTTCATCAGTCTTTATCTCCCCACGCGCACGGCCCTGGTTTTGAAACCTGACCCTTAACGAATAACGCCTAATCGCATTTCGACTCGATTGCGGATGCTGGCATAAGGATAAAAATATGGTGAAGGTTGTACAGTATAAAAAAACAAACTTCTCTCCGGGCGCAGAAGCTCCAGCACTGATCGTCGCCGCTTGGACAACCGCCGCAGAGTGTACAGCCTGGACTACTTTTCTCAAGGCGGGATCGAAAGAAGAAAAACCCAGGATCGCAGAAAGCGGCGCCATGATCGCCGCAAGGGCTGGGTAAGGGTCGGTGACTGGAGCAGTATTTTTATCGATCCGGATTCCAACACGGATTCCTTGTGATTAATATTAACCCAGCAATAAAATCGTGTTACGATTTTATATAAAAAAGGAATAAAATGAGTACAAAAAACGAAATCTCAGATCAATTTGAAATGTGGAACAAAGCGCTTCAAACGGAAGATCCAGATAACGTTGTAGCATATTATGCCGCAGACGCTATTCTCCTGCCAACTGTTTCTGCCAAAGTGCGCCACAATCACGCCGAAATACGCGACTACTTTGTACACTTTTTATCGAAAAAGCCGCGTGGAAGGATAACAGAGCAGAACATACGCATATACGATAATATTGCGATAAATTCTGGACTATACACTTTTTCTTTGACTCAAGACGGTGCCCATGCAGATGTTGCTGCAAGATTTACCTTTGTCTATCGAAAACATAAAGATGGATGGCTGATCATCGAACATCATTCGTCAATCTTGCCCACTTAGGAACAAGACGACCAGGAACGTTATTTCATAATTACCAGACCCGAAGGCCCTCGCTAGCATGATTGTGATTGCAGCAGTGGAATTGGGGGGAGCGAATGCCGGTAAAATCAAAGAAAAAGGAACATCTTTGAATGCCCGATGATGATCTTTTGAAATTACGCATCGACAGGACCACAACTTTCTCACGCCGGGTGAAAAAGAAGCGGTATGTTGCTCTGGGGATAGCCTTGCTGATTCTGTCAGCGGCGGGAGTTCTCTACCAGCAAGGCCTTTTGGCCCCCGCCGTTGATGTTCAGGTCACCACCGTCCAGAACATCTATCCATCCCAAGCGGTCACGCTGCTCAACGCCAGCAGCTACGTGGTGGCCCAGCGCAAGGCTGCGGTGGCCTCGAAGCTCACGGGCCGGCTCGTGTTTTTAGCGGTAGAGGAAGGCAACCGGGTGCAAAAGGGCCAGGTGATCGCACGCCTGGAGAACGATGACGCCCTGGCTGCAAGGGATAAAGCCCGGGCAAACGTCAAACTGGCCGGCTTCAACCTGCAATATGCCGGGGCTGAACTGGAGGATGCTTCTCGGGTTTATGAACGCAACCGGGCCCTGGTAGCCAAACGGAGTATTTCCCAATCAGAATTCGACGCCGTCGAGGCCAGATATCTGAAAGCCCAAGCCGTCGTCGCCGCCCAGCAGGCAGCGCTGCAAGTCAGCGAGGCCGCCCTCAAGGAAGCCAATCTCATGGTGGATTATGCTTACATACGGGCTCCCTTCGACGCCGTGGTACTCACCAAGAATGCCGACATTGGTGATATCGTTACCCCTTTGGGCGCTGCGGCCAACGCCAAGGCCGCTGTTGTTACCATCGCCGACATGGATTCTCTCCAGACAGAGGCAGACGTCTCCGAGTCAAACATTGAGCAGGTAAAAGCAGGACAGCCGTGCGAAATCCAATTGGATGCCTTGCCGGATGAACGTTTTCAAGGCGCGGTCCATATGATCGTGCCTACGGCCGACCGCAGCAAGGCCTCGATTCTGGTCAAGGTCAACTTTTTGGACAAAGATCCTCGAATCCTTCCGGAAATGAGTGCCAAGGTGGCCTTTCTCTCACGCGCGCTTTCACCGGAAGAACAAAAGCCCGTCAAAGCGGTGCTCACGGCAGCGGTCGCCGATCGTAATGGACAAAAGGTCGTCTTTGTTGTCCGGGGTGAGCGCGCCGTGAAAACCCCTGTTCGCATCGGCAAAACATATGGTGATATGGCCGAAGTTTTCGGCACTGTCGATGTCGGCAGCAAGGTAGTGTTTTCACCGCTCAACAAAATAAAAGACAACACCCGCATCAAAACTCCGGAAAAGTGATTTGTCCCTGCCCTCAAAAGGGTCAGGTGGTTTTTCAGGGGAAACCATATGCCCATTGTTGCCATCAGAAACGTCAGCAAATCATACCGACGGGGAAGTCAGATTCTTGCGGTGCTTGAAAACATCACCCTGGATATCGAGCAAGGGGACTTTCTGGCGCTGATGGGCCCTTCGGGCTCCGGGAAAAGCACCCTGCTCAACCTGATTGCAGGTCTGGATCAAGTCGATCAGGGCCTCATCACCGTGGGCGGTGTGGATATCACCTTGCTTTCGGAAACAGAACTGGCTGAATGGCGCGCCGCCAACGTCGGCTTTATTTTTCAGTTCTACAATCTCATTCCGGTTCTGACTGCCTATGAAAACGTCGAGTTGCCTCTTATCCTGACAAGCATTTCGAAAAAAGAGCGCCATGCGCACGTAACCGCGGCCCTGGGGCTGGTCAAGCTTCTGGACCGTCTGGACCACTACCCGAAACAACTCTCGGGCGGACAGCAGCAACGCGTCGCCATCGCCCGTGCCGTGGTAACGGACCCGAACATCCTGGTTGCCGACGAACCCACCGGAGATCTTGACCGGGCTTCCGCCGAAGAAGTGCTGCAATTCATGGAACGCCTTAGCAACGACTTCGGAAAAACCATCATCATGGTAACGCATGACCCGCGGGCCGCGCGAAAGGCCCGCTCCCTGAAATATCTGGACAAAGGTGTTCTCAATAATGCTCCTGAAGCTGATCTTTCGCAATACGTTTAGACACAAGCTTCGCACCGTGCTTACCGTTTGCGGCATCTGCATTGCCGTTCTGGCCTTCGGGTTGCTCCGTACCGTGATCAGCGCCTGGTACGCAGGGGTCGCTGCCTCCTCGGCCAAGCGTCTGGTCAGCAGGAATGCCATTTCATTGGTCTTTCCCCTGCCGCTTTCTTACCGGGAGAGGATTCGCACAGTCGACGGCGTCAAGATCGTATCCTATGGCAACTGGTTCGGCGGCATTTACATTACCGAAAAAAACTTTTTCGCCAACTTCGCCGTCGAACCCAGAACCTACCTGGAACTGTATCCCGAATTCATGCTGGCGGGCGATCAAAAGGAGGCGTTTTTAAGAAACCGCAAAGCCTGCGTTGTCGGCCGCAAGCTCGCCAAACGATTCGGCTGGAACATCGGTGACCCCATCACTCTGACCGGAACCATTTTCCCGGGTAACTGGGAGTTTGTACTGCGAGCCGTCTACAAAGGGCGTGACGGTACTATCGATGAAAACCAGTTTTTCTTTCACTGGGACTATCTCAACGAAAC
>Ga0180009_10005054_pt1 | contig 14282 bp, 12 predicted proteins | sample OS_PC_MetaG_FD_123537 | JGI IMG/M metagenome (GOLD analysis project Ga0180009, IMG submission 123537) | Groundwater microbial communities from the Aspo Hard Rock Laboratory (HRL) deep subsurface site, Sweden - OS_PC_MetaG | ecosystem: Environmental > Aquatic > Deep subsurface > Groundwater...
CGTCGCCGGCCAGCACGCTTTTCACCCGCCCGCCCTCGGCGTTCACCCGGATGACCGGGGTGTCGTAAAGGATCTTCCCCCCCAGGCTCTTGATGTAGCGCTCGATGGGGACCACGTAGGTTTCGCCCGGCGGGTGCATGAACACGTCGATGGCCATGTCCCCCGGGGTGCCGGAACCCAGGGACAGGAGCATGATGGTGTAGAGGGCGCTGGTGTTGTCGATGCCGTCGAACATGGCCATTTCGGTGGTGGGGCCGAAGAACCGGTAGATGAGGCGCTCGGGCATGCCCACGGACCGGGCCCACTCGGGAAAGGAAACCGCGTCAAGGGCCATGCGCTGCTTTTTGCTGGAAAAATCAAAGGACATCATCTTCCGCATGAAGGGCGTATTCAGGGGAAAATCCTGTCCCCCCACGATGCCCAGGGCCTTGCGGTTGGCCTTCATCATCTCCAGGTAGCCCAGAAGCCCGGAGAATCGCGTGGGCATGCCCATGACGGCGTTGGTGCCGTCGCGGTCCAGGAAGTTGTACATGGTGGTTTCGCGCGGCAGCTTCCACAGCTTGTATCCGTGGCGGCCCATGAACTCCCGGAGGTTGTTGTAGAACCCCCAGACCGCGTGGGCCCCGTGGTCCCGGGGGTAGCCCGCCCAGTTGGGGACGTTTTTGGGCGGCACGCCGAAGTCCGGGTCCCGCCAGGATTTGAGCTTGCCCCCCAGGGAATTGGTCTTTTCGATGACCGTGACGTCGAATCCCCGGTCCAAAAGCTCGCAGGCTGCGTGCATGCCCCCGAACCCGCCCCCCAGGATGAGGACGGACTTGCCGTTTTTCGGCAGGCGCGCGTGGTTTTCCGGCACGTCGGGGTAGTCGTCGCTGTAGATGTTTCCCCCGCCCGAGCAGCCGGGGAGGCTGAGGGCGGCGGCAGCGGCGGCGGCTCCTGTTGCGCTTGTGGCAAGAAACTTTCTGCGGGTCATGGGACGGTCGAACACGCGCTTTTCAGCCATGATTCTTCTCCCGGGCTGGGTGGGGTCGTTTCCAGTCGGCCAAGGGCCGCAAAAAGCCGAACGGTTCGTCATTCCGGCGAAAGCCGGAATCCAGTTTCCGGCTGGTCATAAAAACACTGGATCCCGGCCTTCGCCGGGATGACGGATTCCTGGTTCTCCGTCATTCATGGACGAAGAGCTTCACCGACAACTCCTCCACCTGCTTCTTGATCTGGTCCACCATGACCTGGATCTCCTCGTTGTCCGAGGTCTCCTTGATCTGCTCCAGGGTGACCTGGACGTGTTTCAGGTCGTAGATGGCGTTCACCAGGTCCCGTTCCCGGGACCGTTTCATCTCCGGCACCACCGTGTCCGTGACCATGCGGTTGATGGACTCCACGGAGGCCTTTTCCACACCCCGGTCCTGGGAGAGCACCAGGAACAGGGCCACCAGGGCCACCAGGAGGGCCAGCCAGGCGATTTTGTTCCCCTTTTTCTTCCCGGCCACGGCCTTTTCCGGCTCCGGGGACGCTCCGGCCGCAGGTTCGTGCACGGCCAGGCCCGCGCCTTGCTTTTCGTCGCTCATGTCGTTCTCCTCCTTGGGACCAACAGGACCGGGACCCTCTCCCGGGTCATGGGTTTTCCTTGTCTTGCCCATCGCCGAGCTTTCTCCGGTACGCCACCACCGCCACCAGGGCGAGGACCAGGAATCCTGTCACCATTGCGCCCTGGACGCGCCACTTCCGGGGCGCGGTGCGTTCCAGTCCCCGGGCGATTTCCGAAAGGCCGGGCAGGATATGGCTGGAAAGGACCCGGGCCAAGTGTTCCGGGGCCTGGGCGTGAAACGCCGAGGCGTACAGATCCCGGGCCTCGTCCAGCTGTTTCATGGCCTGGCGGGACGGAAGGTGCTCCTTTTTCCGCGCGGCCAGCTCGCCGGCCAGGGCGTCCATGCGCTCCCCGGCTCCCCGGGCGGCGGTCAGGATTTTCTCCACCGGCTCCATGGAGTGGCAGCCGCCGCAGTTCTTCGGGTTCAGCAGGGCGAGGGAGGGCTTTTCCACCTCATGAAACCCGTGGCAGGTGACGCAGTCCGCCGGGCAGGCCAAGGCCGCGCCAAAGGCAAAGGGCCGGGCGGCGGCCAGGGCGGCCTCCTTTTCATGGCATTTGCCGCAGGCGGCCAGGGCTTCCCCCCGGGAGGGCAGGCCCATGTGGCCCTTCTTGAAGTCCATGTACAGGAGGCGGTCGCCCCCGTGGCAGTCCGAGCACGAGGATTCAGCCCGGAAATGGACGCTTTTCTTCCAGGCCAGGACCGAGTTTTCAGCCTGAAGGCGTTCCCCGGTGAGGTGGCAGCGGACGCAGGCGTCCTGGAGCGCGAACAGGGGGTCCGCGGCCCGGGACGCCGGGACGGAAAGGGCCAGGGCCGCCAGGAGGACCGGGGCGAGGTATCTTTTCATGACCACAACCCCCACAAGGTGAGGACGACAAAAACAGCCACTCCGGCCCAGAACGCCCGCACGAAGACCGGCCGTTTCCGGGGGTCCCGGGGCCCGTTTTTATCCAGGACCGGCAGGAACAGGATGAAGCCAAAAGCCGCCAGCAGGGCAAAAAGGCCCCAGCGCTCGGACGGCAGGATCTTCAGGACCTGGTACGGGGCCAGGAAATACCAGTCCGGCTTGATGCGGTCCGGGGTAAGCAGCGGGTCGGCCGGGACCTTGCCCCCCACAGCCAGGTCCCGAAAGAAATAGACCCCGGCGAACAGGATGGAGAGGGTCCCCAGGACCACGGCCGAACGGTGCAGGACGTTATGGGGGAAAATGGGCTCCGTGGGCACGGGCAGGCCGTCGGCCACCAGGGTCAGGGCCTTGGCCGGGCATTTTTCCAGGCAGGCCCGGCAGGCGTTGCAGGCGTCCGGGGAAACCACGGCCCGGCCGCCCTCCTTTTTCCGCCCCGTCACCCGGGCCGCGCGAAAGGGGCAGACCTTTTCGCAGGCCCCGCAGGGCGCGCATTTTTCCGCATCCACCCAAACCACGGCCTCGGCCGGGGCCGAGACGCCCACCCGCCAGACCCTCTTGACGTGCCACCACAAAAGCCCGCCCACCACAAAGGGCAGGAGGAACACATGGAAAAAGTAGAACCGGGCCAGGGTGGCGCCCCCCACATCCTGGCCTCCACGTAGCGCGTGGACCAGGCCCCGGCCGGCCAGGGGCACGGCTCCGGCTGCCTCGGTGCCCACCACGCAGGCCCAGAAGGACTGCTGGCCCCAGGGCAGGAGGTAGCCCGAGAACCCCGAGAGCATCATGGCGGTCAGAAGCGCCACGCCCGTGTACCAGGTCCCGGCCCGGGGTCCCCGGAAGGCCCCGGTGTAGAGCACCCTCAGGAGATGGATCATGGCCGCCAGGATCAGGAGCTTGGACCCGGCCGAGTGGAGCCCGGAGATCAAAAGCCCAAAGGGCACCTCCCCCCGGATGAGGCTCCAGGACTCGAAGGCCCGGGCCGGATGGGGCCGGTAGTACAGGAAGAGGAGGAGCCCGGTGGCGAACTGGAGCACGGCCAGGGCCACGGTGGCCGTGCCCGTGTACGAGAGCCAGTCCGTCCACCGCCGGGGGGCCAGGGTGCGGCCGGTCATGATCTCCCGGCCCACCACCCGGGCGCCCACCCGCTTTCGGGCCAGCCAGCGGCCGGCGGCTTGGGTGGCCAAGGCGGCGGCCCTCCTGGCTTTGGTTGCTGCGTCCATAGCTTTGCACCCGTTTGATGAATAGGGGGAAAACGAGCCCCGGCGACCGGCGTCAGGCCATGAGAATCCGGATCTCCTGGTCCGTGGCCTCCACCTTGTATTCAGCGAGATCCATGGGCGGCGGCCCGGCGATGACCCGGCCGGCGGCGTCGTACTTGCCGCCGTGGCAGGGGCACTCGAAAAGATTCGTGTCCGGATTCCACCGCACCAGGCAGCCCAGGTGGGTGCAGGTGGCGGCAAAGGCCCGGACCCCCCGGTCGCCGTGGAGCACCATCACCGGCACCGCCCCCAGGGCCAGGATCATGGAAAACCCCTGGGGCACGGCGTCCGCAGCCAGGGAAAAGGAGCCGTCCGGGTTGGCGGTGAGGGCCGGGCCCGATCCTCCCGGGCCATCCCCCCGGGAAAAAGCCTCGCCGGCCAGGGGCCCGCCCCGGTGCTTCGCCCCCTGGCCGGAGAACACGAACCTGAAAGCGGCCCAACCCGTGACCACGGCCCCGGCTCCGGCCAGGATGGTCAGGGATTTGCCCAAAAAGCTTCTCCGGGTCTGTTCGTGATCCATGGGTTCAGGCCTCCCCGCCCGGGCCCGGCCCGGCCAGGTTGTATTTCTCACGGATCTTTTTCTTCCGCCCGGAGAACTCCCGGAACCCCACCGCGCGGATAAAGGCGTTGAACGCGCCCGGGAGCCAGCTCCGCATGGTGAGGGTCATGCGGTCCGTCATGGTGGGGAAGATGTAGAAGCGCCCTTGGGCCACTCCCTCGGCCACGGCCACGGCCACGTCGCAGGCCCGGCACATGGGGATGGCGAGAAGGATGCCCGGGGCGTCGGCTTTGCCCGAGGCCAGTTCGTCCAGGATCATGGGGGTGTCGGTGGTGCTGGGCAGCGCCAGGGACACCTTCACGCCCTTTCTCTCCATCTCAAAGCGCAGGGCCTGGGAAAAGCCCACCACACCGGCCTTGGTGCCGCAGTACAGCGACATTTTGGGAAAACCCTGGAGCCCGGCCACGGACGCCACGTTCACCACGTGGCCGCAGCCCCGGGCCGCGAACCGCTCGCAGGCGATGCGGCAGCCGTACACCACCCCCAGCCAGTTCACGCCGGTGATCCTGCGGATGTCCGCCGGGTCAATCGCCGTCAGCTCCCCGGCCACCCCGATCCCGGCGTTGTTCACGAACACGTCCAGGAACCCCAGGCTCTCCTCGGCCCGGTCCACGGCCTCGCGGAAAGCCTCGTAATCCGTCACGTCCAGGGGGATGCTGAACACCCGGCGGCCCGTGGCCGAGGCGATTTCGGCGGCGGTCTCCTCCAGGAGGGGGGCGTTCACGTCCGCCAGGACCACGGAGGCCCCGTGGCCGGCCATTTCCAGGGCCAGGGCGCGGCCGATGCCGCTGGCGCCGCCGGTGATGAACACCTTTTTGCCGGGATAGAAATCCGATGGCTTCACAGGGGACCTCCTGGGGAACGCCGGGCCGGGCCCTGGGCCGTGGCGGCATGGAAAGGGGGTATCGGGTTTCTGGTTCGGGAAGGGTTTTCAAAAAGGTGGCGAGCCGAAGCGGGCATGTTCATCCTGACCGGTAGGAGTCTCAAAATGACATGTCAGTCTAAGGCAGCGTAAAGAGTTCTTTTTCGTGAGTCAAATCTTTTTTCTACGGTAGGTAAAATCTACTAGGGAAAGTAGCGAAATCCTGGAAATCGCCCCGGAACTCCCCTGAAAACCGTGGCAGAGCCCTGTTGGCTTGAACCCCGCCCCGGGCAATGGTAGGTTCCGGAAGGCCGGAAACCGAGACGGAAGGCCGGTCGGGCACCCGGAGCCGGAAGAAAGCCCATGGACACCCAACTCATCGCCTGGAACGGGCTGCGCTTTTTGGCCCCGGCCGGATGGCGGCCCACAAAAATAGGCCCGCGCTTTCTGCATTTCGCGGACTCCCGGGGGCCGGTCATGGACATCCGCTGGAAAAGGGTAGGCCGCCGTTTCTCCCCCGGGGCCTGGGTGAAACAGGCCCGGGGCCTGGCCCCCGCCCCCCTGGACCCGGACTGGGAACGCGCCCTGGGGGATTTCGCCACAACGGGGCTTTCGGCCCGGGGGCCGGCCAAAGCCCGGGGCCTGGCCGCCTTTTGCCCGGAAACCCAAAACGCCTTCGTGTTCTTGTTTTACGGGGAAAAGCCTCCGGCCCGCCGCATCACCCGGGTCCTGGCCTCGTTTTCCGACCATTCCGTTGACCCGGACGTCCTCTGGTCCCTGTTCGACATCCAGGCCCGGACGCCCCGGGAACTGGCCCTGAAAAAGCACCGGTTCGAGGCGGGCCGATTCGAGCTTTCCTTTTCCGGCCGGGGGACCTCCCTGACGCTGACCCGCTGGGCCCCGGCCACGGCCCTTTTGGAAGGCCGGACCCTGGCCGAATGGGTGCGCGAGCGCCTGCCCCAGGCATCGGGGCTTTCCCGGGATACGGACGATCAGGCCCTGGTCCAGTGGGAGGAACCCCCCTCCCCCTCGGCGGCAAAACGCCTGGCCCGGCGCCTCTCCGGCCGCCCGGCCCACACCCTCTGCCGGGCCTGGGTGGTGCCGGAGAAAAACCGGATCCTGGCTGCCGCCGCATCCTCGGGCCGCCCCATGGACAAGGCCCGGATGCTGGCGGTTTTCGATTCCTTCCAGGCGGTATAGCGCCCAAGGGCCGAGCCCTCCGGCCAGGGAGAGCCGGTCTTCTTCCGGACGGGGCTCCAGTCCGAGGGGCGCTCCTTGTCTAAAAAGTCCACCCGCGGCTCCATCTCCTCCGGCAAAAGGTGCACATCCTCAATATGGATGGCCCTGCAACCCCCCCCTACTCCGCCGACATGGCGCTGAACATACTGATAAATCTCCCATTTTTTCTTTGCTCCGCCCCTGCCCGCAACAGGCCAACAGTCGGACAACAGCCGCCCCGATCCAGGAAAAAAAGTCCAACCCCTTCCGGTTTTGGCACTCAGGGGGGATTTTTGCGAGGCCATCAACTTTGATGGAACTGCAACAAGTCGTCATCCCGGCGAAGGCCGGGATCCAGGATCTTTGTAACCTGTTGAAAAGACTGGACCCCGGCCTTCGCCGGGATGACGGTTGAGAGTGGTTTCAGGACTTGTTGCAGCTTCATCAACTTTCTTCCTTTTTACAGCGACCTCTCCCCCAGCCAGTCGGCGGACTGTTTCCAGAGTTGGGCCGGGGCGGCGCTGCCGATGATCACGCCGATGTGGCCGCCGGGGGTCAGGGCGAATTCCTTTTCTTTGGACCCCACCCGGTCCAGGATCATGCGGGCCGAGCGTTCGGGTACGATCTTGTCCCCGGTTCCGGCAAAAGCCATGATGGGGCAACGGATGTCGGAAAGGCTCGCCTCCTTCTCCCCGATGGTCATGCTGCCCTTGCGCCCCAGGCTGTTGGCCAGAAAGATCTGGACCAGAATGTCCTGCAGGGTGCTGCCGGGATAGTCCAGGAGGTTGTTGATCCACTGGGAAAGGGTGTCGTGGCCGGTCAGGTACTTGCGGTCCCAGAGGTTCACCAGCAGGTCCACCTGGCTCTTCACCACGCCGATGGGGTTGGTGAGGTTGAACCCGATGGTGCCCAGGATGCCCGGGATGTGCAGGAGCCGGGGGTCCAGGTCGGCGATGCCCACGCCCAGGGCCTTTTCCAGCTTCCGGGCCGGGAGCCCCACCAGGGAGAAGATCTTGCCCGCCGCGCCCATCTGGTGGGTGTCCACCGGGCTCGCCACGGTGACGATGTTCTTCACGTTTTGGTCGTGGAGCACGGCTGTGTACAACAGGCAGAAGAGCCCGCCCATGCAGTAGCCCCAAAGGGAGAGCCCCTTGCGCCCCGCGTCCTTCCTCACCGCTGCGAGGGCGTCGGCCATCCACACCAGAATGTAGTGCTCAAAGCTCACCCGGGCGTGTTCCCGGCCGGGCTTGCCGAAATCCACCAGGTACACGTCGAACCCCCGGGCCAGGTAGTACCGCACCAGGCTCCGCTCGGGATACAGGTCAAAGGCGAAGCCCGGGGCCATGAGGGGCGGGATGAAGACCAGGGGCATGCGGTGGCGTTTCTTCTCCACGGGCACGGTCATGCCCTGGACCGTGATCTCGTCTTCGGCCAGGGGGTGGTAGTGCTTCACCGTGAGGAGCCCGTCCTCGTGGATGATGTCGCCCGGGGTCTGGCCGGACAGGGTGTAGACGCTCTTCCGCATCCTCCGCTCGCCTTCGTGGACCAGGGAGAGGAGCACCTTTTCGGAAAACTCCGAGATGCGGTCCGGGTTGTAGGCGAGCCCCCGAGATTTTTTCGCCATAGCCGCTGCTTCCCCCTTTCCCAGCTGAAAGGGCTTGGCCATGGACACCATGTCGTGGCCCTTGCCCCGGCAATTCCAGGAGAGGGAAAAAAGGAGCCGGGCCATGGCCGTGGTGAGGGGGCCCACGATGGGCTTGCCCGTGGTGAGGAGCGACACGGATATGTCCCGGCCGGGATCGGACCAGCACAGGTGGGAGGAAAAGCCCCAGTAGCCGGTGCAGTTCCGGGAATACGTGCCGAAGATGCCCACGGGGGAGGCCCCCATCATGAACCCGCCGGCCGTGTAGCGCATGGGCAGGAGCAGCGTCCGGTCCAGTTCCATGGCCGTGGAGACCGTGAGGGCCCGGCGCACGGTGAGCGGCGAAAACACCCGCACACCGTCGAGTTCTCCCTGGTTGGCCAGAAGCTGGAAAAATGCGGCCATCTCCCGGGCCGTGGCAAAAAAATTCACCGAGGGGATCACCGCGTCCATGAAGGCGGGGCTGTTGGAAAGATTCACCAGCCGGTCCCACCGGGCCCGGAGAATGCGTTTGGCGTACAGGGAAAAAGGGAAGGCCGCGGGCTGGCCCGTGCGGTGGTTGAAGGCCGCGAGATCCTGATCCTCCGGGGCGAGGCCGTAGTTGAAGAACCGCATGCCGAGCGGCCCGGCGATGTTTTCGGCCACGTAGTCCCGCAGGCTCATTCCCGTGACCCGCGTGAGGATCTCTCCCAGGATGAAGCCGCCGGTGAGGAACCGGTAGGCCGTGTGGCGGCCGCCGGGATGGAAGGGGGCGTTCCGGCAGATGAGGGAGAGGCACTTTTCCCGGTCCAGGAGAATCGCGGGGTCTACGCCCTGGGGCATGGCCGGGACGCCCGAACGGTGGGTGAGGATGCCGTGGAGGGTGATGGACTCCTTGCCCCCGGCGGCGAACTCGGGGATGTAGTGGGAAACCGGGTCCAGGAGGTTCACCGCGCCGGTTTCGGAAAGATGGTGCACGGCCATGGCCAGGACCGCGTTGGACGCGGAGAACAGGCACACGGGCGTGTCCGGCGTGGCGGGGACCGTTTCCGCCCCGTCGGGGTCCTTGGGCCCGTTTCCCCGGGCATGGCCGATGGCCCGGTTGATCACCACCTTGCCCCGGCGGCGCAGGCAGAAAAAGACCCCCGGGTGCAGGCCTGTCTCGTAGACCCCCTGGACCGCCTTCCAGATGGCGTCCACTCCCCGGCGGGACATTTCCGCCTCGGACGGGTCCACTTCCCCGGTTGAAGCGGAAATGTCCACCCGGGTCACGGCGTCCAGGTCCTCGGGCACCCGCACGTGAACCGCCGCCCTCCGGGCAATCTCCCGGGCGGTCCCGATCCTGGCCAACGCCCTTGAAGACGCTCCCCTCCGTTTGTCGCTCAAGCTCTTCCCTTTCGCTCAAATCGGCCGGACCTGCACCGTGCAGAACCTGATGGTATGCGAACAAACATCATAACCCATTTGCCCGCCGCGAAAAAGGGGCCCTGGCCGCGCCCGTGGCAGCCGTCCCCGGCCGGTCAGGATCCCCGCGATGCATCAGAACGGCGTATCCCACCATGCGCGGCCCCAGGGTCCGGAGAAACTCCTCCTCCCCGAACCGGCGGTTGGTTCCGGGGTCCGGGTCCATGACCCAGAGGTCCCCGCCGTGCCGCCGGACCAGGATGAAGTGGAGGATTTCATCGTTGTCGTAGACCAGGTGGATGGACTCGGAGCCCATTTCCGGCCGGAGGAGGCCCAGGAGTTCCGGTTCCTCCCGGTATTCGGCCAGGGGATGGCCCAGGCGGCGGTGGCGGGCGGCGGTCCGGGAGTAGACGCGGTGGAGGTAGCGGTGGAGCAGGCGCTGGACCGGGGTTTTGCCCCGTATGGCCCCTCGGCCGGGGCCGGAGCGCACCCAAAGCCGGGCGTCCAACCCCTGGGACAGGGCGTATTCCGCGATGCGGGCCGGGGTGCTCCCCAGCACCAGGGCGTGGCGCACCTTCTTCCAGATGGCCATTTCCCTTTCCCGGGAAAGGCCGCCCGCGCCCAGCTCGTGGAGGGCCACCATGAGGCAGGCCGGGCCGCAGGTGTTGATGCGGGATTGTCTCCAGGCGGCTGGCGGCATGTCGGGTCCGGGAAGGTGTTTGATTTTTCGGTGCGAACGCGGGTAATCCTAATCCAGAACCGGCCGCTCATCAAGGTTCCGAGTTGAAGCGGTTGTCAAAACTCTTGTCAGATGGAAGATGGGAGAAAAAAGCCCTCTTGGCCCATCACCTGGACGCCGCCTCCCGTCATTCCGGCGAAGGCCGGAATCCAGTCCGGTCAACAGGCTAAAGCCTTGCCCGTTTTGGGCTTGGGGAGGATCAGGACCCCCGCGCCGATCGAGTCCTTTTGGGGCCTTCGGTCCTTTTTCCTGGATTCCGGCCTTCGCCGGAATGACGGCCCGCAGAGATGGGCTCACCAACCCAAAACGATAAACCTTCTGACAATCGTTATAGAGGGCGGCCCAGGAGCCGGACATGGAGGCGATTATTTCCCATCTTGGCCTGTTGGGGCTCTTTTTGGTGAGCTTCACGGCGGCCACCCTGGTCCCCCTGAGCTCCGAGGGCGCGGTGGCCGCCCTGGCCGCCTCGGGCTTTGACCCGGTCCTGGTCCTGGTGACGGCTACAGCAGGAAATTCCCTGGGTGCCCTGGTGAATTATTTCGTGGGCAAGTGGGGCGGGCGGTTCGTGTTCTCCCGGTGGATCCGAGTCCCGGAAAGCGCCCTTAACCGCGCCGAGAGGACCTACGGGAAATACGGCGCGCCCGTTCTGTTCCTGGCCTGGCTCCCCGTGGTGGGAGACCCCCTCACCGTGGCGGCGGGGGTCCTCAAGGTGAAGTTGCCGGCCTTCCTCTTCTGGGTGATCCTGGGCAAGGCGTTCCGCTACGGGGTGGTCCTGGGCGGGATGGGGGCCCTGGGCTGGGCCCTGGGATAGCCCTAATGGCGGCCATGTCCGGAATGGTTCTAAGCCGGAACCCCTTCTGGGGAGGTCTTCAAAAATCCGTCCAGGAGCTGGGCCAGGGCCTGGACCTGGAGGAGGATGTCTTCCAGGGGGGTGGCGTAGCTGTCCAGGGCCCAGTTGGCGGCGATGAGGTTGACCGCGCCGGCCAGGCCCGTGGGAACGATGGTCCGCTGCAATTGTTCGGCGGAGAGGGCGGGGAAGGCCCGGGAAAGGGCGTGGGCGATGAGGTCCACCAGGCGTTTTGTGGCGGCTTGGTATTCCTGGTCGATGCGGCCGCTGACCCCCAGGATCTCAAAATACAGGATTCTTGCTTTTCTGGGGTCGTCCAGCAGGTCCTGGTAATAGGTGCGAAGCGTCCGGGTGACGGCCTGCGCCGGGGTTTTGGCCGGTTTTTCCACGTTGGCCCATCCGGTTTCCAGCACCCCGTTGACCACCTGGCCGTAAACCGCGCTCAACAGGTCTTCCTTCTTTTTGAAGGACTCGTAGAAATAGCGCTGGGTCAGACCCGCCAGGCCGCAGATGTCCTTGATGCTGCTTTTGGCAAAGCCCACCGTGCCGAATGCCTCCAGCCCGGCCTCGACGAGCGCGGCCCGCCGGTTCTCCGTTCTCAGGCCCGCTTCCACGCCGCCGTAGGCTCTTGGATTTTTTGACGGGATATTTTTCATTTTTCTATTGTGACATTTTCTCTTGTCAAATGCAACCGCCTCTGGTATGTTTTTTGACAATGAACCGTGTCAGATAAATCAACTGATTGAAATACAACGGAAAAGGAGGTTCAGCCGCCATGTGGACGGTGAAGGGGAAAAACGCCATTGTCACCGGCGCGGGCTCGGGAATCGGCAAGGAACTGGCCCTGGAACTGGCCCGGCGCGGAGCCAACGTGGCCATCACGGACATTGTGGCCGGCCGCCTGGCGCCCGTCAAAAACGAACTTTTGTCCCTCGGGGTAAAAGCCGAGGCCTACACGGTGGACCAGGCCGATGAAAAAGCGGTGGCGGAATTTCACGGCCAGTACACGGCAACATGGGGCCGGGCGGACATCCTGTGCTTGAACGCCGGGGTGGCGGCCACCGGCCCGGTGGAGAACCTGACCCTGGAATATTGGAAGTGGAACCTGGGGGTGAACCTGTGGGGACCCATTTACATGGTGGAAAAATTTGTCCACCAGATGATCCAAAACCAGGGCGGCGGCATTCTCATCACGGCAAGCGTGGCAGGTTTCATGAGCTTTCCCGGCATGAGCCCGTACAACACCAGCAAGTACGGCATGATGGGATTCGCCGAAACCCTGCACATCGAACTGTCCAAGCACAACATCCATGTGTGCGCCCTGTGCCCGGGCTTTATCAACACCAATATCGTTTCCGACGCCCGCATGGCCTTTGACAAGGAGGGCGGCGGAAAGGTCCAGGACAAGGCGGTCAAGTTCTACGCCACCTACGGCGCGGACCCGGCCCGGGTGGCCAAAGACGGACTGCGCGGGCTGGCCAAAAATCGTTGCGTCCAGCCCTCGCCTTACCACGCCTGGCTCATGTACTATTTCAAGAGGTTTTTGCCGGGCTTTTACTGGCGGCTCACCCGCCTGGCCTGGAAAAAGGGATGGGTGGTTTAACCCACTAAAATCGAAGCGGAAAACCGGACGGACAGGAGACACCCATGAAATTTTCCCTGCTTCTTTTTGGATTGTGCCAGTTCCTGAAGTTCTCGTCTTTGACCAACAAAGCCTTCAAATTCGCCATCAAAAACGCGGGGGTCCGCATGATGTTCAAAACCGCGGACAACAGCCAGGGGCGTCTTCTCGTCTTTGACAAGGGCAGGGTCACCTCCCGCTCCGGCGCGGACCACGACTTTGATGTGGCCCTGGTGTTCAAGGACGCGGCAACGGGTTTTTCGATCCTGAGCGACCGCAAGAGCGACGCCATGTTCAATGCCGCAGCCCGGGGCGACATGCATCTGGAAGGCATGAACGCCTGGGCCGTATGGTTTGAAGGCATCACCAAGCTCATCCTGTAAGAGACTGAAAAACGCAACCTGCGATCGATACCATTACGGGACATCTACTCAAGGAGGAAGTCATGGGCAAGACCACCGGGGGACATCTCGCGGCAAAGTACATGAAGCAGGTGGAAAAAGTCAGCACGGTCTTCACCCTCTCGGGCGGGCATATCGAAAATCTCCTGGACGGCCTGGCCAAAAATGGCATCCGTACCGTGGACGTGCGCCACGAGCAGGTGGCCGCCATGATGGCCCACGCCTGGTCGGTGTACAAAAAGGAAACCGGCGTGTGCCTGGTGACGGCCGGGCCGGGATTCACCAACGCCCTGACCGGCATCGCCAACGCCCATTTGGACAACGCCCCCCTGGTGGTGCTGTGCGGCAGGCACCCCCTCCGGGACGACCTGACCGGCGCGCTCCAGGAAATGAACCAGATCGACATGGTAAAGCCCATCACCAAGTGGGCAGCCACCTGTTACGAGGCCAAGCGCATTCCCGAATACCTGAGCATCGCCTTTCGCCAGGCCACCCAGGGGCGCCCGGGCCCGGTTTTCCTGGAACTGCCGCCCGACATCCTCTTTGGCGAGGTGGACGAAGACGCCGCCCCGTTCCCGGAAAAAAAGACCCACAAGACCCATACCGTCCCGGCCCCCTCGGAACTGGAAGCTGCTGCCAAACTCATCGACGCGGCCAAAAGGCCCCTGATCATCGGCGGAAACGGGATCGGGAACAGCGACTGCAAGGAGGAACTCACCGCATTCATCGAAAAATCCGGGGCCCCCTTTGCCCTGGTCAACTCGGGCAAGGGAGTGGTGCCCGACGACCATGAACTGTCCCTGAGCGAGGGCGGGTTCACGGGCCTTCTGGCCGGAGCGCCCCAGGCGGACCTCATCATCGCCCTGGGGATCCGCTTCAACTGGATCATGATGTCGGGCAAGCTCTTCCCGGACGCCAAGGTGGTGCGCGTGGACATCGACCCCACGGAGGTCGACCGGAACCGGGCCTCGGACGTGGGCCTGGTGGGGGACTGCGCCCAGGTGCTGGCCCAGCTGACCCCCAAGGTAAAAAAACGGACCCACAAAACCTGGCTGAACAATTTGAAAAAGGCGACCGAGGCCTTCATCTTCACGGAACTGGAGCAAAGAAAGACCGTTTCCGACCCCATCCATCCCAACCGGCTGGTGGCGAAAATCATGGAGAAGGTGGGCCTGGACGCCTATTACGTGGCCGACGGCGGGGACACGAGCTACTATGCCCTGGCGGGCTTCCGTTCCATCCATCCCGCAGGGGTCATGAA